>Ga0208826_1003795_pt1 | contig 10068 bp, 8 predicted proteins | sample AD_UKC115_MetaG_FD_184451 | JGI IMG/M metagenome (GOLD analysis project Ga0208826, IMG submission 184451) | Active sludge microbial communities of municipal wastewater-treating anaerobic digesters from Hong Kong - AD_UKC115_MetaG (SPAdes)... | ecosystem: Engineered > Bioreactor > Anaerobic >... | reverse complement strand
CGCCCATGCGCAATTGACCAACACGGGGGCGCGGCTCGATCCGGGCGGCTACCTGGCGGTGGTGAGCGACCTGCTGTGGTCGGTCAACCGCGAGCAGGCCATCAAGCAGCCCGCGCGCCTGTTCGAGGTGGTGCCCGGGCTGATCAAGACCTTGCGGCGCGGGCTGGACATGCTGGGCAAGGAGCCGGCCGAGACGCAGGCGTTTTTCGATGCGCTGATCCGCTACCACGATCCGGTGCTGCGGCTGCGGCGCCTGCGCAGCGCGCAAGACGTCGAGGCCTCGGGCTTTGCGCGCACCGGCAATTCCTGGGACGCGCTGCCGCCGCTGGAAGAGCAAGTCGCCGAGCAGCCGGCGCCGCGCAAGGCCGAGCAGCCGTGGCTGGGCCGCCACGAGCGCGAGGCGGCCGGGTTCGAGGACACGGGTGCGTTGGACTGGGCGGCGACCGCCGCGCCGACGCCGGCCGAGGCACCGGCCGGCGACGCTGCCGACGTCGCGGTGCCCGTGTTGACCGGAAAGCTCGAATCCGCCCTGGACGATTCGGCTCAGCCGGTGGCGCCGGCAGCCGCGAGCCCGGCCGAGCTGACGGAAAGCGAGCTACTGACCCGCATTCGCGCCGAAGTGGCGCGCCTGCGCACGGGCGACTGGGTCGATCTGTACGTGCATGGTCGCTGGCGCCGCGCGCAGTTGAGCTGGATGAGCGACAACGGCTCCTTGTTCATGTTCGTCAGCCATGGCGGGCGCGCGCACAGCATGACGCAGCGCACCTGCGAGAAGCTGATGCGCCTGCGCCATCTGCGCCCGGTGGAGATCGATCCGGTGGTCGAACGGGCCCTCAAGCGTCTGTCGGAGGATGCCGACAGCGCAAGCGAGCCCAGCGCGGCTTCCACGCTGGCGTAGCGAACGGCGCTGCGGCGCGAAAGGCGCATGCATCGCGGCGCCGGGCTAAATCGGTGTCGCGCGCCCTGGATCAGGAAATTGGCCGTGCCTCGCACAGCAGTCGAAAGCCGACCAGCACATAGCGCGTTTGCGGGCTGTTCCAGTTGCGAAACGCCACGCGCGCATACAACGGCCAAGTGTGCCAGGAGCCGCCGCGGCGCACGCGCACGGTGCCATTGGCCGGGCCTTGCGGGTCGTCCACGGGCGAGTGCTGGTAATAGTCTTCGCCATACCAGTCCGCCACCCATTCCCACACGTTGCCGATCATGTCGTACAGGCCGAAGGCGTTGGGCGCAAAGCGGCCCACCGGAGCGGTGAAGGCGTAACCGTCGCTCCCGGCGCCGGCCTGCTCGCTCCAGCGCGGCCAGTGCGCGGCGCTGCTGCGGTCGAAGGTGTTGGCCGTGGCGAGCAGGACCTGCGGGTCGTCGCCGCCCGGATAGCGCGTTCGGGTGCCGGCCCGGGCCGCGTACTCCCATTCGGCTTCGGTGGGCAGGCGGCAGCGCGCGTTCTCGCGCGCGCCGAGCCAGCGCGCCATCGCGGCGGCGTCGTTCCAGGTGACGTTGACCACCGGGTGCTCGCCGGTTTGCGCAAAGCCCGGGTTTCGCCATGAGTAGCGGGGATCACGACCTTCGAAGGCGTCGCCGCGGAGCGTGCGCGCCGGGTCGTAGTCGGGGTTGAAGCCGTAGCCGCCGGTGCCGTCGCGAATCGATTCGGGCACGTAGCCCGAGGCCTCGACGAAGCGCTGGAACTGCTCGACGGTAACCGGGGTTTGTCCCAACCAGAAATCCCGGGTGATGTGCACGCGATGCACCGGCGCCTCGTCGGCGAGTTGCAGCAGGCGTCGGCGCTCGGCGTTGGGGAAGGCGTGGGCCAGGGCCTGGGCGGATTCGTCGCTGCCCATCCGGAACTCGCCGGCGGGCACATGCACGAAGCGCATGCCCAGGCGGTTGGTGGCCGACACGATGGGCGGTGAGGCCGTGGGAGCGGGCGGCGCGGCGCACGCCGCGAGCAAGGTGGCGGCAAGCGCCAATGCCAGGCGGGCAACGGTACGGGTTGGTTGCGGGCTTTGGTCCGGGGCCACGATGGCCCGGAATGCTCCGCGGCGTGCCCGACGGTGTCAACCCGAGCAAACGCGGATCGGGGCCGGGCCTGACTAGGCCCGCGGATCAGGCGTCGAGAAACAAGGCCGGGTCCACCGAAGCGCGGTTGAGCACCACGCTCCAGTGCAGATGCGGGCCCGTGACGCGGCCGGTGGCGCCCACCAGGCCCAGGCCTTGGCCGACCATCAGCGGGTTGCCCGGCTGCACGTCGATGCGGCTCAGGTGGCACATCATGGACAGCAGGCCGCCGCCATGGTCCAGCCAGACGGTGTTGCCGTTGAAGAAATAGTCGCCGGTGTCGATCACGGTGCCGGGCAGGGGCGCGATCACGGGCGTGCCGGTGGCGGCCGCGATGTCCATGCCGCTGTGCGGATTGCGCGGCTGGCCGTTGAAAAAACGCCGCTTGCCGAATGAGTCGGAGCGCTTGCCCGGCACCGGCGGGCGCATCGCCAGGTCCCCCGTCGGCAGGGTGCTGAAAGTGGCCATCACGCGTTGCTGGTGATCGCGCTCGCGCTCGTAGCGGGCCAGGTCGGCGGGCGACAGGTCCACGGTCTTGGGGGCCACCTTCAGGTGCTGCTCGGCGTAGCGCTTGGCGGCGATGGTGACGGTCACGCTGCGTTCGGCATCGTCTTGCCGCACGCGGATGCTCTGGGTGCCGGGCGCTGCCGCCAGGGCGATGCCAAGCAGGGCCGTCCAGTTGATCGGATCGCCCACGACCAGCAGCGGCACATTGCCCGAAAACGCCTGGGGCCGCTCGGCGGCGGGCCCCAGCTCGATGCGGGCAACGCCCCCGGGCACACGCTCATCGCGCGGCCAGGGGCCCATGTCGGCGCTGCGCGCTCCGGCGGGCCAGGCGCAGGCCAGGCCAGCGGCAAGCAGGGCGCGGCGGGAGGGGGTGGCAAGGCGTGAATTCATGGTCGAATGGGCCGCGAGCGCACAATCAGCATACACATGCAGCTATGAATATTGTAGTTACTCACCGGACTCGTTTGGCCGTGGCGCACCGCGCCACCCACAGGCCATGAAACTCAAGGAGCTAAACGGCCGCGGAGCAGGCCAAGCCCGCGATCGCCGTGGCCGGGGTTTTCCCGGCCAGGGGCGAGCCTTGCAGGCCGCGCCGGGCCAGTGGCCCGGCCCCTCGCCAGCCAACAAAAGGTCCACCGGACCTTTTGCGCGCAGGCTCGGCCCCCTGCAAGGGAGGCGAAACATCGCGCAGCGAGTGGAGACTCGGGGTGTTGCATTTCAACTCGCCGCCTCCAGGCCGCCTTCGAAGTGCCGGCGCATGCAGACGGCGGCGCGCTCGCCGTCGCGGACTGTCAGCGCCGCCATCAGCTCGCGGTGTTCGGCCAGCGATTGCGTCAGGCGCCCGTGCTTGTGCAGCGAATGCTGGCGGTGCAACTTCATCACCTTGCGCAAATCCTGCACGACCTGCAGGCGCCAGCGGTTGTCGGCCAGCTCCAGCAGGCGCATATGAAAGGCTTCGTTCAGCGCAAAGAAGCGCTCGCTGTCACGCACCGCGGCTTCCAGCTCCTGGTGCAGCGCGCTCAATTGGGCCAGCGCGGCATCGCTGGCGTGGCGGGCCACGGCGCGGGCGGCGTCGGTCTCCAGCAGCGACAGCAGGTGATAGACGTCGGCCAGGTCCTTGGGCGAAGCTTCGGTGACGTAGGCGCCGCGCCGCAGCTTCATGGTGATCAGGCCTTCGCTGGCCAGCACCTTGAGCGCCTCGCGCAGCGGCGTGCGGCTGATGCCCAGATCGCCCGCAATCTTCAGCTCGTCGATCCAGTCGCCCGGCGCCAGCTCGTGCGCAAAGATGCGCTGGCGCAGGCGGTCGGCCACTTCTTCGTACAGCGCGCGGGGGGCAAGGGTGGCGGTCACAAGGCGATGGAGGAAAAATTATTTTGTGAATTCTAGCCCCGAAACTGGATTTTGAATTAATAATTACGGGAATTTCCAAACGGTTCGGCCACGCCCCAGGCGTGGGGTGCCCACCGCCCGCCCCAATGCGGACAGCCGGCCGCAAAGCCCGAGATCGCCATGAGTCAAGACCCTGTTTCCTTCAAGCCTTCCACCCTGGCCGACTGGCACAAGGCAGCGCAAAAATCCGCACCCGGCGGCAATGTCGCTGCCCTGGACTGGCACACGCCCGACGGCATCACTGTCAAGCCCCTGTACACGGCCGAGGATGTGCAGGGCTTGCCCTACGCGAACACGCTGCCCGGCTTCGAGCCCTTCGTGCGCGGCCCGCAGGCCACCATGTACGCGGTGCGGCCGTGGACGATCCGCCAGTACGCGGGCTTCTCGACGGCGGAAGAAAGCAACGCCTTCTACCGCAAGGCGCTGGCCGCGGGCGGGCAGGGCGTGTCGGTGGCGTTCGACCTGGCCACCCACCGCGGCTACGACAGCGACCACCCGCGCGTGACGGGCGACGTGGGCAAGGCGGGGGTGGCCATCGACAGCGTGGAGGACATGAAGATCCTGTTCGACGGCATTCCGCTGGACAAGGTGAGCGTCAGCATGACGATGAACGGCGCCGTGCTGCCGGTGCTGGCCGGCTACATCGTCGCAGCCGAGGAGCAGGGCGTGGCGCAGGCCCAACTGGCGGGCACCATCCAGAACGACATCCTCAAGGAGTTCATGGTTCGCAACACCTACATCTATCCGCCCGAGCCGAGCATGCGCATCATCGGCGACATCATCGAGTACACGGCAGCGCACATGCCCAAGTTCAACTCGATCAGCATCAGCGGCTACCACATGCAGGAGGCGGGCGCGACCCAGTCGTTGGAGCTGGCCTTCACCCTGGCCGACGGCAAGGAGTACGTCAAGACCGCGCTGGCCAAGGGCATGGACGTGGATGCCTTTGCCGGGCGCCTGTCCTTTTTCTGGGCGGTGGGCATGAACTTCTACCTGGAGATCGCCAAGATGCGCGCGGCGCGCCTGCTGTGGTGCCGCATCATGAAGGGCTTTGACCCCAAGAACCCCAAGAGCCTGATGCTGCGCACGCACAGCCAGACCAGCGGCTGGAGCCTGACCGAGCAGGACCCCTACAACAACGTCGTGCGCACGACGATCGAGGCCATGGCCGCGGTGTTTGGCGGCACGCAGTCGCTGCATACCAATTCGTTCGACGAGGCGATCGCGCTGCCCACCGAGTTCTCGGCCCGCATCGCGCGCAACACCCAGCTCATCATCCAGGAAGAGACGCACATCACCAGCGTGGTCGACCCCTGGGCCGGCAGCTACCTGATGGAAAAGCTGACGCAGGACATGGCGGACGCCGCCTGGGCCATCATCGAGGAGGTGGACGCGATGGGCGGCATGACCAAGGCCGTGGACAGCGGCTGGGCCAAGCTCAAGATTGAGGCGGCCGCGGCCGAGAAGCAGGCGCGCATCGACTCGGGCAAGGACGTGATCGTGGGCGTCAACAAGTACAAGCTGGCCAAGGAAGACCCGATCGACATTCTGGAGGTGGACAACGTGAAGGTGCGCGAGAACCAGATCGCGCGCCTGACAGCCATCAAGCAAAAACGCGATCCGGCGCAGGTACAGAAAGCGCTGACAGCTATTACGACGATAGCGGAAAACGGCCAAGGCAACCTGCTGGCCGCCGCCATCGACGCCATCCGTGCCCGCGCCACCGTGGGCGAAGTGAGCGATGCCATGGAAAAAGTCTTTGGGCGCCACCGCGCCGACACGCAAAAGGTCTCCGGCGTCTATGCCGCCGCCTACGACTCTGCCTCCGGCTGGGAAAAACTCAAGGGCGAGATCGACGCCTTTGCCGACGCCGAAGGCCGCCGCCCGCGCGTGATGATCGCCAAGCTGGGCCAGGACGGCCACGACCGCGGCGCCAAGGTGGTGGCCACCGCCTTTGCCGATCTGGGCTTTGACGTGGACATTGGCAGCCTGTTTCAGACCCCCGAGGAATGCGCGCGCCAGGCGATCGAGAACGACGTGCACGCCATCGGCGTGTCGACGTTGGCCGCCGGCCACAAGACGCTGGTGCCGGCCATCCTGGCCGAGCTGAAGAAACAGGGCGCCGACGACATCGTGGTGTTTGTCGGCGGCGTGGTGCCGCGGCAGGACTACGACTTTCTGTACGCGGCCGGCGTCAAGGGCATCTATGGGCCCGGCACGCCGATTCCGGCCAGTGCCAAGGATGTGCTGGAGCAGATCAAGGCTTCGAGAGTCTGACGACGTGATACAGTAATACGGTATTCCAATCGGAGAACATCATGGCCGTATCAGTTCGCATGGAGCCATTGCTGGAGAAGGAGCTCGAGCTCGCAGCCCAGCGCCAGGGCATCACCAAATCACAGTTCATCATCAATGCGGTGCAGCGGGCGCTTGGCCGCAAGAACCCGTATGAGTTGATGCTCAAGGTCAAGCAAGAGATGGCTCAGAATCCGCGCGCCCAGGAGTTGAGTCGGGTGTTCGCGGCCGAACACGACATTCCGTATGACACCGAGCGCTCGCGCGCTGCGTTGATCGCCAAGCTGCGCGCCAAACATGGCCTCGGCGCTGATTGACGCGAGCGCCATGGTGGCGATTTTCGGGCAAGGCGAACCACACGCCGATCGCTACCGCGATCTGCTGGAGTTGGCGGCGCTTGAAAACTGGTCGCTCTCGACGACATGGCCTTGCGTGACCGAGGCAAGCTACTTGGTGCCGCCGCCCAACCGCTTTGCGCTGCTCAGTTGGCTAGGGCAGGGCGCCGTGTCGGTGTTTCCGTTTCAGCAAGAGTCACTGTTGGACTTCGTGCCCCTGATGCAGCGCTATACCGAGCGGCCCCGTGCCGAGATGGACCTGGCCGATGCCTCGCTGGTGTGGTTGGCTACGGAGACGGGGGTGACCACCGTCATGACGCTGGACGCTCGCGATTTTTCCCGCTACCGCCTGCCCGATGGGCGCGCCTTCGAGATTTTGTGAGTGGCACGCATGACCCACGCCTTGCTCGAACCCCTGCTGCACGGCACGTCCGCGGCCCAGCGCCGCGCCATCGCCAAGGCCATCACCCTGCTCGAATCCACGCGCACTGACCATCGCGCGCAGGCCGATGAGCTGCTGACGGCCCTGCTGCCGCATACGGGCCGCGCGCTGCGCCTGGGGATCAGCGGCGTGCCGGGTGTGGGCAAGAGCACCTTCATCGAAACGCTGGGCCTGTACTTGATCGACAAGGGCCACCGCGTGGCGGTGCTGGCCATCGACCCATCGTCTACGGTGTCGGGCGGCTCCATCCTGGGCGACAAGACGCGCATGGAACGCCTGTCGGTGCTCGAGCAGGCCTACATCCGCCCCAGCCCCAGCAGCGGCACCCTGGGCGGCGTGGCCGAGAAAACGCGCGAGGCCATGCTGGTATGCGAGGCCGCCGGCTACGACGTGGTGCTGATCGAGACGGTGGGCGTGGGCCAGAGCGAAACCGCCGTCAGCGGCATGACCGACATGTTCGTGCTGCTGCAACTGCCCAACGCGGGCGACGACCTGCAGGCCATCAAGAAGGGCGTGATGGAGCTGGCCGACCTGGTGGTCATCAACAAGGCCGACATAGAACCCGCTGCCGCCATCCGCGCGCAGGCGCAGATCAAGTCGGCCCTGCGCTTGATCGGCCAGCAGGGCAACCCCGAGCACATGCGCCACGACGCCGCGCAGTGGCACCCCGACGTGATCCGCATCAGCGGCCTGAAGGGCGAGGGGCTGGACGAATTCTGGCAGTGCGTCACGCGCTTTCGCGACCTGCAGACCGCCAACGGCAAGCTGGCGGCGCGCCGCCAGCAGCAGGCGCGCGCCTGGATGTGGTCGCTGATCGACTCGGGCCTGAAGGCCGCGTTTCATCATCATCCGGCGGTGCGCGGGCGTCTCGCAGCGGTCACCGAGCAAGTGGCGCGCGGGCAGTTGCCGCCGTCCGCGGCGGCGCGCCAGTTGCTGGCGGCAGGCGGTTTCGTCGCCGCGCCGGCCTGAATGGTTTTTCCCTTTGTTTGACATCAAGAATCCAAGATGACCACCATCCTTGAACAACTCGAGAACAAACGCGCCGCCGCCCGGTTGGGTGGCGGCCAAAAGCGCATCGACGCGCAGCACGCCAAGGGCAAGCTCACGGCGCGCGAGCGCATCGAGGTGCTGCTGGACGTTGGCTCATTCGAAGAGTGGGACATGTTCGTCGAGCACCGCTGTGCGGACTTCGGCATGGATGCCACGCATATTCCCGGCGACGGCGTGGTGACGGGCTACGGCACCATCAACGGGCGCCTGGTGTTCGTCTTCAGCCAGGACTTCACGGTGTTCGGCGGCGCGCTGTCCGAGGCGCATGCCGAGAAGATCTGCAAGGTGATGGACCAGGCGATGAAGGTCGGCGCTCCTGTGATCGGCCTGAACGACTCGGGCGGCGCGCGCATCCAGGAGGGCGTGGCCAGCCTGGGCGGCTATGCCGAGGTGTTCCAGCGCAACGTGATGGCCAGCGGCGTGGTGCCGCAGATCAGCATGATCATGGGCCCCTGCGCCGGCGGCGCGGTGTATTCGCCCGCCATGACCGACTTCATCTTCATGGTCAAGGACACGAGCTACATGTTCGTCACCGGCCCCGAGGTGGTCAAGACCGTCACGCACGAGAGCGTGACGGCCGAGGAGCTGGGCGGCGCGCTCACGCACACCACCCGAAGCGGCGTTGCGGATCTCGCCTTCGAGAACGACGTCGAGGCGCTCTTGATGCTGCGGCGCCTGTTCAATTACATCCCCGCCAGCAACCGCGAGAAGGCGCCACACCGGCCCACGCAGGACCCGGTCGATCGCATGGATGCCAGCCTGGACAGCCTGGTGCCCGAGAACCCCAACCTGCCCTACGACATCAAGGAAGCCATCGTCAAGACGGTGGACGACGGCGAGTTCTTCGAGCTGCAACCCGACTACGCCGCCAACATCGTCATCGGCTTTGCGCGCATGGACGGCAATGTGGTCGGCATCGTCGCCAACCAGCCGCTGGTACTGGCCGGCTGCCTGGACATCAAGAGCAGCATCAAGGCCGCCCGCTTCGTGCGCTTTTGCGACGCCTTCAACATCCCCGTCATCACCTTTGTCGATGTGCCCGGCTTCATGCCCGGCACCAGCCAGGAGTACGGCGGCATCATCAAGCACGGCGCCAAGCTGCTGTTTGCCTATGCCGAGTGCACCGTGCCCAAGATCACCGTCATCACCCGCAAGGCCTATGGCGGCGCCTACGACGTGATGAGCTCCAAGCACCTGCGCGGCGACGTCAACCTGGCCTGGCCGAATGCAGAGATCGCCGTGATGGGCGCCAAGGGGGCGGTGGAGATCATCTTCCGCGAGGAAAAGAAGGACCCCGAAAAACTCGCCGCCCGCGAGGCCGAATACAAGGCCCGCTTTGCCAACCCCTTCGTGGCCGGCAGCCGCGGCTACATCGACGACGTGATTTCCCCGCACGAAACGCGCAAGCGCATCTGCCGCAGCCTGGCGATGCTGAAGGACAAAAAGCTGGACAACCCGTGGCGCAAGCACGGGAATATTCCACTCTAATTTTGATAGCTTTTGACGCTTTATGGATAAGCGACAGAGCCTTAAAACACTCAAAACTACTGAACCATGTTCACCCAAATCCTCATAGCCAACTGCGGCGCAAACGGCCGTGCAGCGGGCGTTTCGTCAAATCGCCTGCCGCAGCCCACGCAGCGGGCTATTGCACGCGACCCCATCGCATAAGGAAGCCAAAAATGTTCACCAAAATCCTGGTCGCGAACCGCGGCGAAATCGCCTGCCGCGTCATCACCACCGCCCGCCGCATGGGCATCGCCACCGTGGCGGTGTATTCGGACGCGGACAAGAACGCGCGGCACGTAGCACTGGCCGACGAGGCGGTGCGCCTGGGCCCGCCGCCTTCGCGCGAGTCGTATCTGCTGGCCGACAAGATCATCGAGGCATGCAAACAGACCGGCGCGCAGGCCGTGCACCCGGGCTATGGCTTCTTGTCTGAGAACGCCGAGTTCGCCCGCAAGGTGGAGGAGCAGGGCATCGCCTTCATCGGCC
>Ga0208826_1003792_pt1 | contig 10078 bp, 7 predicted proteins | sample AD_UKC115_MetaG_FD_184451 | JGI IMG/M metagenome (GOLD analysis project Ga0208826, IMG submission 184451) | Active sludge microbial communities of municipal wastewater-treating anaerobic digesters from Hong Kong - AD_UKC115_MetaG (SPAdes)... | ecosystem: Engineered > Bioreactor > Anaerobic >... | reverse complement strand
TGGAGCCGTTTATGCCGGCAAAGATGCAGGAAGCATGGAAGCAGCTGGGCATGCCCGGAGAGGTCAGCGAAAGGTCCTTCGAAGATGCCATCGTCCTCTTGCCCTCCGGCCAGAGCCTGGGCACACCCGAGATCCTTTTCAACCGTTTGGAAGAGAAGTTCGTCAAGGATCTGGAGAGCATCTTCAAGCAGAGGATGAAAGAGGCTGAAGCCAGGGGGAAGGAGAAGGTGGAGAAGAAGAAAGAGATCTCCTTTGAGGATTTCCAGTCCATGGATATAAGAATCGGGGAGATCAAGAATGCAGAGGCCATCAAAGGCTCAAACAAGCTTCTCAAGCTCAATGTAGATATAGGTGGAGAGGTCCGCCAGGTGGTAGCAGGCATCGCCCAATCCTATTCGCTGGAGGATCTGGTAGGAACTCAGGTGGTGGTTTTGGCAAATTTGAAGCCTGCCAAGCTCTTTGGAATAGAGTCGCAGGCCATGCTTTTAGCAGCGGATGTGGAAGGCAGAGCAGTGCTTCTCAGGCCTAGAGAGGCAGTGGAAACGGGAACCAAGGTACGTTAGGAGGTTATTGATATTGCTCCAGATAGAGAATCTTTCCAAGACTTACAGGCTAAAAGATAGGGATATTGAGGCCCTAAAAGACATAAGCTTCTCTGCCCAGCCGGGCGAGATTTTAGGAATAGTGGGAAAGAGCGGAGGCGGAAAGAGCACCCTGATGAAGATCCTGCGAGGAATGGAGAGCTTTGATTCCGGCAAGATCACCCTGGACGGCATTACCATTACCCCAACCTCCAGCGGAGAGGAGATAAGGGCGCAGATGGCGGCCACAGCCATACACCTGCAAAGGGACTTCGCCCTCTGGACGGAATCTGCCCTCAATAACGTAGTGCGCAGAGTCCATTCCCGCAAGACGGGCTACGAGGTACTGCCCATACCCGAGGATGTTGATTATGATGAGATGTACAGAGAGGGCCTCTTCTACCTCAGCCTGGTAGGGCTGGAGAAGAAGGCCAGCCACCTGGCTACCATCCTCAGCGGTGGAGAGAAGCAGAGACTTGTGATCGCCAGACAGCTGGCCAAAAAGCCCAAGATCCTATTATTGGACGAGCCGGCCACCATGGCCTGCCCAGCGACAAAGCAGGAGGTCTTGGATGCCATCAAGAACGTCCGGGATAAGCTCGGCCTGACAATAGTCGTCGTCTCCCACCTGCCGGAGATCCATGAATACCTGGCGGACAGGCTGATCTGGCTGGAGAAGGGAGAGATAATTGCCGATGGAAAGCCAGAAGAGATCCTGAACAGATTTTTGGCAGGAATTGGAAAGCCAGAACCTCTGGCACCAAGAAGAAATCTGGGGCCATTGATCAAGGTGCGAGATCTGTCCAAGAGGTGCTGCCAGGTCTGCACGGGCGAGGTCTTAGATGTTCTGCGGATGAAGAAGCTCAACTTCGATATAAACAAAGGGGAGATAACCTCATTCATAGGCAACAGCGGCGGAGGAAAGACCACCCTTCTCAAGATCATGCAAGGGGTGAGATTGCCGGATGAGGGTGCGGTCTATTACCGCTATGGTGATGATTGGGTGGATATGCTCACCTACTCCCCCCAGAGGATGAATGTGCGCAGAACCCTGGGGGTGATGTATCAGGAGTTCGCCCTTTATGCCGGAGAGACGATAATCGATCAGATCGCTTATCAGATGGGCATCAAGAGCACTGATGTGATTGGATACGCCCGCTCCGTGGCCGAGGAGATGGGCATAAGCGACAAGGTGCTGGATGTCATCTATGCCATGACGGATATGTCAGAGGAGGATGCCAAGTCAGCTCTAGAGGCTCTGGGGCTCACCAGAGACATATTCAAGGATCTGTTCCCCCGCTTTCCGAACACAGAGGCTCAGAAGTACGCTGAGCCCATATTTGACCTGCTGGATTTAGATAAAAGCATCATGTGGAAGCTTCCCAGGCAGCTATCAGGCGGGGAGCTGGTGAGAGCCTCCCTGGCCATTCTCCTCGCTGCCCGCCCAGAGGTTATGATTCTGGACGAGCCATTTGGGGATATCGATCCAATCACATTGCGGGAGGTCTCCAATGCCATCAAGAAGATAAACTCTGAGTTTGGGACCACCATCATTCTGGTGAGCCATCATGTGGATTTCGTCAAAGAGGTCTCCCACCGGGCTATACTGATGGAAAACGGTGCGCTGATTGCAGATGGTGATCCGCTTGAGGTCTGCAATGCCTTCCTCTCTCGCTGTAATGCCCCCTATCTGAAGAGTATGCAGATGCGCTATGCCATTCATGGATGATCATTGATGGATTCAGATATGGAGGAGATTTACCGTCAGGTGGCAGAGGGCATATCACCTGAGGAGTTCGAGGAGAGGGTGAAGGAGAAGGTGTCACTCATGGCCGGCCTGTGCGACTCCCGCACCGCGGCCATGCTGGTAGCCAGGGAGCTGGGCAGCCCTGAGGTCATGACCAAGATAGGGAGCATAAGGCCTGAGATGGGAAATGTCACCTTCACCGGCAGAGTGATCGCTGTCAGCCCATTGAGGGAGTTTCAGAGATCGGATGGATCTCTCGGCAGGGTGGCTAACATCACTCTGGGAGACGAGACCGGATCGGTGCGCATCGCCCTCTGGGATGAGAATGCAGAGCTGGTCAAGTCAGGAGATATTGCCGTCGACCAGTGCCTGAAGGTGAGGGGACTGGCCAAAGAGGGATATGCAGGAACCGAGGTCAGCCTGGGCAGGAGCGGCGGACTGGAGGAGATAGACCAGGATATTCATCCCCGGATCACCCCTTACAAGATCGGCGAGCTGAAGAAGGACATGAGCGATATCAGCCTTCTTGCGGTGGTTGTGGATCCAGGAGAGATAAGGGAGTTCGAACGCCGGGACGGTAGCAAGGGGCAGGTTCGAGGGGTGACACTGGGAGATGAGAGTGGCAAGATCCGGCTCACCCTGTGGGATGAGCAGGCCAGAATGCCTCTAATTAAGGGGGAGACTCTGGAGATCATTGGAGGGTCGGTGCGGGAGAGGTACGGCCTGCTGGAGATCCAGACAACTGGGAGCACGACAGTTCGCAAGAGCAGCAAGAATCTCGATTTCTCCGAGAGGATGACTCCCATCAGCGAGCTGAAAGAGGGGATGCTCTGCAGCATATCAGGCTTCGTCTCCGGGCTGGGAGAGGTGCGAGAGTTTCAGAGGGAGGACGGCAGGAAGGGTCGGGTGGCGAATATTTACATCTCCGATGATACCGGCCGGATCCGAGCAGCTCTGTGGGGTGAGCATGTAGATCGACTGTCAGAGGTGGATATTGGATACAGGGCGGAGATCGTCGATGCTCAGGTCAAGAGCGGCTGGAATGAAGGATTAGAGCTATCATGCGGATGGCGCACCAGGATTACTTTCGTCCCGCCTGAGTAAGGAAGTTATGTAAGTTATGAGAACATCTACCAGAGGAACTGTTAAGATGGCAATAAAACTACTGGAAGACCTGCCGGGCGTGGGTCCGGCCACTGCAGAAAAGTTGCGCGAGGCGGGTTTCAACACAATAGAAGCCATTGCCGTTGCCTCTCCTGGGGAGCTGGTTACCGCTGCTGAGGTGGGCGAGGCCACTGCTGCCAAGATCATAGCTGGTGCCAGAGAAGCGGCGGACGTAGGCGGCTTTGAGACTGGTGACCGCATCCTGGAGCGGAGAAAGCTGGTGGGCAAGGTCACTACCGGCTGCAAGAGCTTCGATGAGCTTCTAGGCGGTGGCATGGAGACTCAGTCGATAGTGGAGCTTTATGGGGAGTTCGGATGCGGTAAGACCCAGGTTGCCCACCAGATGGCAGTTAACGTCCAGCTGCCGGCGGAGATGGGCGGGCTGAACGGCTCCGTAATCATAATCGATACTGAGAACACCTTCCGGCCGGAGCGGATAGACCAGATGGTCAAGGGGCTGCCACCGGCACCTGATGGCCGGAACTGGGAGACGGAGGACTTCTTAAAGAACATCAATGTTGCCAGGGCCTTCAACTCCAATCATCAGATCCTCCTGGCGGAGAGCGCTATGGACCTGGCTGAGAAGATCAAAGACTCTGATAAGCCGGTCCGGCTGCTCATCGTAGACTCAGTGACAGCCCACTTCCGAGCTGAATATGTAGGTCGAGGCACATTGGCCGATCGCCAGCAGAAGCTCAACAAGCACCTTCATGACCTGATGCGTTTCGGTGACCTGAACAATGCCCTGATCCTGGTGACCAATCAGGTTATGGCCAAGCCGGACACCTTCTTTGGGGATCCAACCAAGCCGGTGGGAGGACACGTCCTGGGACATACCTCCACCTTCCGGCTCTACCTGCGAAAGTCCAAAGGGGAGAAACGCATCGCTCGCCTGGTGGATTCACCCAACCTGCCAGATGGGGAGGCGGTCTTCTCGGTGACAACAGAAGGATTGAAGGACTGAATACAAAGGAAGCAAGCGCCTAACAGGAAAAAAAGAAAATGTGGGGAGGAGGGGGTGATCCGAGTATGCAGGAGGTGAGGAGCAGTTTCCCGGATCGCCACTTCTACTAGCAGCTTTAAAGAGATATAGACGATTGTGGCCAGAAGTTGTCCATAATGTATAGGAAGTATATGAGCTATTTCGTCCATTCTTTTTGGCCTATCCGGGATTGAGATCTTTCAACCCAAAGCTTTAACGTCTCCAGCGCTCTCATCCTGCCCATGAACCTCGGTCGTCTCTTCAAACCGAAAATGAAACCACGCATAGCGGAAAGCCCGCAGTTCAATTACCTGGAGCTGAGGAGCAAGCCCTTTTACATCGTGGCCTCGGTGGAGGTGGGCAATACCACCACCAAGAGCATTCTCACTGCTACTGACCTGAATACCGGCAAGACGTACATCGTGAACAAGACGGTGAAGATGACCAGAGACGTGAGGCCTCCAAGAGCAGGAGAAGAGATCTTTGCCCATACCATCAACGGCACGCCACTCACCAAGGAGTCCGTTGCCGAGCTGGTGAAAGACACCCTGATCGAGAGCCATGATAGAGCCAGACTGAACATCAAGACCGATTTGAACTTCGTGGTGCGCTCAACTGGCGTGGTAGCTGAGCTGGACTCTCCTGAGCAGGTGGGAATCTTCATTCAAGCTCTGGCCCAGGGCTGCCTTGATGCCGGCGTCCCTCCCAGGCTCATGACCCCGGCGATGAGCATACACAACATCCTGGAGAAGTTCAAGAAATACACCATGATAGAGAAGGTGATCTTCATGGGAGCAGTTGCCTCCTGCTTCCCACCCCAGGGTTCCACCGGGGTGGAGGTGGTGGCCAATGAGATGGAAGGTGAGCTTGCCACTGCCGGAATAAAAGAGGGCAGCCGCTGGACGGACGTGGATTTTCGAAACCCCTGCCTCTCCATGGACTTCGGCACCACCCTGGATGGCAGGGTGACAAGCGAAGAGCTGCCATATGCCCATACTATAGGTAACCTCCTGGGCCTGGCGGGAGCCATACCCGATGCCGTGGTCCAGGGCACGGGGCTGGTGGATAGAAAAATAGGGGCAACTCTGGACATATTTGATGCCGGCCTGAAGCCTGATTATGGAAAGGAGGCCCAGGCCTATGCCGACCAGATCGACGAGCTTGTGGTGATTGAAAAGGTCCCACTGAACCGAAAAAAATACGGCCTTGTGCCAGTAAATCCAGAGGCTGCGGCCAAGAACAATGTGGTTCTCATCGGCTGCGACGTGGGAGTGAATGGCAGCGATCTTGAGAGGCTCTCCCAGATAGGCTCGGATATCAATAGCGACAAAGTCCGGGATCGGAAGATACTCTTTGGCGCTCTGGACCTGGCGATGGCCCGGGTGGCCCGCAGGCTGGTTGAGGTTGGGGTCGAGGAGGGAATAGTCACCGGCAAGACCGCTATCGGTGTGACTGGTAGAGCAGGTATCACAGGCAACAAGCCTCGCCTGATCCTGGAGGAGATAGACAAGCTCGGGCTGTATGATCATACCGACCGAAATGTAGTCTTCGTGGACGATGGACTGGCCAGGGGAGCAGCAGTGATGGCCCGCTGCATGAACTCCATGGGCACTCCTCGAAATCCTTTGGGCGGGCTGCGCAACGGAGGGTGCATTCTCAAGAAGAGGATGAGCTATGAGATAGAAAAGGGACTGGTGCCTGCGCCTCAGGAGGCACGGCCGGAAAGAGATACCCATGATTACTTCGAGGAAGGCCATAAGAGAGAATGAGAAGAAATTAAGAAGAGATAGAGATGCCATCCCCCATATCGAGTCCTCGGGCCAGGGTTGAGGAGGAGTTTCCCGTATCCGTGCTGGGAATAGAAGAAAAGGAGGAGACGATATGGATCTCGCAGGATCCGATTCCCAGGGAGGAGTTTCCTCCCTGCATAAGGAGTATCATAGGAGCATCAGAGAGCGAGAAAGGCAGGCACAGGAAGGGGGCAATCCTGGCCTCTTTTCTGGGCCAATGTGGCTGGAGCGATGAGGAGGCAATCACCCTCTGGAGGGATGCTGTATCCGCAGAGGAGAGGATCTATAAGAAGTGGTTTGGGAAGATGAACTGCCCGAAGTGCGAGACTGTGAAGCGGCAGAGCAAGGGCTATCCTGACCTGGGCACAGAAGATCTTGATTTATGCCAGCCGGATGAGAGATGCCAGAGAATCAATAGCCCGGTAGAGTATGCTGCAAAGCTCTTCTCCCAGGAGAATCTCTCCAGGGGAAGGCGAGTGCGTATCAGAACCAAATTTCTGGCCCGCCTTTTCAACTGGAAGACCGGCAAAGAGTTTGATATCGAACTCACAGGAGAGGAGAAAAATGATCTGGAGAGCCTGAAAATTAAGCAGATGGAGGCTGATAGCGCCAACACCATCCTCATCTTCGCCTGGGCCAAGTCCAGGGGAAGGCTCCGTCCCAGGTTTCGCCTTATAGAGACAGATCTCCCCCGAAGGCGGATGCTTTCCGAGCTTCTTTAAGTTGGATTGTAGACTGCTGTTGGATAGTGGACTGCTCGAATCTATCCCCTGTTTTTTAGGTGCCCTACACTGCTGCTTCCAGAGCAGGCTCAAGGCCCGATTCGAGGACGTTTATCTGCAGAGCATCATTGAAGGTCTCGCTTCCCTGTAATGATGCAGCCGATATGCTGACACTGTATTTGCCCGGAAGGACGCTGGCATTCCAGATACCGGTATACTCATTGCCCGAGCCCTTGATCAGCACTACATTGCCTGAATTGATGCCAGTAGAATTCTTGATGATAGCGCTGGCAGTGATGCGGTTCTGGCTATCGGAAGCTGTATTGTTATCTCCTGCATTCTGCCCTTGACCAGTATCAAAGACAGCTGTGATATTGACAGTGTTGCCAGCGGTCACATTTACCGGATCGGCATTGATGCTCAACAGGATGATAGCCGGCGCAGAACCAGTATTTGCAGCGGGTTTTGTTATGGCGGGAGCGGCAATTGCTGCACTCTCTTGCTCCTCTTTGGATTCTCTTTCAAACTGAGAGCTGGTCATGCGTGCTACCTTTGGCCCAAAATCCTGTGGAGTTTCATTTATGGGAATGCCCTCCAGGAAGCTGGTAGCGCTTCGGGTCCAGTCCTCTTCCTTGGAGCAGGTTGAGCATGCGGCTGAAGCGTTGCTGAAGGTCAGGACTGCCGTAATCATTAATACGACCATGCTAACAGGTATCAACGTAGATATTTTCATGTATTCTCCTCACTTTCTATAAGCCCGGATGTTGAATACATGCAGGCTCCGTTGGCCCCGTTTGCACTTTATTTATATCATCCTATCGCCTGGGAAAGCTCCGGGTAGGAGCTTCAGCTCTGCAATTCATCCAGCAAGAGATGATATTCAGGCCAAGGACATAATAATATAAGGAGAATATAAGGAGAAGCTCATATAAGGCGAAGCTAATTCTCGAAAGAGATGAAAAAATGCGGCTATTGGCAATCGGATCATTCCCCCTCGATCCTTCTCTTCCATTCCTCTGCCCCCTTTGCCAGCTCTGGCCTTCCCAGCACTCTCGCCACAGATCCTATGGCCTCCAGATATCGAACCATCTGGTCTAAGTAGTTGATCAGATCGCCCTGGTAGGCGTACATCCCATATCGATCGCTGAAGTAGTCGATGATCTCCTCTGGGCTCTTGCCCTCCGCACGCAGATCGAGGATGGACAATGATATGCTCTTTTGGACACAGCCGCAGTAAGGAGCCTCCTTGCAGGTGCAGCGGAGAAAGTCGCGTGCGAAGTCCATGCAATATCTCTGGATCTTCCTCTCCAGCAGGTTCATGTCGGACTTACCCAAAAGATCCAGGAATGAACCGTGCATTGCCCTCTGGGAGATCTGCATATGCAGCTTGGTGGATATGTGCTCGGCAAACTTCAAATAGAGGGCTTCAAAGCCCTCCAGCTCCACCGCCACCTCCAGAGCAGTTCTGCCCCTTCCAATCATCTTGACGATAATACCTGTCTGATTTGGGGTGAGGAAGTGGGCGGCTGCGGCCGCTCCGAGGGGGGTGGGCTCAAAGCCCCGCACCAGACCAGCCCTCTCCAGCGAATGAAGGCTGCTGTCCAGGTCATCCATGCCCAGGGTTAGATCATGAAGCATCTCCAGCTCCTGGCGGGATCTGGCAGCTACCGCATTGGCCAGAACCTCCTCTTGCTGCTGCTCATCCGAGAACTCCGGAGCCACATCCTCCATAGCACCGTGCAGAAGGGCTAGTGCCACCTCATCCTCTGATTCCCCCCGGCCAGAAGAGAAGCGGCGACCCGGCTCGGCCAGGATATAGACCAATCCCAGATCATGATAGCCCGGCCTGCCCGCCCTTCCCTGCATCTGGTTGAACTCATGCACATTAAGCCAATTGATGCCCATGGCCAGGGACTCGAAGACCACCTGGGAAGCAGGAAAGTCAACGCCAGCTGCTAAGGCTGCCGTCGTTACCACCGTCTTGATCTTTCCCTGGCCAAAGAGCTCCTCAATCCTCTTCCTCTCAGGATACTGCAGGCCGGCATGATAGGCTGCCGCCCCGGGTATAGACTGGGCGAGTTTATAGCAATTCTGGCGAGAGTTGGTGAAGATTATGGTCTGGCCATGATATCCAGTGGAGGAGGTAAGCCTCTCCGCCTGAAGGGCCAGCTCCCGCAGGAGCTTAAGCTTCTCTTTCCCGGAAGAGAAGATGAGATGGCGCTCAATGGGCACCGGCCGCACCTCATACTCCACCAGGGCTGCATTAAGCCGCCTGGCCAGGGCGTTCGGATTTCCCACGGTAGCGGAGAGAAAGATGAACTGCGCCTCAGGAGCAGCATTTTTCAGGCGGGCTATCATCCCTGCCAGCCGATGGCCGCGTTCGGCATCCTCCAGCATATGCACCTCGTCTATTACCACTGTTCCCACCCGCCCCAGGCTCTTTTTCGTGCGGATCACCTGATCTATGCCCTCATAAGTCCCGGCGATGATGTCAGCGTTCAGGGTCTGGGCGACCTTCCTGCCCTTTCCCAGGCGGATGCGGCTTGTTCCCACCCGGATAGAGGTCTGAAATCCCAGCTCGTTATAAGCGGATAGCTGATCATACTTCTGGTTAGCCAGGGCCACCAGGGGCACCAGAAATAGGAGCTTGCCCTTTCCCTGCATAAGATTCTTGATCCCCGCCATCTCCCCGATAAGGCTCTTGCCGGTAGCTGTGGCCGAGACGACCAGCTGACTTCTTCCTTCCAGGAGGCCGGCTGAGATCGACCTGGACTGAACAGGCAGGAGTCTATTCAGCCTGCGGCGCAACAGCTCCTTGAGCAGAGGGGGCAGGTCAATTGAATCCAGGGGCAGACCGGAATCCTCCTGGCTGGCTGGGATGAGGTCAAACCTGGTCAGCTCAGGCTCCAGCCTCTGCAAAGAGAGCAGACCAATGACATCATCAAGAGATCGCCTCTTCTTCAGAATCCTGGCCAGATGGGACCTGGCAGGGCGGCTCAGATGACGAAAATCAGCCTCTCTAAGAAGCTCTGCCGCCGCACAGTTCTCGCAGATCCGCGCCCCTTTATAGGTTATGGCATCCTGCCCTACAT
>Ga0208826_1003789_pt1 | contig 10085 bp, 6 predicted proteins | sample AD_UKC115_MetaG_FD_184451 | JGI IMG/M metagenome (GOLD analysis project Ga0208826, IMG submission 184451) | Active sludge microbial communities of municipal wastewater-treating anaerobic digesters from Hong Kong - AD_UKC115_MetaG (SPAdes)... | ecosystem: Engineered > Bioreactor > Anaerobic >... | reverse complement strand
CAGTCACGTGCGGCTTAAGCTGCATCTGGACCCGGCTGATGCCGGGCCGACCGAGCGGTTTCGTAATTGGTGCACTTGCGTCAGATGTACCACTTACACTGCGAATGATACACCCAGTTCCGTTTTGTGTCAAGGCCTATAGTCAAAAACCGGCAAAAATACCAGGTTCTTGCAGGCTGCATACGCTCGATTCCTGGAACGAGCAGGCCCTGGGTGTTCATTTGGACGTCACAGATCCGCCAAACCCCATCCCTTGCTCCCTGGAGGCAAGGCAACGGAATCGGTTACTCCACCAGGTTCTCGACCGGAGACCAGAGGTCCGTCAACATCGGGCCCTCGTCCGAGAAGTTCTGAGCGGTCACCAGGCAGGTCATGATATACCGCAAGTCTATGCGCGAGTCCGCCGGCAGGGCAACGGTGCGGACCGCCTGTCCGGCCTCGTCCAGGGTGAGAGGCGAGTTGCGTCCCTTCTGGGCCGTCAGCACGATGTTGCCGCTCTTGTGGCCGGCGAAGGCGCTCACGTTGCCGAAGACTCCCCGGATCGTTCGAGCTTCGTAGCCGTAGATGTCATCGTCGATGAACATGTTCATGGCGAGGACGCCGCCCGGCACGAGAACCGTCTTCACGACGTTGAAGAACTCGTAGGTGGTGAGGTGGAACGGCACGTAGTTGTCGCTGAAGGCGTCCAGGATCAGCCAGTCATACCTCGTCAGTTCGTTTGCGACCACCCAGTTGAGGAATGACCGGCCGTCCATCGCGTACATTCGCACGTTGGAGCTCGGCTGCCAGTAGAAGAACTTCCTGGCCGCCTCTATGACCTCCGGATCGATATCGATGCAGTCGATCTCCACTCCGGGGAAGCAGCGTTCAAGCGACCGAGGGATGACCGCTCCGCCGGTGCCGATAATGCATACCCTCTTCGGCGCAGATCGATACAGCAGTCCGGCGAAGGCCAGGTGGGTATACTCTCCCACATGTTTGTGTATGTCCCGCAGGTCCACGACCGTCTGCGCGGCGTAGAAGCCGGTCTTGCCGAAGATCATCTCTCGCAGCGGACCGTTCTGCCTGACGGACAGATGATGGTACGGCGTCTCCTTCTCGAGGAGAATCTGCTCCCGGCCCTCGGGGTACTTGGCTGCCTCAGCGCGCGCTCGGTCCCAGTCGGCCTGCGCCGTTGCCGCGATCGATTCCGGCTTGATGGCGCCCGTTATCTCCTCCGCCAGAGTATACTGATAGGACTTGGGCTCTTTGTGCCTCTGCCTGTCGGTGAAACCCGCGATCCCCGTAACCACCACCGCTGCGACGACCACGGCGAGCGCCAGACCGATGGTCGCACGGCCGGACAGGAGCACCGCGACGACTCCCGCCACCAGTGCGACAGCCACTCCGCCGCCGAACACCACGTACGACAGCGGCATTCCGGGTATCAGTACGAACGCGGTGACCAGGCAGCCCATGAAGCTTCCCACGGTGGAGACCGCATACAGCAGCCCGGCGCGGCTTCCGGCCTCCGAGTGTGTCTGGGTGGCGATCTGGATCGTGTAGGGAGAGACCGTTCCGAGCAGCACCATCGGGAATCCGTACAGGATGATGGTCGCCAGCAGCGATCCCCATTTCACGTGCATCCCGGTGTTGTAGAGCCATTCGGACAGACCGCCCTGGTAAAGCGGCGTCGAAGCGACGTAAAGTCCTGCGCAGACGGTGACTATCGAAGGAACCAGGCTGGACGAGAACCGCTGCGTCAACCTGCCGCCGAGAGCATATCCGACCGCCAGCGCCAGCATGAATATGGCGATCACGCTTCCCCAGACGTAGATGGAGTTGCCGAAATACGGCGCCAGCACCCTCGCGCCGACGAGCTCGGTCAGCATCACGAACCATCCGGTCGAGAAGACCAGCATCCAGAGCGCAAATGACCTTATCAGGAGCGGGGACTGTTGTTTCGCCGAAGCGCGTCGGGTCAGGGTGGGAGACTGTTTAGTCGAAGCAGGCATGTGACACCTCTCGTCGCAATCCGTCGTACCGTCAAGGGTCCACGGCATGCAAAGCTGAGCAATTCTATCTTGTTTCCGAATAGGCGTCAAGCATCCGGCAGACCTCACGCGGACCCTGGGCCGGCGCAGATGCCCACCTACCTCAGGCGCATATTGACAGCATCGGGATCATCCCTTACACTGCATCGGGGAATCGTGCACCCGACCGCACCTTCCCCGGAGGCTGCCACGCCGCATGTCCACACAGAAACAATACTCCGTTCCGACTGCCCGGCCTACCGCGCCCGCACCTGTTCCATCGTCCAGACGCGAACTGATGTCTGTGGCGCTGATCCTGCTGGCGGCGATCGCGTTCCGGATCGTCTACCTGCTCCAGTACAAGGGAAGCGTGCCGTACTTCAGCGTCCCGATCGTGGACTCGCAGGTATACGATGCGTGGGCGCAGAGGCTCGTCGCAGGTGAGGGATACGGCCCGAAGCCGTTCTACATGGCTCCGTTCTACCCGTATCTGCTTGCCCTGCTGTACAAGATCGCCGGTCACAAGCTCCTGTTCGTGTATCTGCTCCAGGCCGTCGTCGGGGCGCTGAGCCTATTCCTTGTATATATACTTGGTCGGAGGATCTCAGGTCACCGTGCGGGTCTGTTTGCCATGGTCTTCCTGGCCTTCTACGCGCCTCTCGTCTACCTCGAGAGCAAGCTGCTCACTGAGACACTGGCCGTCGCACTGAACCTGACCTCGATCCTGCTGGTGATGCGCGCCCTCGACAGACCGATGGCTGCGAGGTTCCTGATCGCGGGTCTTGCGCTCGGCATGAGCATCATCTGCCGTCCGGCTGCTCTGATCACCGCGGCGCTCGTCGTTGTGTGGCTCGTGCTGCCGGCGGTCCGGATGAGGCACGGTATACGTGCCCGATTCACGGCGCTGCTCGTCATCGGGATCGCCGCGACCATACTCCCGATCACCGTTCGCAACTACGTAGTCGGCAAGGACTTCGCAGTTATCACTACGAACGCCGGGATCGTGTTTGCACAGGGAAACAGCAGGTCATCGACCGGTTTCTTCGCCTCGCTTCCCGAGTTCAGTGGCAGTGTCCACACGGAGCAGGAAGAGGGCATACGGCTTGCGGGCGAGGCGTTGGGGCATCCTGTCAAGCCATCGGAGTGCTCGTCATACTGGCTCGGATACGGGCTGCGGTACATCCGCGAGCATCCCGGCAGCTACGCCGCCCTGCTGCTACGGAAGGTGGTATGGTCTCTCCACAACGGCGAGTCCGCGTGCGTCTGCAATGTCTACCTCGAGAAGCAACTGGTTCCCGCGCTTCGACTGCTGTTCATGCCGTTCTCAGCGCTGCTGGCTCTCGGTCTATTCGGCATCGCGCACGAGATGCGGAGGAATGTCAGCAGGGACGCGCGACTCCTCGCGCTTCCGGTGCTCTCCATCTTCTTGAGCCTGCTGCTGTTCTCGGTGAGTTCGCGCTTCCGCGCGCCGGCCGCTGCCCCGCTGGCGGTCTTCGCGGGCGTCGGACTGTCTACGCTGATCGGCCTGGCCGCCAGGCGCGATTTGCGCGGACTCGGGATGTCGGTGGTATGCATGTCCCCCGTATTCCTGGTATCGCTCGTGCCCTACCCGAAGCCGTACATCACCGCCGAAGCTCCTCTGAACCTCGCCACCGCCTTCCTGAGCCTCAACCGCACGGAGGAGGCGATCATCCATCTCGAGCGAGCCCTCGATATGCAGCCGGATCATCCGCTGGCTCATCTGAACATGGGCCGTGCCCTGGCGAAGCAGGAGAGATACGAGCCGGCAGTCGAGCACTACGAGCAGGCGTTGGCCGATCAGCCCGACAACGCCGAAGCTCACTACTACCTGGGATATGCGCTCGCAAACCTGGGCCGTTCCGACGAGGCGGCGGAGCACTATCGTGAGTCCCTGCGCTTGCACCCGGCCAATGCCGATGCCCGCTTCAACCTCGGAGTGCCCTATGACATGCGAGGCGAGACGGAGGCGGCGATAGGGGAGTACCGGGCGGCGGTCCGGCTCTCCAGGGAGCACGGCGGCGAGCCCCATCCCGAGTTCGTCAAGTCGCTCGCATCGAAGATGCCTGAGCCGGGGAGATAGGCCTTGAACAAGTCACGACTGACCATTCTCATATGCCTGCTGCTTGCCGCGCTTACCTTCGCCGCTTTCTGGCGGGTGCTCGGCTGCGACTTCGTCAACTTCGACGATGATGTCTACGTCACGGCCAACCGCTGGGTCCGAGCCGGGCTGACCGGCGCGAGCGTCAGGTGGGCGCTCACCGCGGCCTACGAATCGACGTGGCAGCCGATGGTCTGGTTGTCGTACATGCTCGACCGGGAGATCTACGGCCTGAACGCCACGGGCTTCCACCTAACGAATCTGCTCCTGCACCTGGCGAACGTCCTGCTGTTGTTTCTCATCCTCCGCCGGATGACCGGATCGCTCTGGAAGAGCGCCTTTGTGGCCGCGCTGTTCTCCGTCCACCCGCTCAGGGTGGAGTCGGTCGCGTGGGTGGCTGAGCGCAAGGACGTATTGAGCACCCTGTTCTGGATGCTCAGCATGGGCGCCTACGTACTATATAATGAAAAGCCCGGCTGGAAGAGGCACGTTCCGGTCTTTCTGTTCATGGCGCTCGGACTGATGGCCAAGCCCATGCTGGTGACGCTTCCGCTCGCACTCCTGCTTCTGGACTACTGGCCGCTCGGGAGGCTCTCGAAGGACAGCACGCCTGTCCGTCTCATACTCGAGAAGGGCCCGCTGGTATGTCTCTCCGCCGCATCCGTCGTTGCCGCCAGTACGGCGCATGTGAAGTGCGGTGGGCTGGGGATGATGGAGCAGTTGCCCACCGGCGTCCGTGTGGCAAACGCGGCATATTCGTACGTGGTCTACCTGGTGAAGACCGTGTGGCCCTCGAAGCTCGCGGTGTTTTACCCTCATCCCTTCGACACTATCCCCGGTTGGCAGGTGGCGGGCTCGGCCGTTTTGCTCATCTGCCTCACGGTCCTGACCCTGAGGGCCGCCCGAACCCGACCCTATCTTGCTGTCGGCTGGCTGTGGTATCTCGGCACGCTGCTCCCGATGAGCGGCCTCGTGCAGACGGGAATGCACGGGCGAGCCGACCGGTTCACCTACATCCCGCTGATCGGCGTGTTCGTCATGCTCGCGTGGGGGATCGCCGAATGCTGCGAGCGGAGGCGGGAAATCGGCGCCCGGACGCTCGCCGTCCCCGCGGTCGCCGTGATCATCGCTTGCGCGATCGGCACATGGCACCAGACCGGATACTGGAAGGACGGAGTGGCGCTCTTCACCCGCGCGGTGGCCGTGACGGAGAGGAATGCCCTGGCCGAGGCGAATCTCGGCATCGCATACGCGAATCAGAAGAAGTACAGGCAGGCGATCGAGCACTCGGAGGCGGCGATCAGGATCCAGCCGGACATGCGGGCGTACAACAACATCGGCGTGGCGCTCGAGGGCCTGGGCAGGCATGATGAGGCGGTCTCGTACTATGAGAAGGCTCTGCAGCTCAGCCCGAACTACGCTCCGTCGCACCACAATCTGGGGCACGCGCTCTTCAGACAGCGCCGCTACGACGATGCCGTCAAGCATTTCCGGCAAGCCATCGTCCGCGCGCCGAACAACGCCGACTCGCACTACTACCTGGCTCTATCTTTGGTCAACCTGGGCGAAGCTGATGAAGCCGAGCGGCACTACCGCGAGGTCCTGGCGATCGACGATCGGTACTACCGGGCTCACTACAATCTCGGGGTGATCCTCGCCGAGCGGGGTGAGTACGACGAAGCCGCCCGCGAGTTCGAGGCCGCGATCCGCATCAAGCCCACCTACGCCAGGGCGCACCACAATCTGGGCGGAGCGCTCGACTCACTCGATCGAACCGACGAGGCGATGGAGGCATACCGGGAGGCCATACGTCTCAAGCCGGATCTTGGTGAGGCGCACAACAACCTCGCCATCGATCTCTACGCGGTCGGACGCTACGACGAGGCGTGGAGGGAGATGGAACTGGCCCGGAAGCACGGCGTGACTCCGCATCCTGAGTTCGTGAAGGCGCTCGCGGAGAAGGTCGGCGGACGGTAGCTCGCCGGATTCCTCTACGATGATCGACGACTCTGTCGTCGATCATCCTCCCTGTCGCTCCTCAGAAACCTCGCACCGTCAGCGCTGAGTAATCCCGACCGTCCTTCGATACGCTTCGCTACTCAGGACTGGTGGGTTACTATGTCCCGGCAAATCCACCCCGTCAGCCCTGAGTGATGCGCAGCATCGTATCGAAGGGCGGCCTAGCTCCACCAGACCTCTGGCTAGCCCCGACCGTCCTTCGATACGCGCTGCTACTCAGGACTGACGGGTTCCTGTGTCCAGGGGAACCCACCCGAAACAACTGCGCTTCTCGCGCAGTAGCATGCTCTGAATGGCACGGCGCGGGGATCCGGCTTGGCGGCATACTATACCACCGGGTCACGGTGGAAGTTGTAGAGCAGGTTGAGCACCTCGTGATAGGTGTCGAACCGCAGGAACTCCGTGCCGAGCCATGAGCCCGCAACCGCCGAGGGGATCGATGTGCCGCCGGCGCCCAGATCGATCGATTGCACCAGCACGTGACCGATCATCGTCGCAATCCCCGCGCCGCACAGAGCTCCAAGCGCGGGATCGAAGACGTCGGTGGACACCAGAGTCGCAGCGTGCACGGCCTTTCCTATCCGGACCAGCAGGCTGCTCAGCACTATGAAACCAGCCGCGTAGAGCACGGCCCTGTTCGTGTCCGGGTCGGCTGCCAGGCGGACTGAGCCCGACAGCGTCTCATTCAGCATCCACGTGACCCTCAACGCGACGAGCAGCGCCGCCACATCGAAAACCGCTCGACCGAAGCCTCGCCTGAATTCCAGGCAGATCGCTCCGCCGAACGTTACCAGTATGAAGGCATCGATCCAATTGGGCATAAGATCACCATCCTGATCCATTGAAGGCGTTTCGAAGGTGTAGGAGCGGACCGCGCCGCGTCGGCGCCGAAATCCTTACCTGTCCAGCTCGATGGCCGCGTATCCGACCACCTGCAGGTAGTCGCCGGTGACATCCCCGGACGTGCCGTACGCGAGCTGCCTTGCCGTCTTCGCACCGAGCCGCTTGCAGGCCGCCAACGCCGCCGCGGTAGGCGCGACTCCACACATCGATATCTCCTGAGCGCGCACAGTCTCGATCAGCGCCCGCTCATCGAGACGGAGAATATCCCGGATCGCCTGGGAGTCCTTCCGCTCGGCCGATTCTCGGCTCTCATAATGGCTGAAATCCGTGCTGGCGATGATGACCGCGTCTCGGCCCGCGACCGCCTCGGCGACCGCCGCCCCAAGGTTCCGAGCGATCGTCAATGCCGCGCCGTCCCAGACCGGAATCCCCATGAGCACCGGCGCTATCCGTATGTGTCCGCGTCCCACGTATTGCAGGAACGGGACCTGTACCTCGAGGGAGTGCTCCATCCGGTGCGCGAGCTCATCCTCCTCCGCGTATTCGCAGAGCGAGACGATGCTCCGCGCCAGATCCACGTCTATCTCCGCGTCTCCAAGAGGAGTGCGCCACGCCGGTCGAACATCGACCGCCACCGGAGCGCCATAGCCGCGGTGGTTCACTCCAAGAAGGATCGCCACCTCCGGCAGTCCGTCCTCAGCCAGCCGGTAGTACGCATGGGCGGCAGTAGGCCCGGAGTATATCAGCCCCGCGTGCGGGCTTACCAGTCCGGCGATCCGGCGGGGGCCGCCGGGGTTGGCGGTCGGCAAGCGTCCCGGGCCAAGCGGCGACAGGAAGCATGCCTCCACCTCTGCGCGCAGCTCATCGGCTCCGGCTTCGTAGAACATGCCGGCAACCGCCGGTTCGCGAATCGGCAAGCTGTCGTCCCTGGACATGAGCGTCTACCTCCTCATACTATATTCTTCCACAGCAGGTTCGAGATTGGCAAATCCGAAGCCGCTGCCCGCCTGTCGCGCTCGCCATCAGTATACCCTCCCATCCCATCGAAGAGCGGTCCGGCATAGCCCGGACGCCGATCTCCGGGCATGCAGGCAATCGGAACCCAGTACAAATACCAGTTTTCGTCTAGAGCGATTGACAGGATGCCGTTCCGGGTGTATACTCCAAAATGTAACACAATCGTCACAACCGCACCTTCACAACGGATCTTGCAGCGAGATGGAACGGGTTCCGGCGCATACTGGTAAAATTACCTGATTGTGCGTCAAGGACTTGACAAGTGCATGGTGAAACTGTATACTCCAACCATACACTAGAGGTTCAGCTTTCCATCCACCCAGCAGACAAGCGGGCAGGCACAACAAGCCATTATCAGTATTTCCAATCCTGCCAATCCAGTTTCTACAACAAGCGCTCAGAGCCACCGAAAGGTCCGCGTCAGAGCCTGTTCGAAGGACTGAATCGCTTGTTGCGGAATAGGTCCCGAGCTAAAGTCTCGATAGAGGACCACTGATGTGATCAGCCTTGAGTGGGGCTACGGCACCCACCGGCAAGATTGCATCCTAGCCATGCTCAGAAGCCACGAAGGGAGGTGACATAGTGAAGAAGGTTCTTGCAATCACCCTCATGCTGTTGCTCTGTGCAACAGTCGCAATGGCGGCCAACCAGGAGAGTTGGCGTATTAACATCAAAGGCGATAGCGGCGCAGGAATGGACGGCGCCAGCGGCGCCTCGTTGGGCGTCTACCCGACGTCGAGCGACGAGTGGGACTTCCAGGATGGCACCAGCCCTTACGGTGGCGTCAGTGCCGATCTTCCCGGTACGAACGTCCACACCGTAGCCGTTGTTCCCGGCAAGGCTGATGTCTACCCGAAGAGCATCAAGGCTCCGACGATGCCCAATCCTGAGAAGACTTGGGATGTGTACATGGCAGCGGGCCCGAGCGCAGAGTACAGCAGCATCCGCGTTCTCGCCGTGACGTACCCCAGTGCCCTGCCTACCCCGGAGTTCGACGGCGTGCCCGTGAAGTACTTCCTCCAAATGGTAGACAACAAGGGCATGGCCGGCGCTCCGGCGAACGGCACAGAGTGGGAGCTTCCTATCCCCACGGCGCACAGCACGGCAGCGTTCTGGACCAGCCCGGTCAACCTGCCGATCGTCAAGATGCCCTACAAGACTAACGAGGCTCTGGTGGCGGCAGGTTACAGGTTCCGGCTCATTCAGCGGGCGGACGTAGTCGTCCCTGAGCCGAGCAGCTTGCTTGCTCTTGGCACTGGCATCATGGGTCTGGCCGGCTTCGTGACCAGACGCCGCAGGGCCTAAGTTAGCTATCCGAGAATAACAGGCTGATTAGGTCAGACTTACGTTCTTGGTGCACACAAATCGGCCGCCGGGTCCTCTGATTCGGCGGCCTTTTTCAGCAAAACCGGATTTTGCTCCTGTGCGTTCAGGGGCAAAGATCACCGATGGGTGATCGATCCTCCGCTCCTGATGTGTTGAACTCATAGCACGATGTTCTAGCGTTCCCAGACTTCACCGGATAAGGACGACGCATTCCGTTGGACCAACGGAGTGCTGCGATTCCGTGCCAACACCGCATCCCGGGCAGATCCCGGGTAGGTGCTCAGGCGTTCTGTCACATTACTCATCGTATGGGGTAGGCCTGAGGTTTCCAGGCACTCTCCCCGACGATATGCCTTCGGGCAAACACACGCAGATTGCAATGGCCCAGTATCCACAGCTCCACCCGTAGGCGCATCCACGCTGGTAGAGCGAGTGGATGAAGGGCACAATTCGGAAAGGGGGATTTGCGTCAATGCGCAAAACTGCAATCGGGCTTCTCTTGCTGGCAGCGCTGATGGCGCTGTCAGTAGGCGTGCAGGCAGCGGTCGAGCTGTATGAGGTCAAGGCCTCCAGTCTCGTTCCCGCGTTCATAGACTACACGCTGAACTGCACTGCCGACGTTACGATCCAGATTCTTCCGTCCGACGCGAACGGCAACCCTACGGGTGCCGCGATCAAGACCGTCACTTTCGTCGGCCAGTCCAAAGGTTTCCACAGATACATTTGGCTTGCCACTAAGGACGACAACT
>Ga0208826_1003781_pt1 | contig 10096 bp, 9 predicted proteins | sample AD_UKC115_MetaG_FD_184451 | JGI IMG/M metagenome (GOLD analysis project Ga0208826, IMG submission 184451) | Active sludge microbial communities of municipal wastewater-treating anaerobic digesters from Hong Kong - AD_UKC115_MetaG (SPAdes)... | ecosystem: Engineered > Bioreactor > Anaerobic >... | reverse complement strand
TCGGTGATGATCAGACCGATATTATTCAGAGAAGATTTTTTCATGGCATCTTCAATCTTCATTTTCGAATCTGTTGAAAAAGTCGTGTGTATATGACTGTCAAAAAGCAAAATAATTACCTCCCGAAAGATATTTCAAAGAAATTTTATAATAAAAGTATGAATTTTTCAGTAAAATTAGAATAAGAGTCCACGAAAGGAGGAAAAAAGAGGATGAAAAACAAAAAAAATTATGAAGCAGTTGTCAATTCTATGATAGATTATATTCAGCAGAACTTAGGCACAGATATAACCCTTTCAAAACTCTCTGATCGTGTACATTTTTCAAAGTATCATCTTCACAGGATATTTAAAGAGTATACGGGAGAAACTCTAAAAAAGTATATACGCAGGCTCAGAATGGAAAATTCTGTAAATATGATGATACAGGAAGATAAAAGCCTTTCTGAGGTTGCTGTTGAAAACGGATATTCATGGATATCGAATTTTTCGCGAACCTTCAGGAAGTATTTTAAAACTCCACCACGAAACCTAAAACAATTGCTTTGTACAGAGTATGGACAGTTAAGCTTTGAAGAAACCGGAATAAAAAATATTGAGATTAAACAGACTGACGATATTTTTTACCGGTATAAACGATTTTTTATGGATTACCGTATTCTCACCGAGGTTATGAAAAATGATGTTTTTTGTGAAAGCTGCAGCGAAGTGTGTCAAAAAACATTTGGCATTATATACGATAATCCGCAGGTTACGCCTGCAGACAAGTGCAGGTTCGATCTATGCTTTATTAAAAATTCCGGAAATTCGGAATGCACTTTTAAGGATATATATAAATCCGGTAGTACCGATAAGATACTTAAAAGGGGTATGTTTGCATGTTTTGATTTTTGTGGCAATTACGAAAAGCTTATAAAAGCTTATGAATGGGTATTTTTAATATGGCCTTTACAAAAAAGGGTTAAACTTAAAAATGCTCCGGTTTATGAGTTTTACAGAAAAAGTAAAGATCAAAAGCATTATATTGAAATAAGAGTTCCGCTGGAAATATAAATTCCGCATTATTTTGGAGAATGCGGAATTTTTTTAGCAATTTTGGATAAGATTTTTTTTAAAAAATAGTGCATAATTCTTTAGGGTGATAAAATGGAAAAAATAATAATAAGACAGGGAATAAGCCTCAAGGATAGATTCCAGGCTGGAAAGCTATTCATGGATGCTTTCTATCAAAAATTCCGACATACTGTAAAAAACGAGAGTACTTTTCTGAATCTTATAAGCACAGGTCTCAATCTTGATTACTGTATTTCAGCATATGAGAATTCAAAATTGCTTGGGATATGCGGTTTCCAGTATGGAAAATACAGATTTGTGAACTTCTATTTTCGTGATTTTATAAAGAGATATGGAATTTTCGCAGGAACAGCCAAGTGTGTCGCATGCCGTTTTTATTACCGCAAACATAAAGATGGAGAGCTTTTGATGGATGGAATAACGGTTGAAAAGACTGCAAGAGGGTTGGGGATTGGAAGTAGAATGATTAAAACACTTTTCTCTTATGCAACAGCTACTGGATTCAAAAGTATAAGACTTGATGTTATAGATACGAATACAAATGCGCGTAGGCTCTATGAAAAACTCGGTTTTAAAGCTATAAAGACAGAAAAATCACTTTTTTACAAAGATATCGGTTTCAACAGTATAACAACAATGATAAAAGATATAAGCTAAACCGGAGGCGTATAAGGAAATTAAAGATAAAGTGATGCTTATAACAGGTGCCGGATCTGGTATTGGACAGGCACTGGCAGTTTCTGCCGCCTGTGAAGGAGCCAGCGTTGCTATGTGCGATATATCAAAAAGACAGATGGTAGAAGAACTTTCTAAAAAAGAGATCTACGATTTTGGGGATATAGACATTCTTGTAAATAATGCAGGAGTTGCATCAAGCGGAATGGTGTGCGAAAGCGAGTATGAACTCTATGAATGGACGTTGGGAATAAATTTTTTTTGGAGTACTGTACATGACAAAAGCCTTCCTTGCTTTTCTTATGACTCGACCCAGAGCTTGCATAGTAAATGTTGCAAGTGTCTATGGACTAGTAGGCATGTAATGAAATATTATGAAAAACTGGTCAAAATCTGTAGATTAAAAACTGCCGCTTAAACTAGCGGCAGTTTTTAATCTTTTACAGCGCCTGCTGTCAATCCTGCAATTATATATTTTTGGAGCAGCAGAACCAGTATTATCAAAGGAAGAGTTATAACTACCGAAGAAGCTGCTATCAGGTTCCATGCAGAATCATACTGTCCCTGAAAAAGAATCAAAGAAACAGGAACGGTAAATTTTTTTGAATCTGTTATAAAAATTTTAGCAAAAAGCAGTTCATTCCACGCGCCTATAAACGTAAGAATGGCGGCGGTAAAAACTCCTGGAGCAGCAAGGGGAGTTATTATTTTTATAAAAGTCTTAAAAGGTGATGCTCCATCTATTGAAGCTGCCTCTACAAGCTCGTCCGGAATCTGCTGGAAAAAAGAATGCAGTGTCCATATAGTAAGCGGAAGGGAAAAAGTCAGATACGGAAGAATCAAAGATGCGAAAGAATTTATAATTCCCATCTGCTGAAATAAAATATAAAGTGGCGAAACAATAACAATTCCGGGGAACATAGATACAGAAAGTATAAGCGAAAGCACAAAATTTTTCCCGCGCATTTTAAACTTAGCAAGTGCATATGCGGCGGAACTTCCTATAGCAAGACTGACCAATGTTGTGATGGTCGATACCATAAGCGAGTTGAGAAGATTTCTTCCTATGTTGTGCTCCGTAAAGATTTTGATGTAATTATTCCATAAGGGTTTGTGTGCGAGCCAGTTGGGTGGCATCTTATACAGCTCCTGATCTCCCTTGAGTGATGATATAAAAAGCCAATAAAAAGGAAAAAACATGAAAAATATTACAAAGGCAACCCCTACAAAAAATAAAACCTTTCCAAGGATATTTTTATGTCTGTTTTTCATGACATCACTTCCCGTAAGGATTTGCGCCGAGTACTTTTATAAACAGAAAAGCAATTAACATTGTAAAAATAAATATTACAATAGAAATGGTGGCACCCATTCCGAAGTTAAGCTGATTCATCATAACTTTATAGTTGTAGAGCGAAAGAAGCTCGGTGCTTGATGCAGGTCCTCCGTTGGTCAGAGATATGGCTATATCAAAGGCCTTAAATGTATCAAGAGTTCTGAATATAAGTGCTACAAGAAGTGTTGGCTTAAGCATCGGCAGAGTTATAGCCCAAAATTGTTTCCATTTGTTTGCACCGTCTACTCTGGCGGCCTCATATAGCTGAGGAGGAATAGTCTGAAGTCCTGCCAATAACAGCAAAGCCATGAAAGGTATGGTCTTCCATGCGTCGGCACATACCATAGCCCAGAAAGCCTGAGGCTGACGGCCTATTATATTGACATACTCCTGAACTAGACCAGTTTTTTTAGCGATATCGTTTATTACTCCAAACTGGTCGGAATACATAAGCCTCCACATCTGTGCAGAAGCGACTGTCGGAATTGCCCAAGGAATAAGAGTGAAGGCACGGACCATCCCTCTGCCCTTGAAGTCTTTGTTTATAAGCAATGCGATGAGAAGCCCTGCAACGGCTTCGATACTCACGGCAACCAGGGTAAAGGATACAGTGACAGTAAGAGAGTTTAAAAAATCCTGATTCTGAAAAAGATTTATATAGTTGTTAACACCTACAAAAGCTTTCATACTCGGAAATTTGAGATTGTATTTATAAAGAGAAAGAATAAAAGTCCGTGCTATGGGGAAAAAGGTTACCAGTGCTATGACAGCTACAGCCGGTAAAACAAACCAAAAGCCCCTTGCGGTATCCCTTTTTACTCTTGAAGACATTATAATCCCTCCGTTATTTATAAAGAAACGCTCCCTTTTATGCAAAGGGAGACATTTCCTTTGTTTGAATTATTGGTATACTTTCTTTATTTCAGCTTCCATCTGTTTTGCGGCATCTGCAGGTTTACTCTTGTTGGTAACAACAGAATGGAAACCCTTCTGGAGAATCTGGGTTATCTCAGCATAGTACGGAGTAACAGGTCTGGGAACGGCATTTATCATTATAGGATAGTAAGTTGTGAGATCGCCGTTGGCTTTAAGGGCGGCGGCATTAGTATAAACATCGACTCTGGTCGGAGAGTTGCCTGCTACAATTACCCTAAGAATCTGTGCCACTTCTGATGTCAAGAATTTTGCAAACTTAACTCCTGCTTCTTTTTCATCTTTAGGAGCGAAAGGATTTACAAATACATTCCACCCTCCCAAAGTAGCTGCGCCGGCTTTTCCTTTCGGACCCCTTGGCATCGGAACCATTCCATACTTTCCCTTTACAGCTGATTCTGAGCTGCCAAGGTTGGTTATTGAGTTGCAGTAAGGCCAGTTTCTCATAAAAACAGCTTTACCCTGCTGGAATACCTGTCTTGCATCTTCTTCGCCGAAGGTTGTTACAGACTCCGGAGCTATCTTATACTTATGAATCATATCCTGCATAAACTGCATAGCTTCAATAACTTCAGGCGTATTTATCTTTACTTCGTTTTTGTCATTGATTATTTCACCGTTATTGGCGGCAATATATTCAACCATATCGCATACAAGTCCTTCGTACTGATTGGCCTGGAATACAAAACCATGAATATTTTCTTTCTTTGAAACATCTTGGGCTATCTTTATCAGTTCATCCCATGTCGTCGGCGGTTTATAACCATACTTGTCAAGAAGATCTTTTCTGTAGTACAGAAGACCTCCATCGGTAAAAGCAGGAATGGCATAAAGCTTGCCGTTGTAAGTACATGATTTTATAGTTCCGGGAATAAACTTGGCCAGTTCATCCTTGGTCATATAAGGGCTTAGATCCAAAGCCCATCCAGCTGCTCCGAACTCCGCAGGCCAAATGACATCGCCAAGATAAACCGTAGGATTTTTATCCTTTGCCCCAAGTCTGGTTACAAGAGCCGTGTGTTTGTCATCAGTCGACCATGACTGAAGCAGGAACTCAACCTCAATATCGTCCTGTGACTGGTTGAAAATCTGTGTAAGAATGGCATCTACGCTTTGAGCCTGGTTATCGCCGAAATACGTGATCTTAACCTTGGCAAAAGACAATGAAAGCACCATGACAGCAACCAACATAACTAAAATCAGTTTCTTCACCTATAACACCCCCGTACAGTTGATATGTTCTTTTCATGCAGAACTTCTCTTTATAGCAACGGGCATGAGTTTTATGTGTTGAACACTCATAGCCGGATTGCTTATCTTTGCAAGCGCAAGCTCAGCGGTCCTTGCCCCCATTTCCTCTATAGGCTGACCTATGGTCGAAAGACCATATTGGTTGGTCCAGCTTTGATTATCAAAACCGACTAGAAAAAAGTCCTTTCCTGGGATTTTTCCAAGGCTGGCTGCCACCTGAAGAACTATAAGGGCAAATGTATCTGTAAGAGCAAAAATTCCGGGTTTTCTGAATTTTTTCAATATCTGAGCAATCTTTTGGGTAGACGGTCCTATCAGGAGATCCGAAAATACAATATTATCTTCAGTTATAGAAACTTTTTCTTCCTGAAGAAGGTTAAAAAAGCCTTCAAGCCTTTCGTCCATTACACCGCTTACCATAAGGTTAAGGGTTTCTTTGGTCTGAATAGCAAAAAAATCATGACAGTTATTTTCCAAAAGCATTTTTGCGGCAAGCTGTCCGCCATAAAAGTTATCGACATAAACACTGTCAAAGTTTTTGTGTCTGTTTTCCATGAGTATAAGAGGTTTTTTAAGTCTGGGAGTAAGCCCAAATGTTTTGCTTAACGAGAGGGTACACATTATTACCGCATCGGATTCATTAATAAGCGATTTGTCCTCCTTAAGTTTGGTCAAGCGCTTTTCTGATATCAGCGGGTAAAGAACGGACTCATAATTGGATTCGTCAAGTATATTATCAAAACTCTTGAGAATCCTCCAGTGAAATTCGGTTTTAAACTCCGGGACTATTATGAGTACTCTGTTGGTTTTTTTTATGGAAAGCATCCTTGCATGGAAGTTTGGTTCATAGTTAAGTTTTTTCATGGCCTGAATTACCTTGGATCTGGTCAGCTCATTTACACTTCCATCATTTAGGACTCTGGAAACGGTTCCTACTCCGACACCTGCTTCTTTAGCCACATCCCGTATGCTTATTCCGCTTTTCAAAGCTGTCACCTCTAATTTTTCATGGAACTATTTCCATGTTATATAATTTTACATTCTTAACCAAAACTAATTATGGGTAATCTTCTCTGATTAAGAAAAAATATCAGAGATTAAATAAAAAAATGTTGATTATACTTAGTATAACAACAAAATTAATGAAATGAGACTATTTTTCTATTGTGCAAAAAATAAAGAAAAAGGAAAGCCTAATAGCTTTCCCTTTTACAGACCAAAAAAAAGTTTATACTTCTCTGCAACATCAATAAAAGATTGAATATTTTCTTTTTCGGGATTAAATATACCGTTCTTCTCACATTCTTTCAGAAGCAGTTCAAGATCGGTCAGATTCTTTTCGTAAACACCTCTTTTTTTAATTTTCTCCGTATAGTAAAGTCTGCTCACCATGGGCTTGATAAAAGAAGAAATAACTGTCCTGGGAGTGCTTTTTCCAAGGCTTTGAAAGTCAACGAAGATGCAGTCTCCTGTTTCTTTAGATCCTATTTGAAATATTACCGGCACATTTTTATACATTTTTATGTGGCAGCGTATATATTCATTAATAAGATATTCTTGCAACGAACTTCCTAGACATAATTCCAAAGTATCTTTTTTTAATTTGTATACTTTAAATCGAGACTCTAAAATGTTTATAAGGGATGCATTTTTACCTGTTTCATTCATCAGAGCAATAAATCCGCAGCCTGTCTGAGAAATAATTGAACGTACCTCGTGATCCAAAAACCAAAAAACCATATCTTCGGTTCTTTGGCAATTAATGATCTCCTGAACTGGTTTGCCGTTATTGTAAAGCATAAAAAATGCATCAAGCGGATTTGCACCTGCTTCTCTCTGAATTCTTTCAAATGGGTTATCGTACTCATATCCTGAGCTGAGACAATATCCTGATATAACGGCATCTTTTTTGGGTTCGATTTCTGTTTTATCCAGTGTTTGTATGTAATCGGTAACATCCTGCATGACTTTTTCAAAGTCATCTCCGGCAGTCAGAACTGTTCCAAACTCATTTTTATTAAGATACTTCAGACATAAGGCAGAAAACTCCTTCAGCCAACTGTAGAAAACCGGAACAAAACACAAAGGGGCGCCCTCATGAAAACGTATTTCATTTCTTCCGCTTTTGGAGATACCGTATATCTGAAAAATACATTCTTCTATCATACCTTCAAGAACAGAGATAAAAAGGTCTAGAAAATCTCTTCTTTCAAGTGTATTCTCAAGAACCTGTATATCAAAGCCCTTGCCTAAGCCTATGACCTGGTGTATCTCAGAAAGCTTATAGTTCATATCTGTGGCTTTGTATGCTTCTTTTTTCATTCTTATGGCTGTGAGGAGTCTAGATGCTCTGTCCAATCTCAAAGACAGACTGTTTTTCTCTAAGAGATCCTTATGAACCGGAAGATTTCTTAGATCGCCAACTTCCAGATCCACACTTCCGGCTATAAACCCATAAATAAAAAATGCCAGTTTGCTGTTCAGAAGAGCCAGAAATCTGAAGGTATGAGAGTCATCATGGCAAAAAACAGAGCTTCCCTTACAATCAAAGAGAAAACCCTGCGGAAGGTATCTGAAAGTTGAACCAGATGATGTTGTCATTGAATAGGTTATTCCACTTCGGAAATAATACTCTTTATTCGGAAGATTGTTTCCCGTATTCTGTAAAATTTCGGTGCTCTGACTATCAAAAGCGATTACCCACCAGAGATTTCCGTACCATTTATTGTAAGGCCCGCCTTTGGCATAAGGCACCCATTTTTTTGAATTATCAGACGTATCAAATCTTATACTGTTCTTTTCGACCTCCCAGAAGTATCTCAAAAATTTCTTATTATTACCTGTTGCTATTCCCTGGCGGACATCTGCAAACTCCATTAGCGTGGGATTAGAGAAAATATCTCTGAACTCCTGGGAAATCCAATAAACAAAAGGTTTTCCGGGAATACTTTCAAAATCATTCTGATCTGAAAAGTAACATAACTCTGGGAATTTCCCTTCAAGTACTCTGTGAAGCGTAGCTTTTTTATCGCAGGCAGCAGTTCCGTCTAATTTTATATATCTTGCTACAGATGACAGGTGTTTTTCTTTTTTCAGGATAAAGGCGCAGGTGTCAACCAGAGCATTATCAAACACCCCACCGAGCCCGAAATGGACGAACTCTTTTATATTCATGTTGTCAAGAATGAACGAACGCGTCTGTTTAAAACTGCTTATAAACATGAAAGTCTGAGGAGTAATCATTGCACATATACCGTTTTTTTTGAGCAGAGAATGGCTGCGTATTATAAAACAGGCATACAAATTCTTTCTGTAATTTTTATAGTACATGTCAATTTTAGCTTTTAGTTCGGCAGAATAATCAGAGGAATCCGTATATGGAGGATTGCTTAATATAATATCAAAGCTTTCCTCTTTGAGAAACTTGGAGTCACCCAAAGGATAAAGACTTCCCAGAGTTCTGTACTCCGCTGCCGTCTTCAGATTTATGTTTTTTTCGTCAAAGCACGAGAGATTAATCTTTACAGGCTTATCGGCACCATCTTTATATGCTTTACAGGCTAGTATTATCTTTGCTATTTTTATACCGTAACTATCAATATCGCACCCGAAGATATTTTTTTCAAGTATTAATTTACAGGCCTGATTTTTTTCAACTCCCTTATCAGTATACAACTGCATAAGATAGTCATATATCCGAATCAGAAAATTTCCACTTCCACATGCCGGGTCAAGTATGCGGATTTTTTTGATTTCTGTTGCTTTCATTTCATTTAAACCATAATAAGCAAACGCTCCGCCGGTAAGATAATCCACAATCCATAACGGCGTGTATATCTTTGCATGGATAAGCTCTTTTTTCTGTGCCTTATTTCTTAACTTGCTTTTGGACATATTTCTTGTGTCGTTGCCATAATACTGGTATACCCAACAAAGCATATCGTCTTTTTCCCAACAGTCCAGCCGGTCGAATATGTTGCCGATATCCTGACAGTGTTTTTGGTATGTACTCTCAGAATATGGAAAATACATCTGTGTCATCTCAAGTATTCCGGCATCTTTTATACTATTTTTGAGCAGATAGCGGTTTATAAATACCCCCATAAATCCCTCAAAATCATCAGCAAGGGGAAAGTATGATTTTACCTCCTGTACTGCCCATTCAAGATTTTTATACATTTTCTCACCTCAAAAAAAACATCTTTTAAATTATACCCTATAAGTACTTTATCTACAAGAAAAAGGTGTTTACATAAAAGCAAAATATAATGTGTATAATACATATCAAAAACTGATATCGGGAGGTGATATCATTACCAAAAAAATTCTGGATAAACTATATAAAGGCTTCATGCAGGTTCATATACTTTATCATGCAGACAGGCAGCCAGTTTTTGGAGTTTGGATTATGCAGGAGCTCAAGGAACACGGATACAAAGTTGGACCTGGGACTCTTTATCCATTGCTTGCAAGTATGCAGCAGGACGGACTGCTCAAAATGGAAGAGACTCTTGTGTCCGGGAAGATAAGAAAGTACTATATGATTACAGAAAAAGGAAAAGAAATCTTGAAAAAAGCCAAAGAAAAGGTAGTTGAGCTTACAAAAGAAATAACAGAAGAACAAAAATAAAACGGGGGGAAGAATGATGCCGAAAAAATCAGCGATGAAGTTTATTGTTATAATGGGCATTGTAAGTTTATTTTCAGATATGACCTATGAGGCGGCAAGAAGTATAACCGGGCCTTATATGGCACTTCTGGGAGCAAGCGCCACAGCAGTGGGAGTTATCTCTGGTCTTGGAGAGTTTATAGGATATGCTTTAAGACT
>Ga0208826_1003779_pt1 | contig 10100 bp, 5 predicted proteins | sample AD_UKC115_MetaG_FD_184451 | JGI IMG/M metagenome (GOLD analysis project Ga0208826, IMG submission 184451) | Active sludge microbial communities of municipal wastewater-treating anaerobic digesters from Hong Kong - AD_UKC115_MetaG (SPAdes)... | ecosystem: Engineered > Bioreactor > Anaerobic >... | reverse complement strand
CCGCTGACGTTTATTTTTTTTGCTCCGACTAAACCCACTATTCTTGGGTCAAGTTTTACATCTACGTTGTACCCGTATTTTCTTTCAAAGCGCTCAACTTTTTTAATAGGCGGATTTTGGTCCAACCATGCTGTTCCTCTATCATCAATCTTTAGTCCAAAATAATTGCTCTTTTTTAATCTTTCCCCAACTATTCCTCCGGAAGTAACATGTTCCAATACTGCGGGCATTCTATTTTTCACCGCTCTCCATGCATATGCTTCTGCTACCGCTCCGATTCCCCCCTTATCAAATGTGTCTAGAATCTCCTTAGTAGCATAGTGAATTCTATCTTGTCTTAGTCTGTATGTAGCCGGTACCAGCCGTTTTGCTTTTAGATCTATTCCCTCTGACTCCAGGTCTTTATCATTTAACACACTTCCAATTTCAAAATCTTCTTTACTGTAGGTGCTTTTTTCTAAACTTCTTCTTAGGTTACCGCCTAAACTATCCCGTACTGTTGTTCTGTTGTTAAAATTTTTATCAGGTGTAGGTCCGCTTAGAGTTTTTATAGCTTGTCTTAAACCCATTTCACCTTTTTGAGCTTTTGTTATATTTTCTTTTAAATACTCTATATGTTCTTGATATTTATTGGTCTCGGCAAGGAATTTTTCTACTTCTTTTTGAGGAACCCCTTTGTTTATAAGGTCTCTTGCTTTTTGATTATAATTTTTAATTTTTTCTTCGGATTTATTTAACTCTTCTAATAATTTGTCACTAAGCGCGGTCGTTCTAATATTAGGGTCTTTTTTTATTAAACCTTTTGCCAATTCTTTTGAGGTGTCGCTCATTTTTTTCTGGACGCCTTCAATGGTCTCCAGGGTTTTTACTCTGGTATCAAAAAACTCTATTGCAGCGCTGTGTTTATTTAGTGCCTCGCTTTCGCCTTTTCTATAGTGGTCTAGAATTTCAATATTAGTCGCTTTTAGCGCGTTTGAGAGAAATTCTCTATGGGTTGAATCCCTTGATTTTCTGTTATCTCTGTTTTTCTCAAATTCAGCTGCAGATTTTACGGTATTGGCGTAAAGATCCTTATGATGTACAACTCTTCCGTCTTCTTTTATTTCTGTTGCTTCTACACCCTTTACGCTTAAAGGGTTTTCTCCTTTTTGAAGACCTTCTCTTACATTTTTAAATCCGGCGGTAGTCCTGTCGGCTATTGCTTTTGCCGCCAATTTTTCCGAGAACTTAGCCTTTTCTTCTCCATAACCAAATGCCTCGGTCCAAAGCTTCTCAATAGTGGCGTTTTGAATATCGGAAAAATTGCTTTCTAATATATTGTTGGCATCTATACCGGTTGCTTCTTTAAGCCATTTTTTAAGAGTTTTTACTGCTTGTTCTTTTGCTTTTTTAACTCCTTCTTTTTCCCCTGTTAACCACCCCCCTGTTTCTAGCAATCCCCAATCTTTTGCATTTAAGCTCAATTCCGTAGTTGCTCCTGCTAAATCGTCTGTCGCAAAATCATCTAATTCGGTAACATCAATTTCTGACGTTGGGATTACACTTACCTTATATTGTTGTTTCCAGTCATCTACTACCCTATCCGCAACCCATTTTGGTCCAAGAGGGATATTTACAACATCTTTTGCTACTTCGTCAATTTGTTTTGCTACCTCATCAAAGCTATACTCAATCGGCTTAGTATATTTTGATGGAGTTTGTCTTTTGGGCATCTTTTTCCCCGTATAATATCCGGGATAAAGTGGGTTTTTAGACATATTATCTTTTTTTCTGGGCGAGTAGCCCGGATATAAAGGGTTGTTTGCCATACTTAACTATTCTATAATATTTAAAACTATTCTATAATAGTTAATTAGTATTTGATATTTTTTAAAAAATGAAAAAAACTCTTAAGCTATTTTATCTTGTTTCTTGTTTTGTGCTTTTTTTGGCTATTATTCCCCGTACCGCAGTAGCAGAAGAAGATGTTCCCGAGCCCGATCCGATTTCAGGTTGTAATCCTGAGGCCAGCGCGTATGGGGCGACTAAGGCAAACTTTTCGTTAGATATTCAAAGAACTGTTGGTAATATGTTAAACGCAACTATAACGAATGGTTTTGCTGCAGTTAACGGTGTTTCTCCAAATAAATTGATCATGTGCCAGAGATACGTAAAAGAACAGGCGGCGTTGGCAAACCCTGATTGGGGAGATCCTCCAAAAGAAACTGCTCTTTGTGCACCCACTGCCGAGGAAGAAGAATATATAGAGAGTGTATGCAAGCCTCTAGTTTCATACATAGGTACTGAAGGCAGAGGAGAAGAACAAGGGAGCAAGGGATCTAATTTGGCTGTCTATAAAAGAGCTATTGAAGGAAGTTTGATTGGAATGGGTACAAAACTTGAAGGATTTTCCCGAAAAGAGCCACTCCCGGTTAACTTAGCATATTACTGGGACCAGTCGGTCGGAAATATTCCTGTTGTCGGACGCGCCTTAGCTCAAAGCGGCGGGGATGCTTACGAGAACCTTCCTGTGGTGGCGGCCGTGTATAGTATTTGGAGACTTTCACTTAGAGTAGCTTTAGGACTTATTTCAGTGGTTCTTTTGTACGCAGGTCTTATGATAGTGATGAGGAAAAAAGTTAGTTCTCAACTGGTAGTGAGCGTTCAATATGCTCTTCCAAAAATAGTAATTGCCGTTGTTCTTATTATTTTTAGTTATCCAATAGGGGCGGTAATAACATCTATCGGCTTTGCTCTTTACAGAGGAGCGTTTCCTATTGTATTTAATCTAATGACCGGGGGAATGGTTAATGCAGATGAATTTGCAAGCGGGACGCTCAGTATAGCCTTGATTGCTGACACGCTTTCTCAGGCTAAAGGAGGTTTTGGTTATATTGTTGTTGCTCTTATAATGAGTGCCCTTCTGCACCTGGCCAAAATTATATTGTATTTCAAAGTTCTCATTGTATACATAAAAATGGCATTTTCTATAGTTACAGCTCCTTTGGAATTTGCTTTGGGCGCTGTTCCCGGAAATGATAAAAGTATAACCGGTTGGTTTACCAGGATGGTAAAATATGCCCTCACCATATTTGGTATGGGTGTTGTAATACCTTTAACTTTGGTAGTTGGTTTAGAAGTATCTACCGCTTACTCTAGAGGAACAGGAGAAACAGGGGGCTGGGGAAATATCATATCTTTGATAGTACCAATATTGATTGTGATATTTGGTTTTGGAATGGGAATGAGCATGGAAGGTAAAGTAGACGCTTTGTTCGGTGGCGGCAAGAAAAAATAAAGCACAGGTGTAATTTAAGTTAACTGTAAAGAAAATACCCGGATTTAGTTGATGTTTAATCCTTGCAGGCGTTCCAGATGTCTGTATATTCTTGAGCGGAAAACTCGTTAGCCGGATTTGCCTCATCGTAGCTTTCCGCTTTTTTCATCTTTTCATAAAGCTCCGGTGGTACTTGGTTGTATTGTATTCCTAACGCCTCTCTCATTATATTTCCAATTTCTTCATCGCTCCAATTTTGTTCGTTGCAACTGATTGGATCTCCGAATTCCTTTTTCCCGCCAACAATCTTATATTTCACAAAATTCTCAGCTATAGAAGACGCCAATGTATAAGTTGAGTCTAAAAAGTTGCATCTGCTCGCTGTTTTTTCTCTTCCGGGCGCTAATTCTCTTAAGGCGTTGGTCGGAGAGGAACGACGAGGGGCGTTTGACAATAATTTTTCCGAAAACCATACAAGTTTCCATTCGTAAGGAGGTTGTGCCACTGTTTCAAGATCATCGCAGAAGTCAAACGCCCCGTACCAGGGTAATATTACTTTTTTCAAATCGTCCTCCCCCTCTTCACTCCAGTAGTAAGAATATTTTTTGTCTGCTCCTGTGCGATGCATATAAGCAAGTATTGCCGCAGGTTCTACGCCGAATTTATTTCCGGCTATATTCAAAATTAATCTAAATGTTTTAGAGAATTTTAATGGCTCTCCCGATTCCGATGTTCCCAAAACAAGCTCTTCACATTTCGGAGATGTTCCTAAATCGCAAGGATGGGTTTCCATGTCATCGTAGTATTTTTGTAAAGTTTTGATTTCCAAAACTTCGGGATTAGGAAGAGTTTCAAAGTTGCATATTTTTTCGTCATCCCACTCCCCTTCCGATCCAAGAACATCATTTTTGCAATGAACGTACATTGGTTCTAAATCATGGGTTGCAAATACCTGAGGTTGTCCAAATTGCGCCCTCACCAAAAAATTTACTCCTGAACCTATTCCCGGCCAATCTTTTCTTAGAGATACATCAGGTTCGGTTTCACTTAGCGATGAAGATACGCTTACCCAAGCGGCCGGCATCGGTGACATATCCGTAGAATAAGGGTCTCTGAATGCCTTGTATAGGTTTAGCGCTGAGTCCGGTATCTCATCGGCATTGTACGCATCCAGTGAGTTTAAGTTTTCTGTTTCGTTTATGGCTTGAGAGTCAACATTTACCTTTGCATCTCTAAGTATGTTTCCGTCGCACATATTAGGGCCCGCTTCTGAAATTCTACAGTAGTCTTCTACTTGAATAGGTTCTATGTAATGCCCTTTTGTCTTGCCTGCGCAAGTACCGATTTTTTGAGCTTTATGACCGGTAGCTGTTCCTTCGAAACATGTTTTAAATTTGTCTTCGGAACATCTCGTTCTTGATCCTTCTTTTTCTACAAATTCATGGTTATAGGGTTTGTCTTCTATTCCGTTGCAATCATACTCCTCTCTGTATAGTGCCTTTGTGCAAATATCGACACGACATGTACGGGAACCACCCCCATCGCATTTACTAGTTACGCATTGATCAACACTGTGCCAGGGATAGCATTTTTGATTTGCCCCCCACGCTCCCGCCGGATATTCAGTCCAAGGATATCCTGGACATGGAAACAGAGTCGTAAAATTGCTTTCGTTAACTTCAAAACCAAATGCAATAACTTCGTTGTTTATTTCCCTTTCGCTTTCCACAAGTGTTTCGGGGCTTCTATCTGCAAAAGTTTTTATCTCTTCGTCATTTGTCATTCCTCTCATAAACTTAATTAAACTGCTTATTATGTCAAATATATTATCAGGTGCCCCCTTTACTTTTGTCATTTTCCAATCTATATAACTGTGTCCCGTTGACACCGATATAGCACTGTCCAAAACATCGTACTTCCAAAAAGTAAATCCTTCATAAAAAGTTGGTTGGTGAAGGTTTTTTATTCTATTTAAGGCCGGTTTTGTAAGATATACCCCCTCTGTCGGTGTTCTGGAACCCCCGTCGCTTCCTCCTTCTATTTCTATATCTCCGTCCAGATCAGATCCGGGATAGTGTTGATTTCCGCACTCTTCACATTCCATCTCATTGTTAAAAAAGTAATTATCCAATATGCCTTCGTCTGCACTTTTTGATGTAATTATGCTCTCTTCATATTCGTTGGTTTTGGAAAATTGTCCCCACGCTACGGGACGGGAAGATACGTAGTAAGGAATGCCATTTGAAATTTCTTTTTTTGTTTCTTTGTCTTCAAAGGGTTGCGCAATAAAATTTGTTAATGCTTCTGTAGATGCGGTGCCGGTTTCAGTTCCAGCTGCTGTTATTTCCAATGCTGCTTTAATTGAATTATTTCCGGCTCTATCCCCGCTACCCGCGGTGGCTGCTACTCCCTCAGCTTGTGGAACACCCTCTCCCTCTTTTTCTATTTGAAATGCAAGATCATTTAATTCTGATCCGTCTCCCTCTAAATTCCATGGATAAGAGTCATCGTCGTTTTCTCCCGCTAAACCCCATTTTAATGTATTATTATTATTTCCTAAGTTGGTTAAGTAGTAATTGTTCCAATAAGCTCCGTTATCGCATAAGCGCATGCCTTTTTCCGTGTTTTCATCATATTCTTCACATATATACTGGTCGGGTCTTTGAATTTGGCTTAATAAAACCGGTTTCTCCTCTCCCTCTATCATACACACCGGAATTTCAGGTATCATCTCGTATTCTAATGTTTTTAATGCATACGGATCCATTAATGCTTGAGCGGGGCCGTTGGTTGTTAAGCTGTTTATAATTCCATTCGGATTTAAAGCTTCATTACACTTTTTTAGATCCTCACAATCAGGGTAAGTTGGTTTTTTATCCGGATCGGGTGTTTGCCCCCATTTTCTTTTGTATACTTCCCCTACACAATTTGAAAACATCATACCCATGTACTTGGCTATATCGTCATAATCCTGGTAATATGCTGATATTTCGTTTCTTATTTCAAGAGGTCTGTAGTATAAAATGGAATAACTTGGCGGTATGTTTGGCAGTAAGTGAGCAGTTAAAAGTTTTTTATCTGTATATAGTCTTTTTTCATAATCTTCATTACCTTGAGCACAGAGCTCATCCCAGTCGGTATTGGCATATTTTATAAGGCAGTCTTTTGACCAATACGCTCCCATTGTAGGCACAAAAGATGAAAGATCTTTAAGACTGAGTAAAGTAAGTACCTTGTCCATAGCATCGTACTTTGGAGTACCTTCATAAGGAGCAGTAAATCTCGGGTCCCCTCCCTCCAGAATTACTGGAACACTTTGGCTTTTTTCATTTGCGTACTTTTCATAATAAGCTTGAACTGCTGTTTTAACTCCCTCGTAAATCCCGCTCCCATTATCTATGTGCTCTGCTGTTTGTTCGGGATAATAACCGTCTTGCTCTATTCCCATTTGATTTGCCAACTTCACTCCCCCGATGAAATCAAATTGAATAAGAGGGGGTACGTAAGTGAAATTTTCTCCCTCTCCCATAATGTATTCCTTAGGACAATTTACTTCGTGGATGATATTAGTCAGATTGGTATAAGAGGGTATTATGTGAATTCCCTGAAAGTAATCTCCGCACTTGAATACTAAGTACCTTTTCTTTGATTGGTTAGTGATATTTACTTCTTCATCTGTTTCATCAACGGGAGTGTCTTTGTACTCGTATTGATTTTTGTACTTGTAAAGCCAATTATTTTCAAGTTTCCTTCCCACCAGGTGGAACATTCCGTCTTCATTTGTTGACGTTGATGAAAAGGGGTGTACCAAAAGCCCGTCTCTTTTGCATGTTCTTGACGTATTATCGCATTCGTAGAGGTAAACAGATACTCCTTTTACAGGTAGTTGAGCCACATTGGGTATTGTTGTCCCGTCTAATAAAACCTCCTGTTGAGGAAGAGCCTGTCTTACACTGCCGCATACTGAAAATAGATTAGGGTCTCCGGGTTCAGGACAATTTTCGTCAAGCAGTTTAGTTGATAACCTCTCTATCGGATCTGTTTTTTCAACTCTTTCGGCTGAAACTTTAACTGTTTGACCGGTAAGAAAAATTAAAAAAATAACAATAAAAAGTTTAGAAATTTTTTTCATATCTTCTTGTTAATTATAGCAAAAAAATTAATAGTGGCTGTAGTATTTATTGATACTTTTAAGTCGTGCAGTTGAATAATGATAAAATGTTTTTATTGATATGACAAAAGGAAAATTATTGGCTAAAAATAGAAAAGCCTTGTTTAACCATTCTGTGATAAGCAGATATACTGCGGGTATTGTTTTAAGCGGCTACGAAGTAAAGGCTATAAAGGAAGGAAAAGTTGACTTTGAAAGTTCTTACATAAAGGTAGTTGGAGGTGAAGTTTATGTTCTTAATTTAAAAATCGGTAAATATTCTAAACAGTCAAGAGACATTTCGTTGCAGGATGAGAAAAGAGATAGAAAACTTTTGTTGAAGAAAAATGAAATTGCAGACATAAACAGGCAATTATCGGAAAAAGGTAGAACCGCTGTTCCGTTGGCTTTAATACTTTCTAATAATAGAATAAAACTTGAATTCGCTGTAGTAAAGGGTAGGAAAGAGTTTGAAAAAAAACAGGTAGCAAAGGAAAGACAGATTAGAAAAGATATGGAAATTGAAGAAAAGGAATTTAGAAGATCGTTATCTTTATAATGGTGGCTAGTGTACAAAACTGTTGTGTGATGTAGACTAAATGAAGTTTTTACGGGCAGTACTTGAATTATTATCATTTACGTTGTATAATCCCGCTATTTTCGTTACAAGTACTAAAGCACTTTAACAAGGGGATGCATTGGATTTGACTAATGCGTATTTTGCACAATCGCAAGTAGGTTTGTCAAAGCCTTAAGTTTGGCGAAAATATAAATGCCAAAGAAGCATTTAAGCCAGCAATGGCTACCGTCTTTGCTTAACATAAGTTAAGTTTTAAAGACAGACATCGGGAATTTTTCTAGGAAAGTTTCCGTCTTAGTCTAATAAAACCTAGATGAGGTTGTTTGGAATCAGCTGTTTCAAATCGCCGAGAGTAAGAAACTCAAAGAAATTAAGCTTGCGGAAAGTTTTACCGGTTTTCGGATACCTGCTTTCTTAAGTTAATATTCGAATAAACTTGTAGAAATTGTGTGAAAATGCATTAGCACGTGGGTTCAACTCCCGCCATCCCTGCCAGAAGAATTATTTTAAGTTTTTAATGTTTGGCTTTCGGCAGGTTTTTCTACCCTACTTCGTTTTCAATGATTAGTTTGTTGTCCGGCATATGTCTAGGAAATTTCTTTGAAAAAAGGTGTGTTTTTTTGCAATTTGTGGTAAATAAGATAGTAAAGATTAAAGATATGGAAAGAGATAGAAAAGAGAGGAGGATGCATGCCTGTTTATGTTGTTAAAAAAAGGAGCAGGGGAAAAAAACGCGATATTGACAGAAGACACTGTGCAAACAGGGCCGAAGAAAGGTTTGGTCTTGTTTACACGGATCATTTGAGAAAGGAGATTATTAAAGCTATAAGGGAAGGAAGAGCTACGTTTGTATGTAGGCTCACCAGAACAAGGTCATTTTACGACGATGCTGTGCCGGGCCACCCAGAAATAAGAGTTTTGTATAGTAAAAGCACGGGGGAGATAGTGACCATGCTGGATAAGAGAAAAGTAGATGAAACAAAGGCCGGTGATAAAAAGATTAATTAAAGCCCCTGATAAGAATATTAAAATTATCAGGGGCTAATTTTTGGCCATTTTCCATTTCTCGCCCATATCTCTACTTTTAGTAGAGTCTTCTTGCTTTACTTGTTTTTCTATATGTTTATTATTCATTTATGCTTCGCTGCTGTATTAACTACAGGTTCTATTCAGTAATTTACTACAAGTTATAGGGAGCGTAAATGTCCGTATTAAAGCAAATTAACTTATGTGGATAACCTATGGAAAAGATAATTAATACCATTTTTCCTCCAAAATGTGTGTTTTGTGGAGCGGTTGGGGATGTGTTCTGCGAGAACTGCATGTCCACTTGCGCTATTTTGCAAGAACAAAGGTGTCTGTTGTGCGATAAGCCTTCGGAAAATGGGAGTACTCATCTGTACCATTTTTTTACTCATTATGAGTCTTATGCGGGTAGCAATAAGGTTAAATTAAATGGACCACAAGCGCAAATAAAAGACCGCCTGCAATTGAGAGATAAAGGTATCGATTCAAATTTATTGACACAATTTTTTATAGAAAGAAGATACCCTTCTCAGTTAATAAGCCCGTTTATCTATGCAGATAAAGTCAGAGATTGTATAAGAAAATCAAAATACTCTTCCAGACTTTTTTCATCTTTAAAAAGACTTTCATTTGAAGGAGTAAATATTGTTTATGAGTGGGGCTACTCTTTTGATGATTTTGTAGTTGTTCCTATACCTGTAAGTAAGCAAAAGGAAAAGCTAAGAGGTTTTAATCAGGCGGATATAATATCAAAAATTTTTGCAAAAAGATTTAATCTCGTAGTGGATTTTTCTATTTTAGCTAGAGTAAAGGATAAACATGCTCAGCACGATCTTTCCAGAGCAGATCGTTTTAAAAATATTAAGGGTTCTTTTGTTTCAAATGAGAAAGCTAAAGGAAAGAAAATTATTTTAGTGGATGATATTTGCACTACAGGAGCAACGTTTTTAGAGGCCTCCAAGGTTTTGTTTGAAAATGGAGCCGTTGATGTTAAGTGCTTTTCCCTGAGTAAAAGACTTTGAGGAGTTGAAAAGGGTTTAAACTGATATAATATCTGCGTATTATTATCGTACTCTTGTCGTAAACCT
>Ga0208826_1003777_pt1 | contig 10104 bp, 8 predicted proteins | sample AD_UKC115_MetaG_FD_184451 | JGI IMG/M metagenome (GOLD analysis project Ga0208826, IMG submission 184451) | Active sludge microbial communities of municipal wastewater-treating anaerobic digesters from Hong Kong - AD_UKC115_MetaG (SPAdes)... | ecosystem: Engineered > Bioreactor > Anaerobic >... | reverse complement strand
TTTCCGGCCGGTCGCGGTAGATCTCGACCCCGTTGCCATCGGGATCGCGCAGGTAGATCGCCTCGCTGACGCCGTGGTCGGACGCGCCCTCCAGCGGCCAGTTCGCCTGGACGATCGACTTCAGCGGAGCGGCCAGCGGCACCTACACGGTCACGGCGACCGGCACTGCGGGCAGCCTCGTCCACAACGCGAGCGCCACGGTCGGCGTTTCGGCGACGCCTCCCGCTACGGCAAACCTAGCCGTTCCCGCGGACAACGCGACGAACGTGTCTCTGCGTCCAACGCTGATCTGGAACGCCGTGGCGGATGCCACGGACTACGTAGTCGAAATCGACAACGACCCGAGCTTCTCGAGCATCGACTACACGGCAACCGTGGCCGGCACCTCGCATGCCGTCACTGCCGATCTGGCCGGCAGCACCCAGTACTACTGGCGGGTGCGCGCTCGCAATAACTGCGGCGGGCCGAACTATCAGGTCTTCAGCTTCACGACCAATCCCCAGATCTGCAGCACGATCACCAGCACCGACGTGCCGAAGACCATTGTGGACAAGTCGGGTACCACTATCGGTACCACCACCTCCACGCTCGTATCGGCCATCAGCGGTACCGTCGGCGACGTGGACGTGGTCGACCTGCGCGGCACGCACACCTACATCAACGACCTGGACTTCAATCTCACCAGCCCATCCGGTACCACGGTCATGATCATGGCGCGTTCCTGTGGCAGCCAGGACAACTTCCAGCTCAGCCTCGACGACTCGGCGGCAGGCAATCCCGGCGGATGGACCTGCCCGCCCGTCAACACCGCGGGTTATCCTAACAACCGGTATCGCCCCAGTAACCCGCTGTCCGGGTTCATCGGCAACACGGCCTCCGGTACCTGGACCCTGACCATCCACGACAACGTCGCTTCCGATAGCGGCACACTGCAAGGCTGGGGTCTGCGGATCTGCTCGCCGGCGACCATCAGCCCGATCAGTGTGGCGAACGACAGCTTCACGATCAACGAGGATACGGTCCTCAGCGGATCGAGCCTAGCCGGCAACGATACACCGCCCGGCCTCGCCTACACCGCTACCAGCCTGCCGACGCATGGCAGCCTGGTCCTGCAGCTTGACGGCAGCTTTACCTACACGCCGACCGCGAATTACTGCGGTAGCGACAGCTTCGGGTACCAGGCCACGGACGGCACGAGCAGCGCGACCGCAACGGCCAGCATCACGGTCACCTGCGTGAACGACCCACCGGTGGCGGCCGGCGACAACTATTCGGCCATCGAAGACACGCTGCTCACCGTCACCACCGCCAACGGCGTGCTGGTCAACGACAGCGACGTCGATCTGCCCGCCCAGCCGCTCAGCGCCGTGCTGGTCCAGTCGCCATCGCATGGCACGCTGAACCTGGCCGCGGATGGCAGCTTCACCTACATGCCGGACGCCAACTACTGCGGTACGGACAACTTCGACTACAGCGCGTCGGATGGCGTCGATCCGTCGCCAACGGCGAATGTATCGATCGACGTCGCCTGTGTCGAAGAAGTCCCGGTGGTGGCTTGCCATATCGGCCGGCAGATCTACTCCGAGGGAACGGCGGTCAACCTGCCGATTTCCACGATGTTCTTCGAGCCGGACGGCCAGACCATGACCTACGGTGGCGCCAACCTGCCGCCGGGGCTCGGCGTCGGCTACACCTCGGGCACCCTCGCCGGCACGATCTCGACCGGCGCCAGTGCGGGCTCGCCGTATACGGCGGTGTTCTCGGCCATGGATCCGAACAGCCATTACATCAGCAGTACCCTGCCGATCATCGTGCTGCCCGCCAATGACGCGCTATTCCGCGGCAGCTTCGACAACCCGGCCGATCTCATTGCCTGCCACTGAGTATCGGTATAGTGGCCATGGCACGAAGCCCGCTCCGGCGGGCTTCGTTTTATTAGAGTCGCCCGGCCCGGCGGGCCCGTTCAGAAATCGAAGCGGTCGATGAAGATGAAATCGTCCGGACCGCGCGCACACTCGTAGGTGACGTTGATCTGCGGCCCGGTGTCGACCACCTCGAAATCGGTCACCTGCACGGCGGGATTGCCGGTGCCCGGAACGAAGGTCTGCGAAGTGATGCCGAGCTCGCTCCACTTGTGGGTCGTATACGTATCGTCCTCGGCCGTCAGGGCGATGAAGCCGCCATCGGCGAGCACGATGCCATAGCGCTGAATCGTGCGTAGCACGACCCGCGCCGCGGCGCTGTACTGGCTCATGTCGAAGTTCGCTTTCAGGCGCATGCGCACGCCATACGGCACGCTGCCCGGCGGTCCGCTGGTCACCTTGGTGCCGTGCGTCGCCGGGTGCACATAGAAGTGCTTGGCGAGCTTGGGGTCCGGATCGGCCAGGCTGGCCATGCGGTTGTTCGGCAGGATGAAGCGGATCGCATGTCCGAGATCGCCGTTCGGCACCTGCATCGCGGCATAAATCTCATCGGCATTGAACAGCAGCGGCGCGATCGGGAATCCCGCCGCATCAGCACTGGTGCACTGCTCGCCGCGTCCTTCCGGCGGGTAGACCTTGTCGAGGTCCCAGACCAGCGCACAGATCGTCTCGACGCCCGTGGCCGTGACGTTGGCCGCATACGCCTCGTAGAGCTTGCTGCCCTGCACGACCAGTAGATGACAGTCATTGTTCGCGTGGTCGCAGGTGTAATCGGACGAGCCCTCGATCGACCCGCCGGGCGGCAGCGGAAACTGCAGCTGCGCACCGGGTGCATCGCAATCGGGAGTGTAATACGAACCGGCATCCGGCCATGCGACGACCGGGCGGCTCGGCGCGCTTGCGTCCGCGGTAAGGACCTTGATCGAGAAATCGATCTGCAGCTTGCCACCGCCCCAGCCGCCGAGCGATTGCAGGGTCGCGATCATCGAGGCAGAGTTCGGATCGAGCGGCGCGGAGGTGATATCGCGGTTCCAGACCGCGCCGGAAGGGAATCGCGGCAGCGGACCGGCCACCGCCGAGGCGGCGAATGCGATCGACCATGCCAGGACGGCACGCGAGAGCCGGCGAGCCGGCGGAGAGATGCACATGGCCATCGGTTTTTCGCTCCTCCTCGACCCCGCGTCGGGAGGTTAGCGAGCGGACCGGCATCACACCGTTCGTTCGATCACGTTCGGAGTGTGATCCTCGTCCCTACCAGACCAGATCGTCGGGCACGTCGTCGTCCTGCGGCGCATGCGGATCGACCAGCAGGACCAGCACGTCGGCCTGGATCGCCTGCGCCTCCAGTGCCAGCGCCTTCGGCACGAGCAGATAGCGTCCGTTCATCTGCACGATACCGATCTCGCCGCGATTGACGGCGGCGAGCTGGTCCGGCGTGCAGTACACGCGGCGGATCTTGCCGCCGTGCGGGAAGTGGCGCGGCAACTCCGCTGCTTCCGCGTTCAACGCCTTGCCGGAAAGCAGGCGGGCAAGCTTCTCGCGCCGCTCCCGTTTCTCGCGTGCCTTCTGCTCGGCTTCGCGCTGGATCCGCTCACGCTCCTCGCGCTCGGTCTTCGCGCGCAGCGCATACGCCTGGGCGAGATCGACCTCGCCGGTCACGGTCACTGTCGCGGGCTTCTTCGCTGCGCCCGGACGCGATACGGGCTTGGCTTCGGTTTTGAATTTCTGGACCAGACCGCTCTTCAGCAGTTGATCGCGCAGGGATTCGGCCATGGCTTTCGCGGGAATCGATCGGCAGAGGACGAGGCTCGATGCGTGTCCTACGGGGTTTCAGTAATGCGGTGGCGGCGGCTCGTGACCCACGTCATCGGCAAGGGCCGTGCGTACCGCACCGAGCTCGCCGCGCATGCGCTGGAACTCGACCTGCAGCGTCGCCAGCAAACGCTCATGCTCGGCTACGGAACGGTTGAGCACAGCGACCGTGTCCTCGAGAAATGCGAAACGCACCTCGAGTTCGGTCAGGCGCTCTTCCAGGCTGCTGGCAATCGCGTTCATGGCCGAAGCTTAATCCATCGGCGGGAGCAGGTGGCGACCGTGGCGCGCACCGAGCAATCCCTGCGCCTCGCGCTCGGCCAGGCGCAGATCGGCGAGTGCCATCTCGCGCACCAGGGCGGCGAATCCGGTACGCGGTATCCAGCCGAGCCGCTCGCGCGCGAGACGCGCGTCACCGGACAGGTGATCGACCTCCGACGGGCGGAAGTACTGCGGATCGATGCGCACCACGACGTCGCCGCGGCCGAGTCCCGCCGCGGGATCCTCGATGCTCGCGATCACCGCCTGCTCGTCGAGTCCGCGTCCACGGAATTCCAGCTCGATGCCGATGCTGGCGGCCGCGAGCCGCACGAACTCGCGTACGGTGTGCTGCTCTCCGGTCGCGATCACGTAGTCACCCGGCGACTCCTGCTGAAGCATGAGCCACATTGCTTCAACGTAGTCGCGCGCATGTCCCCAGTCGCGGCGCACGTCGAGATTGCCGAGATGGATACACTGCTGAAGGCCATAGCGGATGCGCGCGAGGCCGCGCGTAATCTTGCGCGTGACGAAGGTCTCGCCGCGAATCGGCGATTCGTGATTGAACAGGATGCCGTTGCTGACGTGCATGCCATACGCCTCGCGGTAATTCACCGCGATCCAGTAGGCGAACAGCTTGGCCACGCCGTATGGCGAGCGCGGATGGAATGGCGTGGTCTCGTCCTGCGGCGAGGCGGCGGTGAGTCCGAACAGTTCCGACGTTGAGGCTTGGTAGACGCGGCAGTCTGAACCCAGGCCGAGCATGCGCAGCGACTCGAGCACACGCAGCGCACCAAGCGCATCGACGTTGGCCGTGTATTCCGGCTCGACAAACGACACCGCGACGTGGCTCTGCGCGGCGAGGTTGTAGACCTCGTCGGGACGCACGGTCTCGATCAACCGCAGCACGCTCTGCGAATCGGTCAGATCGCCGTAATGGAGGATCACGCCCGGCCCGGGCTCGTCGCGCTCGCGGTAGAGATGATCGATCCGCTCGGTATTGAACGAGGACGCACGGCGCTTCATGCCGTGCACTTCGTAACCTTTCGCCAGCAGCAGCTCGGCGAGGTAGGCGCCATCCTGTCCGGTGATGCCGGTGATCAGTGCGCGCCGCGTCATCGCACCACTCACAGCCGGCCGTCGCTGGCGAAAGCCGGCAGCAGATACTTCACGTCGTACAGCACCGAACGCGGCTTGCCGAACGCACGCAGGCGCGCCGCGCCGAGTTCGCGGAATTCGCGGTGTGCCACGGCGATCACGATCGCGTCATAGGCCCCCTGCTCCGGTACGTCCACAGGCCGGATGCCGCACTCCTGCTCACATTCGTCGGGATCGGCATGCGGATCGAACACCTCGACCCGGGCATTCAGACGGCGCAATTCGTCGATGATCTCCGCGACACGCGTGTTGCGGATGTCCGGGCAATCCTCCTTGAACGTGATGCCGAGCACCAGCACGCGGCTGCCGACGACGTTGATCTCGCGCAGCGCCAAGAGCCGCAGCAGCTGCCCGGTGACATGCGCGCTCATGCCCTCGTTGATGCGTCGCGCCGCGCTGATGAGTTCCGGATAGTGGCGCGCTTGCTGCGCCTTGTGGATCAGGTAGTACGGATCGACGCCGATGCAGTGGCCGCCAACCAGACCCGGACGGAACGGCAGGAAATTCCATTTTGTGCCGGCGGCCTTGAGCACTTCCTCGGTGTCGAGGCCGAGCTTGCCGAAGATCAGCGCAAACTCGTTGACCAGCGCGATGTTCACGTCGCGCTGGGTGTTCTCGACCGCCTTGGCAGCCTCGGCGATGCGGATGCTCGGTGCAGGATACGTGCCGGCATGGACGATCCGGCGATAGAGCTTGTCGACGAACTGCGCGGTCTCGGGCGTGGAGCCGGAAGTCACTTTCACGATGTCCGCGAGCCGACGCGTGCGGTCGCCGGGATTGATGCGCTCGGGGCTGTAACCGCAGAAGAAATCCTCGTTGCAGCGCAGACCGCTCGCACGTTCGAGGACCGGCACGCAGGCCTCCTCGGTCGCACCGGGATATACGGTCGATTCGTAGATCACCACAGCGCCCGGCGGCAACGCGCCACCGACCGTTTCGCTGGCCCGGAGCAACGGTCCGAGATCCGGCCACTTGTGCGCATTGACCGGCGTGGGCACGGCCACGACGAACACGTTGGAGCGTCGCAGCGTCTCGGGATCGGCGCTGAACGCGAGGCGTGTCGCGGCCTCAAGCTCGGCGGTCTCGATTTCGCCGGTCGCATCGTGGCCACAGCGAAGCTCGTCGATCCGCCGTGCGTCGATGTCGAAGCCCAGGGTGTCGAACTCGCGTCCAAGTGCCGCGGCGAGCGGCAGGCCGACGTAGCCGAGGCCGACGACCGCGATGCGGGCCTCGTCGAGGGTGAGCGTGAACGCCATCCGCGCGCCCGTCCGTCACTCAATCCAGGCGCCGGACGCTGCGTCCGCGGCCGATACCGTAATAGGCGATGCCGGCCGCCTCGACGCTGCGCGGCTCGTAGATGTTGCGGCCGTCGAACAGCACGGGCGTGACGAGCAGACGGCGGATGCGCTTGAAGTCCGGGCTGCGGAAGATCTTCCACTCGGTGACCAGGACCAGCGCGGCGGCCCCCTCGAGGGCCGCGTACGGATCGTCGCAATAGCGGAGTCCGGCATGCGCGCCGAACAGGCGCTCGGCCTCGTGCCGCGCCTCCGGATCGTAGGCCTGCACCTTCGCACCGGCCTGCCACAGCCGCTCGAGCAGGCGTCGGCTCGGCGCCTCGCGCATGTCGTCGGTGTTCGGCTTGAAGGCGAGCCCCCACACCGCGATCGTGCGTCCGGCCAGCGCCCCTTCGAAATGCCGCTCGAGCAGGGTGTAGAGCTTGTCCTTCTGGTCGGCGTTCACCGCCTCGACGGCCTGCAGCACGCGCGGTGTGTAGCCGTGTGCCCGTGCCGTGCGATCGAGCGCCTGCACGTCCTTCGGAAAGCACGAGCCGCCGTAGCCGGCGCCCGGATAGATGAAGTGATAGCCGATGCGCGGGTCGGAGCCGATGCCATGGCGCACCAGCTCGATGTCGGCACCGACGCGCTCGGCGATGTTCGCCATCTCGTTCATGAAGCTGATCTTGGTCGCGAGCATCGCGTTCGCGGCGTACTTGGTCAGCTCCGCGGAACGCACGTCCATCAGCACGAGGCGCTCGTGATTACGGTTGAACGGCGCGTACAGATCGCGCAACAGGGCGATCGCGCGCGGGCTGTCGCTGCCGACCACGATGCGGTCCGGACGCATGCAGTCGTTGATCGCGTCGCCTTCCTTGAGGAATTCCGGATTGGAGACCACGTCGAATTCGACCTTCGCACCGCGCGCATGCAGCTCCGCGGCGATCGCCGCATGCACCCGATCGGCCGTGCCGACCGGCACGGTGGATTTGTTGACGATGACGGTGTAACCGCCGATGTGGCGCCCGACGGTGCGTGCCACTGTCAGCACGTGGGTGAGGTCGGCACTGCCGTCCTCGTCCGGCGGCGTGCCAACCGCGATGAACACGATTTCCGCATGCGCGATCGCCGGCGCGGGATCCGTCGTGAAGCGCAGGCGGCCGGCACGCCGGTTCGACGTGACCAGCTCCTCGAGACCGGGTTCGTAGATCGGCATCTCGCCGTTTTCGAGTCGTGCGACCTTGGCGGCATCGACATCGACGCAGACCACGTCGTTGCCCATCTCGGCGAGGCAGGTGCCGGTGACCAGTCCGACGTAGCCGGTCCCGAAGATCGTGACTCTCATGCGCAATCCCGCTGGAGCGCGGTCACTGGCCGCGCGAAGGACGCAATTCTAGCAGCATGGCCATGCCGCACCGGCGGGTGCGCGATGTCGCGGTGACGGGTGCCGGCATGCTTCCGGGAACGTCGCCAGGGCCTCTCGATCCACCACAGGACACGAACGAAAACGGGGCATGGCGGGAAACCCGCCATGCCCCGCTATCGGGACGGCCTGCGGCGCGGATGCGCCGATGGCTCACTTCTTCTCGGCGGCGGCCTTCGGCGCCTCGGCCGGCTTCGCGGCGTCGGCAGGCTTGTTGTCCGCCGGCGGCACGATCTTCAGGAGTTCGACGTCGAAGATCAGCGTGGCATTCGGACCGATCGGGCCCGGGCCGTGCTCACCATAGGCGAGGTTCGCCGGAATGTAGAACTTGAACTTCGAGCCGACCGGCATCAGCTGCAGGCCTTCGGTCCAGCCCGGAATCACGCCGTTCAGCGGGAAGGTGGCGGGCTGACCGCGATCGACCGAGCTGTCGAACTTGGTGCCGCTGATCAGCGTGCCGGTGTAGTGCACTTCGACCGTATCGGTCGCCTTCGGCTTCGGACCGTTCCCCTGCTTGACCACTTCATACAGCAGGCCGGACGGCGTGGACTTCACGTTCTTGTCGGCCTTCTTCTTGGCGAGGAATTCGTCGCCTTCCTTCTTGTTCTTCTCGGCCGAGGCCTTCTCTTCGGCCGCACGCTTGGCCTGCAGCTTCTGCATGAAATCCTGGCGGACCTTGAGCGCCTCTTCCTGGGTCAGCAGGGTCTTGTCGCCCTTGATGCTGGCCTGCATGGCCTGGATGACGATGTTCAGATCGATCTCGTCCTTGATCGAGGCCAGCCCCTTGCCCACGTCCATGCCGACCATGTAGCTGACCTTGTCCTTGTCGGTCTTCAGTTCGCCCTCGGCGAACGCGGCACCCGCCGTGCCGAGTGCCGCAACCACGGCGGCGGCAGTGAGGGTCTTCTTGAGAAACTGGCTCATGCAATGCTCCTGGAAAGGGGAAAGGCGGCTTCGGCCGCGCGCCGCGATGGGGCGGCGTATTGTGGCGGCGGGTCCGGATGAAGGCAAACCCGCCCGCGGGCTTGGACTGCACCATCGGCATCCGGTTCCCGCCACCGCGCCGACGCCGGACAGGCACGGGATGCCGGTTAGACTATGGCCATGCTGCGTTTCGATTCGGTCGCCCTGCGGCGCGGCCCCCGACTGCTTTTCTCCGATGCCACCTTCCAGCTGCATGCGGGCTGGCGCATCGGCGTGACCGGGCGCAATGGCGCCGGCAAGTCGAGCCTGCTCGCGCTGATCGGCGGCGAACTCGGCGCGGATGCCGGGGAATTCTCCCGCCCCCATGACTGGACGCTCGCCCACGTCCGCCAGGAAACACCGGCACTGGCACGGACGGCGCTCGACTATGTGCTCGACGGCGACACGGAATTCCGCCGCATCGAACGCGAACTGGCCGATGCCGAGGCATGCCACGACGTGACCGCCCTCGCCACGCTGCATGACCGCCTGCAGGCCATCGGCGGCTACGCGGCACCGGCGCGTGCGGCCGAACTGCTGCACGGCCTCGGCTTCGCGGACGACGACGGGCGGCGCCCGGTCGCCGAGTTCTCCGGCGGCTGGCGGATGCGTCTGAACCTCGCCCAGGCCCTGATGTGCCGTTCGGATCTCCTGCTGCTCGACGAGCCGACCAACCATCTCGATCTGGATGCCGTGGTCTGGCTCGAGAGCTGGCTGCGACGCTATCCCGGCACGCTGCTCCTGATCTCGCATGACCGGGAGTTCCTCGACAACGTGATCGACCACGTGCTGAACATCGCCGAGGCGCGGGTCGAACTGTTCGCCGGCAACCTGTCCGGCTTCGAGCGCAAGCGCGCCGAACGGCTCGTCCAGCAGCAGATCGCGCTCGAAAAGCAGCAGCGCGAGCGTGCTCACCTGCAGAGCTTCGTCGACCGCTTCAAGGCCAAGGCGAGCAAGGCGCGCCAGGCGCAGAGCCGGGTCAAGGCACTCGAGCGCATGGTCGAGATCGCGCCGATCCGCGCGGAGTCCTCGATCGTTTTCACCTTCCGCGCGCCGGATGCCCTGCCGCATCCGTTGTTGACGCTCGACGGGGTCGCCGTCGGCTATGGCGAACGGCGCATCCTCGACGGTGTGAAGCTCTCGCTCGCGCCAGGCGAGCGCGTGGCGCTGCTCGGCGCGAACGGCGCCGGCAAGTCCACGCTGATCAAGCTGCTCGCCGGCCAACTGACGCCGCAGGCCGGCGTGCGTCTCGAGTCGCGGGGGCTGCGCATCGGCTATTTCGCCCAGCACCAGC
>Ga0208826_1003776_pt1 | contig 10112 bp, 8 predicted proteins | sample AD_UKC115_MetaG_FD_184451 | JGI IMG/M metagenome (GOLD analysis project Ga0208826, IMG submission 184451) | Active sludge microbial communities of municipal wastewater-treating anaerobic digesters from Hong Kong - AD_UKC115_MetaG (SPAdes)... | ecosystem: Engineered > Bioreactor > Anaerobic >... | reverse complement strand
CCGAGCCGCCCCCCGGCGGAAAGCCCACCAGCAGGTGGATCGGCGCATCCGACTGCGCCCACAGCGGCGCCGCAGCGCCCAGCGCGGCGGCGGACAGCAGGGTGGAGCAGAAGCGGCGGCGGCCCAGCATGGCGAGGTTCCTCAAGGCAAGCGGACGAAAGACGGCGATTCTAGTGTCCTGAAATGAAACACCCCCAGTCTCCACTCGCTGCGCGATGTTGCGCCCGGTGCTCGCCGCCAGAGGCGGCGGCCCTTCGGTCTGTCCAGACCTGCGCAGGCAGGTCTGGAGCCGCAGACCTCAGCCCCCTCCAGGAGACATCGCCCGTGGTCGGGCTTGCCCTCGGGCGTTGTCCCCCTGGGGGGAAGGCGACGCTGGGAGGGGCTAGATCGGGCGCAGGGTGTCGGCCGGCAGGCGGTCGACTTCCTTGAGCAGGGTGGCCAGCGCGCGGCCGGCGGCGTCGATCAGGGCCAGGCCGTCTTCCAGGTCGGCCGCGGCGGCATTGCCGGCGGCGCCCTCGGGGTTCAGGTCTTGCGCGGCCCAGGCCAGTTTGGCGCTGCGGCCGTTGCCCAGGGTGGGGTAGTCGCGCGCGCGCAATTGGGACGTGGAGTCGAAGAACTTGAAGCGCGACTGGCGCACCAGGCGCGGCTTGAGCGCCAGCATCATGGCCGTCTCGATCTGGCCGCCGTGCACGCCGAAGCGCTGTTCCTCGGCCGGAAAACGCTCCATCGCGTCCTTGCCGTCGGGCTCGAGCAGTGGCAGGTTGAACCAGCTGGCGCTGTACACCAGCATGCCCAGCCGCGCGCGCCAGTCGCGGGCCACCACGTCCATCAGGCCCACATTGCCGCCGTGGGTGTTGAACAGCACCAGCTTGCGCACGCCGCTGGCCAGCACGCTCTCGGCAATGTCGGTCCACAGCCGCATCACGGTGTCGGCCTTCAGGCTCAGCGTGCCGGCAAAGGCCGCGTGCTCGGGGCTGTAGCCAATGCGCTGCACCGGCAAGAACAGCGCCGGCAGGTCGGCCGGCAAATGCGCCGTCGCCGCCTGCACCATGCTGTGGGCCAGGTTGGCGTCCACCGACAGCGGCAGGTGCGGGCCGTGCTGCTCGGTGGCGCCCAGCGGCAGCACGGCAATGGCGCGCTGCAAGTCCAGCGTGGCGAAGTCGGTGGTCGCCAGGTCCGACCATTGGCGCGTGCGGGGGGGCTGTGCGGGCATGTCGCGCATCTTACGCAACATTGCTTACGGATCGCTACCATAGTCCGGATGACAGAAGAACTTTTTCGTCAGGACGCAACACTCGCGCAGTGCCGCGCCACCGTGCTGGCCGTGACCGAGGCCGGCGTCGTGCTCGACCGCACCGTGTTCTACCCGCTGGGCGGCGGACAGGCGGGCGATGCGGGCTGGATGGAGACGGCGGGCGGCTCGCGCATCGCCATTGCCGACACGCGCAAGGAGAAGGATACCGATGGTGCGGCAACAGGCCGAATCGTCCATTTGCCAGCACCCGATCAGCGCGAGGCGCTATCAAAATTGGTGATCGGCGAGACGGTGCTGGCCTGCATCGACATGCCGCGGCGCCGGCGCCTGATGCGTTTTCATACCGCCTCGCACCTGCTGTGCCACCTGGTGCCGGTGCCGGTCAATGGCTGCTCCATCACGCCCGAGCATGCGCGCATCGACTTTCACATGAGCGAGCCGCTGGACAAGGAGCAGCTCACGGCCGGCCTGGCGCGCCTGGTGGCTGCCGGCTGGCCGGTGGTGGTGGGCTCGGTGACGGACGCCGAGCTGGACGCGCACCCCGAGCTGGTCAAGAGCATGAGCGTGCAGCCGCCGCGCGGCAGCGGCACGGTGCGCACGATACGGATCGGCGCCGCGCCCGCGGACGCCGAGCGGATCGGCGCCGCGCCCGCGGACGCCGAGCGCATCGGCGCGCCGGGTAGCGAGCTGATCGATTTGCAGCCCTGCGGTGGCACCCACGTGGCCAACACGGCCGAGATCGGCGCGGTGGTGGTGACCAGGATCGAAAAAAAGAGCGCCATGACGCGCCGCGTGGTGCTGGGATTGGTCGATTGAACTTTGGGCGGGATACGACTCGAACCATGCCATGAAACCCATGTCCACCTTCGTTCCCGCACCCGTCCCCGCGCGCCGCCGCGCACTGCAATGGGCTGCCGCCGGCCTGGCCGCCGCGGCCAGCGGCCCGCTGTGGGCGCAGCGCCCCACGGCGCTTGAAGTCTGGAAGGACGCCAGTTGCGGCTGCTGCCACGACTGGATCGCGCACATGCAGCAAAACGGCTTTGCCGTGACGGCGCACGACACCGGCAACAATGCCGTTCGCGCGCGTCTGGGGCTGGCGGCCAAGTACGGCTCGTGCCACACCGCGCTGGTGGGCGGCTACGTGGTCGAGGGTCATGTGGCGGCCGCCGAAGTACGACGCCTGCTGCGCGAAAAACCGCAGGCTCTGGGCTTGGCCGTGCCCGGCATGCCGGTGGGATCGCCCGGCATGGACGGGCCCGAATACAAGGGACGGCGCGACAAATACGACACCTTGCTGGTGCTGCGCGACGGATCCAGCCAGGTGTTTCAGCGTCACGGCTGAAACCCCGCAGGCCGTTAGGAAACCGGATACATGAAGCGCCGTGACCAGGGCAGGCTGGCGGCGCTTTGCCCGGCGCGTCGGCACAGCACCTGAAACAGCGAAATCTCGTCGTGCTCGAAGGCCCACTGGCAGCCGACCAGGTACATGCGCCAGATGCGCCATTTCTTGTCGTCCACCAGCGTTTTCAGGTGCTCGCCCTTGGCCTCGAAGGTCTCGCTCCAGCATTGCAGGGTGCGCGCGTAGTGGCGGCGCAGGCTCTCGGCGTCCACCGGCTCCAGGCCGCCGCGCTGCAGGGTGGACATGATGGTGCTGATGTGCGGCAGCTCGCCGTGCGGAAACACGTAGCGCTCGATGAACGTGCCTCCGCCGTGGCTGGTCTCGCCATTGTCGGCGTCGGTGGAGGTGATGCCGTGGTTCAGCGCCCAGCCGCCGGGCGCCAGGCGGTCGTGGATGATGCGAAAGTAGGACTCCAGGTTCTTCAGCCCCACGTGCTCGCACATGCCCACGCTGCTGATGCGGTCGAAGCTGTCCTTCACCTCGCGATAGTCCTGCAGGCGGATTTCAATGCGGTCTTGCAGGCCGGCGGCCTTGACGCGCTCGGTGGCCAGGTCGAACTGGTTTTGCGACAGCGTGATGCCCACGCACTGCGCGCCCCATTTTTGCGCCGCACGCAGCACCAGGCCGCCCCAGCCGCAGCCGATGTCCAGCAGGCGTTGGCCGGGCTCGATGCGCAGCTTGGTCAGGATGTGGTCGATCTTCTTTTCTTGCGCCACGGCCAGCGTTTCGTCGCCGTTTTCGAAGTACGCGCACGAATACAGCATGGCCGGGTCCAGCCACTGGGCGTAGAAGGCGTTGGACACGTCGTAGTGGTAGTGGATCGCGCCGCGGTCCTCGGTCTTGCTGTGGTGCTGGGTTTGCACCACCCGGCGCACGATGCGCCCGGCCCAGCCCGGCGTGCTGCTGCTGGCGCCCGAGGCGGCCAGCTGGTGGGCGATGTCGATGATGTCCTGCACCGAGCCCGTCACGTCCAGGTGGCCTTCGACGTAGGCCTCGCCCAGGCTGTCCAGCGAGGGCGTGAGCAGCGCGCTGGCGCCCTTGGCATCCTGCACGTCCAGCGTCACGCGCGGCTGATCGAACTGCCCCAGTTTCAAACCCGTTCCCCCCTTCCAGCGCACCAGCACGGGCACATCCAGGTGCGTGCGCAGGCGGTCGGCCCAGTGCTTGAGGGATGCGTCGATGGCGGAAGAGGGTGACCAGTTCATCGTGCGTGGACTCCTTCACGGGGGCGGCGCAAGCGGTTTGTTGGAGGTGCCTGGCCGCGGGTTTCAGACGGGTCCAAAATTACCATGCTTGCGCGACATTTGCAGTCGGACGTCACCGACAATGGCGGCACGCGGTGTGCGCGGGCGCCCCCGCGTGTGGAACCTTGGCGCACGCGCGCGCTCTGACCCCATTGCCCTTGACTTGCCCATGTCCGTTTTGCGATCGATTCTCCGGGTTTGGTTTGCTGCAATCCTTGTAGCTGCCGGCGCTTTACCCATGGGCGCAGCAGCCCAGATCGGCCAAAAATCCGAGATGCACACCGAGCAGGTGCAGGCCCGCCTGCTGGCCTGGGCGCCGCAGGGGGTGCCCGCCGGCGCGCAGGCGACCGGCCAGCCGGGCACCGTGTGGGTGGGCCTGCAGCTCACGCATCAGCCGCACTGGCACACCTACTGGAAGAACTCGGGCGACTCGGGCCTGCCGACCGATTTGCAGTGGACGCTGCCCCCCGGCGTGCTGGCCGGCGACATCGCCTGGCCGATCCCCAAGAAAATCCCCATCGGCAGCCTGGCCAACTACGGCTACGAAGGCACGGTGCTGCTGCCCGTGCCGCTCATCATCACGCCCGAATACAAGCCTGGCCCGCTGGTCGACGCCATGGACATCGGCCTGAAGGCCAGCTGGCTGGTGTGCCGCCAGGAGTGCATCCCGCAGGAAGGCGAGATGGCGCTGCGCCTGCCGCTGCGCAGCTCCACTGCGCTGGACGGTCCGGCCTTCGAGGCAGCGCTGAGGGCCCAGCCCGCCGATTTGAGCGGCGCGCAGGCCGCGCAAGTCGAGGGCGAGCGGCTGCACCTGCGCGTGTCTGGCCTGCCCGAATCGGTGCGCGGCCAGTCGCTGGAGCTCTTTCCCGAAACGCCCAATGTCGTGCTGACCGCCGCCACCGCGGGCGACACGCCCGGCCCGCGCACCTGGGTGCAGCGCTGGGACGGTGCGGTCTGGACGGCCGATGTGCCCCTGTCGCCCGAGCGCGCCGACAGCCCGGCGGACATGGCCTTCGTCCTGACGGCCGGTCAGCAGGGCTGGCGCCTGGACGCGCCGGTCACCGGCACCTGGCCCGCCCTGGCGCCGGTGGCCGGCATGTCCCCGGCGCTGGAGGCCGCGCTGTCCGCCAACGCCGCCGCCCGGGCCGCGCCGCCGCCGCAGGCCGTGCCGCCCGGCACCTTCGCCTGGGCGCTGCTGGGCGCTTTGCTGGGTGGGCTGGTGCTCAACCTGATGCCCTGCGTGTTTCCCATCCTGGCCATCAAGGTGCTGGGGTTTGCACGGCACGGCGCCGACCGGCGCGCGCATCGCGTCGGCGGCCTGGCGTACAGCGCCGGGGTGGTGCTGTCCTTTCTGGCGCTGGGGGCGTTGATGCTGGCGCTGCGCGCGGCCGGCCAGCAACTGGGCTGGGGCTTTCAGCTGCAGTCGCCCGCGGTGGTGGCGTTGCTCGCGGCGCTGTTCACCGTCATCGGGCTGAACCTGGCCGGGGTGTTCGAGTTCGGGCAATTTCTGCCCAGCCGCGTCGCCACGCTGGAGTTCAGCCATCCAGCGCTCAATGCCGGCCTGTCCGGCGTGCTGGCCGTGGCCGTGGCCTCGCCCTGCACGGCGCCGTTCATGGGCGCCTCGCTGGGCCTGGCCGTGGGCTTGCCGCCGGCGCAGGCGCTGGCGGTGTTCGCCGCCATCGGTGCCGGCATGGCCTTGCCCTACCTGGCCGCCAGTTGGTGGCCGGCGGTCGCGCGCATCCTGCCCCGGCCCGGCGCGTGGATGGACGTGTTCAAGAAGTTCATGGCGTTTCCCATGTTCGGCACTGCCGTGTGGCTTTTGTGGGTGCTGGGCCAGCAAAGCGGCATCGACGGCGCCGCGGCGCTGCTGGCGCTGCTGGTGCTGCTGGCCTTTGCGCTGTGGGCGCTGGGCCTGGCCGGGCGTGCGCGCTGGACCGTTGGGGCGCTGGCTGCACTGCTGGCGGTGTTGGCGCTGCCCGGCCTGATGCCCCACGTCGTGGCGCCCGCGCCGGCGGCCTCGGCGGGCACGGCGCAGGCGGACGGGCGCTGGCAGCCGTGGTCGGCCGCGCGCGTGCAGACCCTGCTGGCCGAGGGCAAGCCGGTGTTCGTGGACTACACCGCCGCCTGGTGCGTGACCTGCCAGTACAACAAGAAAACGACCTTGGCCAACACCGAGGTGCTGGCGGCCATGGATGCCGCCCGCGTGCAAACCTTGCGCGCCGACTGGACGCGCCGCGACGCCGCCATCAGCGCCGAGCTGCAGAAGCTGGGCCGCAGCGGCGTGCCGGTGTATGTGCTGCTGGCGCCGGGGCGCTCGCCGGTGGTGTTCAGCGAGGTGCTCAGCGCGGCCGATGTCAAGGACGCGCTGGCGGCGCTGAAGTCGTAGCGCCGGCTGCGGCATCCCGGTCATCCGTGACGCGGGGTGCCAACCGCAGGCCATGAACCCCAAAGAGCCGAACGGCCGCGGAGCCGGCCAAGCCCGCGATCGCCATGGCCGGGGTGTCCCCGGTCACTGGCGATGCCCCTTCCAGGCGGCTGAGGTCTGCGGCTCCAGACCTGCCTGCGCAGGTCTGGACAGACCGAAGGGCCGCCACCTCTGGCGGCGAGCACCAGGGCGCAACATCGCGAAGCGAGTGGAGGCTGGGGGTGTTTGGTTTCAGACCACGGTCAGCGTGACGTCGATGTTGCCGCGCGTGGCGTTGGAGTAGGGGCACACCTGGTGCGCCGCCTGCACCAGGCTTTCGGCGGCGGCGCGCTCCATGCCCGGCAGGCTGATGCGCATGCGCACCGCGATGCCGAAGGCGTTGGGGATCGGCCCCAGGTCCACCTCGGCGTCGATCGCCAGGTCGGCCGGCAGTGCGGTCTTGGTGCGGGCTGCGACGGCCTTCATGGCACCGATGAAGCAGGCCGAATAGCCGGCGGCAAACAATTGCTCGGGATTGGTGCCGGTGCCGCTGGTGCCGGGCGAGCTGAGCTTGACGTCCAGCCGGCCGTCGTCGGTGCGCGAGGCGCCGTCGCGCCCGCCGGTGGTGTGGGCATGGGCGGTGTACAGGACTTTGTCGAGCGGGGTGGGCATGGATGTTCCTTTTGTGACCACGGATGATGGACGTTGCGTGCCCGCTCACAGGAGCAGGTCGCGCCGGCTCCATGATGCAGTGTTTTGGCGGGACGTGTCAGCGCCCGCTGAACCGGGCCGGGCGTTTTTCGATGAAGGCGCGCACGCCTTCGGCGGCATCCTCGCTGCTCGCCAGCACCTTTTGCACCGGGATGAAGTCGGCCACGGCGGCGGCCTGGCCCAGCTCGATGGCTTTCAGCACGTTCAGGCGCGTGGCCACCACGGCGGCCGGGGCTTGGGCGGCAATTCGCCGGGCCAGTTCCAGAGCGGTGCCCATCAGCTCGGCCGCGGGCACCACCTTCTGCACGAAGTTGCAGCGCAGCGCCTCGGCGCTGTCGAACACGTCGGCCGTGAGCAGGTGCAGCAAGGCGTTGCCGACACCGGCGCGCTCGGGCATGCGCAGCGTGGCGCCGCCGGTGGCCATGATGCAGCGCTGCACCTCCATCTGCGAGAAGCGGCAGTCGTCGGCCGCCACCACGATGTCGGCGCCCAGCATCAGCTCGATGCCCACGGTGTAGCAAATGCCCTTGACCGCCGCGATCATGGGCTTTTGCCGGCGCCGGTAGCCCGGCATGCCATAGTCGTAGGGCTCCACCAGGCCGGCGGGTGTGAGACGCTCGCCGCTTTGCAGGTATTGGGCCACCACCGGCAAGTCCAGCCCGGCGGTGAAGTGATCGCCAAAGGCGTGCAGCACGCCCACCCGCAGCGCGCTCTCGTCGTCCAGGCGGGTGTAGGCCTCGGCCAGCTGGCGGAACATGGCGGGCGTCCAGCCGTTGCGCTTGGCCGGGCGGTTGATGCCGATCAGCAGGATGTGTCCGTCGACGACCTGGGTGTCGATGCAGCCCTCGGGCGGCGGGGTGGTGGCGGTGGGGGTCATGGGCTGGGTCCGGTTGAATCAAGGCATCCAGCTTATCCAGTCATGCGCTCACGCGCCGTCGCCTTGGCGCCACGACGGCTGTTGCTTGCCTCGCGCGGGGCGCAACGCGCGCTCAATAGTGGTACACGCCGCGCCCCGTCTTGCGACCCAGGTGGCCGGCGGCCACGTATTCGCGCAGCAGCGGGCAGGGACGGTACTTGCTGTCGCCAAACTGCTCCAGGTACACCTCCATCACGGCCAGGCATACGTCCAGGCCGATCATGTCGGCCAGGGCCAGCGGGCCGATGGGGTGGTTGCAGCCCAGGCGCATGCCGGCGTCGATGTCCTCGGGCGTGGCCAGGCCCTCGGCCAGCACGAAGAAGGCCTCGTTGATCATCGGCACCAGGATGCGGTTGACGACGAAGCCGGGCGCGTTCTTGACCGTGATGGGCGACTTGCCCAGGCGCACCGCCAACTCCTTGACGGCGTCGTGCGTGGCGTCCGACGTTTGCAGGCCGCGGATGACTTCCACCAGCGCCATCATCGGCACGGGGTTGAAGAAGTGCATGCCGACAAAGCGGTCGGGGCGCTGGGTGGCGGCCGCCAGTTGCGTGATCGAGATCGACGAGGTGTTGCTGGCGACGATGACCTCGGGCGCCAGCAGGGTGTCGAGCTGTTTGAGAATCTTGTTCTTGAGCTCGTGGTTCTCGGTGGTGGCCTCGATCACCAACTGCGCGCCCTTCAGGTCGTCGTAGTTCGTGCTGCCCTGGATGCGGCCCAGCGCGGCGGTTTTGTCGGCCTCGGTGATCTTTTCCTTTTGCAGCAGGCGATCCAGACTCTTGCCGATGGTGACCAGGCCCTTGTCCACCGCCGCTTGGGCAATGTCGACCATGACGACGTTGATGCCCGAGACGGCGCAGGCCTGCGCGATGCCATTGCCCATGGTGCCTGCGCCCACGACGCCGACGGTGCTGATGTTCATAGGGTTTTCCAGTAGAGACTTGTTGACAAAACCATCAATGGTAACGGGCGCGCGCCGGCAAAATGCCGGCCACGACAAAGTTGGGAGACCCAAGCCCATGGACTACGTGATCGTCGGCGCCGGCTCGGCCGGCTGCGTGCTGGCTGCGCGCCTGACGGAAGACCCGGATGTGCAGGTCACGCTGCTGGAGGCGGGCCCGCCCGACGCCAGCGTGCTGATCCATTGCCCCGCCGGGCTGGCGCTGCTGGCCAAGCTGGGGCGTGCCAACTGGGCCTTTCAGACCGTGCCGCAGCCGGGGCTGAACGGGCGGCGGGGCTACCAGCCGCGCGGCAAGGTGCTGGGCGGATCCAGTTCGGTCAACGCCATGATTTACATGCGCGGCGTGCCGCAGGACTACGACGGCTGGGCTGCCGAGGGCAACATTGGCTGGTGCTGGGACGAGGTGCTGCCGTGGTTCAAGCGCGCCGAGCACAACGAGCGCGGCGCGGATGCCTGGCACGGCACGGGCGGGCCGCTCAACGTGATGGACCTGTGCGACCCCAACCCCTTTGCCCGCGCCTTCGTCGAGGCCGGCGTGCAGGCGGGACAGGTGCACAACCCCGACTTCAACGGTCGCACGCAAGAGGGCGTGGGCCTGTACCAGGTCACGCACAAGGGGGGCGAGCGCTGCTCGGTGGCCAAGGGCTATCTCACGCCCAACCGCGCGCGGCCCAACCTGCATGTGCTGACCGGCGCGCAGGCCACGCGCGTGCTGATCGAGCAGGGGCGCGCCGTGGGCGTGGCCTATGTGCAGGATGGGCAGGAGCACACCGTGCGCGCCGAGCGCGAGGTGATCCTGAGCGCCGGCGCCTTCCAGTCGCCGCAGCTGCTGATGCTGTCGGGCATCGGTCCGGCCGATCATTTGCGCCAGCACGGCATCGACGTGGCGCTGGACCTGCCCGGCGTGGGCGCGCACCTGCACGACCACCCCGACGTGGTGCAGGTGTGGGACGTGCCCGGTGCGCACGAGCTGTTCGGCCTGTCATGGGCCGGCGTGCGCCGCACCTGGGGCGACGTGCAGCGCTGGCGGCGCGAGCGGCGCGGGCCGCTGACCACCAACTTTGCCGAGGCGGGCGGCTTCATCAAGAGCGACGCCGACGAGGCCGTGCCCGATTTGCAACTGCATTTCGTCGTCGGCAAGCTGGTGGACCATGGGCGCGCCACGGTGTTTGGCCACGGATTTTCGTGCCACGTGTGCGTGCTGCGGCCCAAGAGCCGCGGC
>Ga0208826_1003770_pt1 | contig 10118 bp, 4 predicted proteins | sample AD_UKC115_MetaG_FD_184451 | JGI IMG/M metagenome (GOLD analysis project Ga0208826, IMG submission 184451) | Active sludge microbial communities of municipal wastewater-treating anaerobic digesters from Hong Kong - AD_UKC115_MetaG (SPAdes)... | ecosystem: Engineered > Bioreactor > Anaerobic >... | reverse complement strand
TGGATATTTGAAGTTAGTGTGTAAGGTACACCCATCAAACTGGGGAAAATAACTTCTAAAAAAACTGCTGTATATTGTTGTGAAGGAATAGAAATAGTAGTTCTATAAGTTTTTTCTATTACTTCTGAAAGAATTTTGCATTTCCAGTCTTTATTCATCAAATTAAAAATATCACCTCTTTTGTCTTTACTACAATACCATGCTCGACATTCAATAATTTCTTCGCTTGCTTTTACAGTGCATTCTCCTGTCGGAGAAAATTCCCAATGGAAGGTAGGCATATTCTTTTGTCCCAGTATGCGGTGATAAAAGACGCGTATGGTATCTTTGAAATCGTAAATAGGAGTATTTGTAGATGATGAAAAATTTAAGAGTAATTGTTGCGGTAAAAATGCAAATTCTCGCGATAATTGGAGATGAAGACACATCAACCAATTCACAGGCTCAGGTATTTCTGAAATCGCCTGCTCAGAAAGCGAAACCAGATTACACCCTTGTTGATTGCCAAGAGAAATAACAAGTTTTGGAATATGCAGTAATGTGCTATATGAATAAGGGTCTATAACTTTTAGCAAATTTTCTCCATCTTCTGTTTCAAGTAAGGGTAAAATTCCTGCATCATCCATTTCTGCAAACAAGGGAGGAAGATTTATTTCATCCATAAACATCCGCTTTATTTGTTGTTCTAGATGAAATACAGAAACATTAACAGACACTAATCCAATAACACGGGAATCCATAGGAGGCACGAGCCACGGCACAAAGAACGGTGCATCTCCACATAGAACGAATTCTTTTAATGGGATTTCAGAACGCAAATTTTTTAATAAGAACTCTTGAACAGCATCCATAGCCCGAACCACAGACTTAACCATTGGACAAAATATAACCCAGCCTGGGTCGTATGTCTCAAAATATTGTTTCAAACTCCAACTTGCAAATTCAGTTAGTTCTAAATTAACAACCTTTGTAGGTGTTTCATAAATTCCAACTTTATCCCTTGGGAAACCTTCAAGAATAGCCACTACTGATTTTGAAGATACGGCAAGAGAAATAAAATAGGGTGGAATTTCGCTCATTGGCGTTTCATTTGTCGAGAGACCTTCCGTAAGGACTAACATGCCGATATCTTTTACACGCTGATTAGGTATTATCAGGGTTAACCAATGACGCCATACCGGAGGCACAGTTTTTTCTGGATGCCAACTCTGGGACACGAAATCAAGAAAGTATGCTTTATAGCCTTCACCTTGCTTTTCTGCATACACCTCAACCTTGTAGGCATTATCATAGTCTTTTACAAATTTTGATAGAAATCCGGAATAATCATATTCCTTTTTCTTTATTTGTTCTTTCATCTCAACTTTACTATTTTGGACCTGCTCTACTGTCTTCTCATTATAATAAAAGGTATAGAGTAAGAAGCCACTTAAACATAATGAAATAATTGAAATAACAAGCAAAACTGCAAATAAAATATTACTTTTGAACCCTGATGAGACTTGGGAAGGTTGAGATACATCAAGAGAATTCGGAGTTGAAACAGGTGTATAAGACACTCCCATCATATCAGGTGTCGGAGTGACTGGGGTTGGTGATGGCATAGTGCTCGTTCCATCAGTAGAAGGCGGTGTTGGAGTTAGTGTTGGTGTCTGCGTGCCTGTTGACGGAGTTATCTGTCCAGTCTCAACTGGTGTCCCTTGTCCTGTCATAATATTAGGATAAGGAGTAGCACCTGCTTCTAAATGTTGTAATTTATTGCTATTGTGAGGAGTTATCGGGTAACTAGGTGTAGCCTCCTTAGGTTGAGGTGTGAACTCAGGTGTTCCCATAGAACCTTCTGTCAATACCATTGTCTTCTGTTCAACCGGGGTCATTTCACCTGACCGCCGTTTTAATAGGTCTGCCTTAACTTCACGGAGTAGGTCTGCTATTTCCTTCCCTGAGGAAGGTCTGCCTTCTGGATTTTTAAGAAGACATTGAGAGATAAGTTTCTCAAGTGCCACAGGCAAATCGGGATTTATTAAGCGAACCGGTGTTGGTGGCGTATCTGTATGTTGCCTCATTAATGCAAGATAATTTTCAGCCTCAAAAGGCAAACTGCCTGTAAATAGAAAATATAAAACTACACCTAATGAATATATATCCGATTGTGGAGTTGCTTCCTTACCAAGACATTGCTCTGGTGACATATACGCTGGCGTTCCTAAAACATTGTGCTCACCTGTTAAAGGAGTTAGTGATGTATCGCGTAACCGTGCAAGATTAAAATCGGTTAATTTCACATTACCCTGTGCATCTACTAAGATATTTGCAGGTTTAACATCACGATGCACAATGTCTGCCTGATGTGCAAGATATAATGCTTCTGCTATTTGTATACCGATATCTATTCGTTCTACAAGAGATAGATTTGGATTATCTTTTAGAAATCGGTCTAAATTTTTTCCATGCACATATTCCATTACAAGAGCCAACCGCTGATTTTCCTCGACAATATCATAAATCTGAACAATACCCGGGCAATTCAGTCGTGCTGCACTTTGTGCCTCCCGCAAAAAACGAGCGACACGACTCGGCTCCGAAGAATGTTGCGGATGTAATACCTTAATAGCAACTTCACGCTTCAATCGAGGGTCAAAACCGCGGTAAACAACACCAAAACCACCTTCAGCAATCCGCTCTTCTACCTGATAAACGCCAATTTTTTGAGGTATATCTCCTGATGCGCTTGACACTTTTATTTCCGTATATATGTTTAGTGTTTACAATAATTATGATACCACTCTACCTTTTATAAATATCACATTTACAAACAAAATAAAAACATCTTTATATAAAATATACAAACATAAAAAATAGTTCTTTAATAATTAAAAAAATAAATAATTCTCACAATTATTAATATTGTTTTTTTGAGATTAAATGATTCTATTTAATGAATTCAATTTCTACTACATTATATATGATTTCTTTAATGATATAGTTTTGTGATAATAAATGAAATATTTGGCTATATTGACTATTTTGATGATGTGTTGTATCTCATTCTAACTAATTTTGTCAATAACGATTGAAATGCTTTTAATAAAAAGGTATTAGAGAAAGTGTTTATTGGTTTTCTACTGAGTCTATGATTCCTGCACCTAATACCAAATCGCTACTGTAAAATACTGCTGTTTGGCCTGGCGTTATTGCTGATTGTGGTTCATCGAAAGTAATATGAACCGTATCACCTGATGGGCTGACCTTTTCCATCAAGGCTAATGCTGGTTCGTGGCGAAGCCGAATTTTACAATGAACTTTTGTTGGAGTCGCTGGTGGTTCGGGAATGGAAACCCAATTGCACTCAATAACCTTCATTGAGGATTTAAGCAGGCAAGGTTTGTGCCCAACAATAACACAATTGCGAATTGGGTCTAATCCAACTACATAGTAAGGCTCTTCTGCTCCACCAATGCCCAATCCTTTCCGTTGCCCAATAGTATAATGAATAATCCCATGATGTTTTCCTAATATATTCCCTTGTTCATCTACTATATTACCCTCTTTTACTTCATTCTCATCGAAAAGAACATCATATTTACTACCTTCAAGGAAATCCTGACTTTCATCTTGCTCTACAAGTTCAGGGAAACCTGCTTCTTTTGCAATAATGCGGACATGAGATTTGGTTAAATTCCCAAGCGGAAAAACAATTTTTTGCAGTTGTTCCTGTCGTAGCATGGACAGGAAATAACTTTGGTCCTTCTCGCGGTCAGTGCCACGAGAAAGAATAAATCGAGAGCGAGTATGGTCAAACTGAACACGAGCATAATGACCTGTCGCAAAATATTCAAAAGGGATACCTATTTTTTCAGCCCGTTCAATCAAGAAGCCAAATTTTACCATTCGATTACATCGAACACATGGATTTGGTGTGCGACCAGAGAGGTATTCTTTACGGAAATATTCCAGAACAGTATTATGATATTCCTCTGCAAGGGGAATAACATGGAAAGGGATACCCAGCCGCTGCGCCACTGATTGTGCCATTTCTATTTCATGCTTTTCGTTGGGTCCAAAACAGCCTTTAACACCTGTCTTTTCCAGTGGAAAACTACTATCCCATATAGACATAGTTAAACCTATAACCTGACAACCTCGTTGCTTCAACAACCACGCTGCCATGGAGGAATCTATACCTCCACTCATTCCTACCGCAATGTGTGTTCCTGCGGGAGGCAAAGTATTTAATATCGAATCAAGATTTATATTCATCAAAATTGAACCTTATAATCACTACTGTCCGCTAAAAATATGGAGATTTTTTCCATAATTTCAATGATAATATTGTTTGATAAAAATAATGAACAATGATATTACTATTTCACAGTCTTTTTAAAAAATAAAGAGGGAATGACAATTCACTAACAGATATATATAGAAAAAGATAGAAATCAATGTAGAGGTTTGATTTATCAAACACTCAAATTGCCGCTATCTAAGTCATCATATATACTATTATATATAGTTTTAATTTCTGTGCATGATGAATCGTGCCCCTACAATAACACAAAAATATCAATTTATGATAGTTTATACATAAAGCAATGGAATATCATATACCCTTAATATAGTTTATTTCTAAAAGGAATAAGAAAAATAAATCAAATAATTATTTATCCCTACCCGAAAATAGATATTTTATTGTCTATCTCAATATCAAAAGATATCTCTCAAATCTTTTAGCGGACAACAGTGACAATAAAAAGACTCCTCACCTTGCAAAGGGGAGGTGTCGCGTTAGCGACAGAGGGGTCAATTCTAATCAAACACCTACTATAAGGACTCCACATAGCAGGAGGTAAAATTGAATATCTGTGTTACACCCCCTATAACGACTCCCCCTTTCGCCAAGGTGGAGAGTTTTTTATCTCCTCGTATTTTAAAACTGCAAAAAGGATTTTGGTGCTTTCTTTTGAATCATGTAGGGTTTTATCCAAAATATATTACTATGTGCTATTAAATTCATCATCACTGCAAGTGATATGTTCAACATGATTGCATTTCGTAGGGGCGTATTGCATATGCCTTCTTCCAGAAATTTTTAAATAGACCCTCCTCGAATGTATAAATAGATATAAATAAAAAGACTCCTCACCTTGCAAAGGGGAGGTGTCGCGTTAGCGACGGAGGGGTCTGTTCTAATCAAACACCTACTATAAGGACTCCACATAGCAGGAGGTAAAATTGAATATCTGTGTTACACCCCCTACAAGGACTGGGGCTGTCCAAAAAGTCAATTTGAGACAATTTTGCCGTTACATAAACAAACATATACGGCTATAAGCAATCATAAATCAACATAATTAAACACTTGTTTTTTAGGCAAATTTCTTAAAAAAGGACTTTTTGGACAACCCCAGCCTATTAATCATATTACTTCTACTGAGACTCTCTTATACAAAAGAGATATTTTAAAATGGTGATTATGTGATATAATCCAACAATGGAAAAGCAATACATAGGAGGAACGATATATGGAGATAATGAAAGTAGTTCAATTATTAGCAAGTGAAGAAAAACTTATTGCTTTCATAGCACAAAATTCTTTACCCTTATCCCATAAATCCCTTCAAAAATTAACAACTTTCTTTGGAGAAGAACTTAAAATTCATTATTATTAACGAAGGGGCCTACTTCTATAATGGCTTCGGACATAAGTACCATCTTTTCTAAAATAACCTCTTACATAAACTGTTTTTGGCCTACCAGTATGTTCACTTATCTGTCCATAATAGCTCCCATTTTCTGCAACGGATGAATTATAGCTTCCATAATAATCTGAAACTTTATAATGACTGTTCTCATTTTTAATTATAATTGGTGATATAGGAATAGTAGGACAAACAGATACATTATAGTGATTTCCCTCCTTTTTAATAGAATATTCATTTCCATTAAAAGAGTAATACTTGTCTTTATTAGAATTATCAGTGCCAAAGTATTTACCATTGGAATTTATAGAAATTTTTAAGTCTTGGCCTCCTGTATATTCGTAAACTTTCCCATTTTTGAAAGTTATAGAAGAGAGAAGACCATATCCCCATACTTCTTTATCGAGAGATGGATATTTAAAAATCTCATCAGGCGTTCCAAGCACATACAAAACTTCATCAAAAGTAGAACCAAAATCTATAGAAATTGGTTTATCTTTAATATTATTTAATTGTTTTTTGGGGAAAATTTTAATCTTTAGTTCCTTTGCTCCTGTATACTCATAAACTCTACCGTCCCTGAATGTAATAGAAGAGAGAAGACCATATCCCCATACTTCTTTATTGAGAGATGGGTATTTAAAAATCTCATCAGGAGTACCTAATACATAAATAACATCATCATAAGTTGAACCAATTGTTATAGATTCTAGTTCAACATCTTTTTCAACTTTATTTGATGGAGTTAACTTTATTTTTAGATTCTTCCCACCTGTATATTCATAAACCTTCCCATCTTTGAAAGTTATCGAGGAAAGAAGACCATATTCCCATACTTCTTCATTAAGAAATTCATATTTCAAAACTTGTCTAGGTGCTCCTAATACTTCAAGGACAACTTTTTTTGTATCTCCTATTTGGATAAAATCCTCTGACCAGCAGATTGAATTGTTTACAAGAAGAACCAGAAGGGCAAGTATAAGAAAAATTTTTTTATTCATATTTATTATTCCTTTCAAAATGTATTCGCCTATAATGTAATATAAAGTTTTGTAGATAAAAGAAATTATCAATAATAAACTGAGTATGTATGTGTAGCAATATTTCTTTTTATCAGCTGTTCTATCCCAATCTGGACTCAAGTAAAGTAAGAAAACTCCCTTATTTATCATACTTTTATCTCCCGCTGGCATTCAACATAGAAATAAATTGGTTACCTCTTGTTTAACTATATAATCTGATTATCTAAAATATTTTAACTCAAAGTTTTAAAAATATCAAATTTTTTATATCTACTATCTCTAACAATTAAGTTTTCTTCATAAATTTAATTAAAAACATTATTTTACAAATATACTTGGAGTCGTCTATTCTCCTTCTAATTTTTTAATTTTCTGTTTCGCCTTTTCTATCAAACTATTCATTTCCTGTGTTTGGTTGAGTGTTCCAGCAGAGACACAGGAAAGAAAATTCTTGTATGCCTCTACTGCTGCCTGGTATCTTCCCAGTTCCTCACATACTAAGCCTTTACCCATGTATGCCTCTGCCAACTTTGGGTTGATTTCTATTGCACGATTAAAATCCGCTATCGCTCGCTCCTTATCGCCAATGAGAGCATAAGCAACACCACGATTGAGGTATGCCTCTGCATCCTTTGGGTTGATTTCTATTGCACGATTATAATCCGCTATCGCTCGCTCCTTATCGCCCATCTTATAATAAGCAGCACCACGATTGTAGTATGCCTCTGCCAACTTTGGGTTGATTTCTAATGCACGATTATAATCCGCTATCGCTCGCTCTTTGTCTCCTAAGTCATCATAAGCAAGACCACGATTGTAGTATGCCTCTGCATACTTTGGGTTGATTTCTAATGCACGATTATAATCCGCTATCGCTCGCTCTTTGTCTCCTAAGTCATCATAAGCAGCACCACGACTGAGGTATGCCTCTGCCAACTTTGGGTTGATTTCTAATGCACGATTATAATCCGCTATCGCTCGCTCCTTATCGCCCATTTCATAATAAGCATTACCACGACCGAGGTATGTCTCTGCATACTTTGGGTTGATTTCTAATGCACGATTATAATCCGCTATCGCTCGCTCCTTGTCTCCTAAGTCATCATAAGCAAGACCACGATTGTAGTATGCCTCTGCCAACTTTGGGTTGATTTCTAATGCACGATTATAATCCGCTATCGCTCGCTCATTATCGCCTATGTGAGAATAAGCAGTACCATGATTGAGGTATGCCTCTGCATACTTTGGGTTGATTTCTAATGCATGATTAAAATCCGCTATCGCTCGCTCATTATCGCCCATGTGAGAATAAGCAGCACCACGATTGAGGTATGCCTCTGCCAACTTTGGGTTGATTTCTAATGCACGATTATAATCCGCTATCGCTCGCTCCTTGTCTCCTAAGTCATCATAAGCAAGACCACGATTGCTGTATGCCTCTGCATACTTTGGGTTGATTTCTAATGCACGATTAAAATCCGCTATCGCTCGCTCATTATCGCCCATGTGAGCATAAGCATTACCACGATTGTTGTATGCCGCTGCATCCTTTGGGTTGATTTCTAATGCACGATTATAATCCACTATCGCTCGCTCATTATCGCCCATGTTAGAATAAGCAACACCACGATTGATGTATGCCTCTGCCAACTTTGGGTTGATTTCTAATGCACGACTAAAATCCGCTATCGCTCGCTCCTTGTCTCCTAAGTCATCATAAGCAAGACCACGATTGTAGTATGCCTCTGCCAACTTTGGGTTGATTTCTAATGCACGATTATAATCCTTTATTGCATTTTCATAATCACCCTTTTTAGCATAGTCAACACCATGATTAAATATCTCAACCGCTTCTGAAGAATTAATGTCCTTAGCGCAGGATGAAAGATACACTCCCGACAGGAACAATAAAGCAACTAAGCATAGATTCATAAACTGTTTCCGCATACAAATATCCTCCTTTAAGCATTTGTTGGTTAGAATATACTTTTACTTCTTCTGAAAGCATGTTAAACTATTCCTTAATTTAGATATAAAATACATTATAACCTTTTTATAAATAATCCAAAACAATTTTAGTCTAAATATTAGTTATATTTTTTAGATACATTCGAGACTAAAAAGATAGATTTTATTGTTATGGATGTTGTGATTATATAAAGCGTTTTTAACTATTTTGTTAACACAGGAGATAAAATACATTACTTCTCTCAAAGAAGAATTATTTTACAGATACTAAATTTGATTTTGAAGTTGCTCAGTAGGAAATATAAATAGGATAACGACTTGTTCATGTTATAGTAAAATTTAGTTTTAAGGTTTATAATAAAAAATTGTAGTGTGTAAACAACTGTGTATATTGTTGATAAAAAGACTATTTTATAAATAAAATGTAGGAAAATCTCTAATCTTAGATGATAGAGGAGTATATTTTTATGTTTGATGATGCACTTATGTTAGCACGGATTCAGTTTGCTTTGACCGCTATGTTTCACTATTTGTATCCGCCACTCACGATTGGTCTGGGTTGGATTCTGGTTTATATTTCCTATAAGCGATTGAAGACTGATGATGAATTGTATTATAAAATGGCACGCTTCTGGACAAATATTTTTGCTATAACTTTTGCTATGGGTGTAACCACAGGTATTGTGATGGAGTTTGAGTTTGGCACAAATTGGTCAGAGTATTCTCGATTTGTAGGAGATGTGTTCGGTTCTCCATTGGCAGCGGAAGCCTTAATTTCGTTCTTTCTTGAATCTACCTTTTTGGGCATACTTATATTTGGCTGGAATCGAGTATCGAAACGGGCACATTTTTTCTCAACGCTAATGGTGGCGTTAGGTGCTACTCTTTCTGCACTGTGGATTATTGTTGCCAATTCATGGCAACAGACCCCAGCAGGTTTTCATATTGTAGATACACCGATGGGACCCCGTGCAGAGGTTGTTAGTTTCTGGCAAATGTTTTTCAATCCTTCAACCATTGGAAGATATAGTCATGTAATAGTGAGTGCTATGTTGACTGCTGCTTTCTTTGTGATGAGTATCTCTGCTTATTATATTTTGAAGAAAAAGCATGAGGAGTTTGCACGGCGTTCGTTTAAGGTGGCATTGGTTTTTGGAATTGTATCTGCATATCTTATATTATTAGCGGGACATCATCAGGCAATTGTTGTATCACGACATCAACCAACAAAGTTAGCTGCTTTTGAGGGACATTTCAAGACAACTGGGGGCGGGACACCTTTTTATTTGTTTGGTATTCCCAATGAAAAGGAAAAACGCGTTGATTATGGAATTACTATCCCTGGATTTTTAAGTTTTCTTGTATATTTTGATTTTAACAAGCCAGTTCCAGCACTTGACCTGTTTCCATTAGAGGACCAGCCACCTGT
>Ga0208826_1003769_pt1 | contig 10122 bp, 6 predicted proteins | sample AD_UKC115_MetaG_FD_184451 | JGI IMG/M metagenome (GOLD analysis project Ga0208826, IMG submission 184451) | Active sludge microbial communities of municipal wastewater-treating anaerobic digesters from Hong Kong - AD_UKC115_MetaG (SPAdes)... | ecosystem: Engineered > Bioreactor > Anaerobic >... | reverse complement strand
TATTGGATATAGTTTTTCGGATGAACATATAAATGCAATTTTATCCCAAGCATTAAAAAATAATAAGGGAACGAAAATTTATTCAGTAAATATCGATGATAAAAACAAACAAATGGAAAATATTAAACGGATGCTTTCTTGTCAAGAAAGTCAAATTATTAGTATAAGTAAAAAAGCCAAAGAATGTTTTGAAGATGAATTAAAAATTGAAAACCTCAGTAATTTAATAAATACCAGTTATGAAAATAATATTCTTTAGTTCTATTGCACACTTGTGGAACATTTACCTGAATTGCCTTAAAATTAAAACAAGGATACCATAATTATGAAACCACCCACCAACAACACACCCCCACAAGGCTACAGAATGACAGAACTCGGAGCACTCCCGAAAGAGTGGGAAGTGGTGAGTGAGGGTAAAATATTTAACTTTATTTTTTAAAAATTTGGGAGGGTATTTATGATGAAATGGCTATGAATGATTCAGGTAAAATTAGCGGACAGGTTATGTCCGAAGATTTGCTAGAAGGTCAAACCATTTCATAAATGCAAGTCATTATGTTTTTAAATGAAATTGATTCAAAGGAGAATAAATATGTCTAGAAACTTTATAACCAATAGCAATGCTCAAAATCTACAGACCAGGATATCAGAATTGATAAAACACAGCAGCGAACTGAAATTTCTTGTAGGCTTTTTTTATTTTTCCGGAATCCGCGAACTTTACGAAGGAATGAAAACAAATCCTGATTTTTTACTTAAAGTGCTGGTAGGCATACAAGTAGATGTAATTAATTCCCGACTCGTTGAGACAGATTATTCTGAAAACTTCTCCGACGAAAAAAAGGTTAAAATATTTTTTGAATCAATCAGAAAATCCATTAATACCGATTCTTTTGATACAAAAGATTTTTATGAACAGTCGCGGTATTTCATCGGACTGATACAATCCGGAAAAATGATTATCAGAAAAACGTATGAACCAAACCATTCCAAATTATACCTCTTCAAACTTAGAGGAGAACAGATTGCCAGAAACAGATTGTTTATAACCGGAAGCAGTAATCTGACCAGAGCAGGATTAACAACGCAAAATGAGTTCAATGTTGAAATATCCGATTATGGATTCGACGATGCCGAAAACTACTTCGATACCCTCTGGAATAGAGCAGTTCAGATAAATGAAAAAGACAAGATAAAAACGGAATTAATCGAAGTCCTTGAGCAGGAAACCCTGATTAAGGAACTGACTCCCTTTGAAGCGTATGTGCTGGTTCTAAAGAGTTACGTGGAGACGTACCAGCATAAGGATATAAGCACCATCATTATTAAACTACTGGAAAAAAACAACTATAAACAGTATAAATATCAGTTAGATGCCATTAAGCAGGCCGTTGCCATTATTGAAGCAAATAATGGGGTGCTTGTTGCTGATGTGGTGGGATTGGGGAAAACCATCGTAGCCTGCGCCGTTGCCAGACAATTACGAGTGCGTGGCATTGTCATCTGCCCACCAGGATTGATCGGCGATGAAAACAAAACCGAAGGCTGGAAAAAATATCTTGAACAGTTCGAACTATACGACTGGGAAGTCAGATCATCGGGCGACCTGGAAAAAGCCTTCGAATTCATTAAGGAGAAAAACGATTTTGAGCTGGTGATTGTTGATGAGGCTCATCGCTTCAGAAATCAGGATACAAAGAACTACGAACTGCTTAAGAATATTTGCCGCAACAGAAAAGTTATCCTTCTCACGGCAACTCCTTTCAACAATAAACCTCAGGATGTTCTATCCTTGCTCAATCTTTTTGTTATTCCCAAAAAATCGACAATAACTCTCGATGCCGATCTTATAAATACCTTCAGAGAGTTCGATAGAATCTTTGAGCTTCTTGCCTATTTCAATAAAAATTTTAAGTCCAGGGATCCTTTAAAAAAACAAAAAGCTCTCGACTACTACAAAATTCTATTCAATGAACAAACAATCGATTTGAAGAAAGTTAAAAGAAAAGCCAATGGCCTTTCAAAACAAATACACGATGTGATAGAACCGGTAACCATTAGAAGGAATAGACTCGACTTGCAAAAGAATCCTGATTACAGCACAGAAGTAAATGAACTTTCTGTTGTAGAAAATCCAATCGAAGGTTTTTATGAATTAAGTCCGGAACAATCCAAATTTTACGACAGGGTTATCAAAGAATTCTTTGCTGCCCCCGATGAAGGCGGAAAGTTTACAGGTGCAATCTACAGACCTTTTGAATACGAGGAGGGCATAGCTTACACTGAGGTTGAAAAATTAGTTGTAGATAAAGAAAAGAATAGAGAATTGATTCAACAGCGCAACCTGTTCGACATTATGCGCCGGTTAATTGTGAAAAGATTCGAAAGTTCCTTTGCTGCATTCAAAAGAAGTATCGAAACATTTAAGCATATCAACGAGGACGTCCTGAAATTTATTGAGAAGACAGGCAAAGGAGATATCTATAAAGGCGATTACATTTTAGATAGAGACTTACTGGAAAATATTCTGGAGCTTGATAACGATGAAATCGAACAACGTTTGGTCGAATATGAAGAGCAGATTAAAAAGGGAGAATACCCCAAGAAACATAAACGGTACAAGATCGAAAGCTTTAAACAGAAAGAACAGTTTATAAACGACATAAAGTCGGATATATCTCTTTTTGAAAAAATAATCGAAGAACTCGGAAAACAGAAACTGGTTGAGAACGACCCGAAGGCATTCAAACTCTACGAATGCATTACTAAAGAAATCACAAAAAAGCCTTCCAGAGGAGAACCGTTAAGGAAAATTGTGATTTTTTCGGAATATGTCGACACCGTAAAGCATCTTGAGCAAAAATTCGGGGAGTTTGATAAAAAGTTGTCAGAGAGAACTCTGATTGTGTATGGTACAGTATCGCAATCGAAGCTCACAGAGATTATTAAAAACTTTGATGCTTCGGCGCACAAACAGCTCGACAAATATGATATTCTCATTACTACCGATAAACTCAGTGAAGGTTTCAATTTGAACAGGGCCGGTATGGTAATCAACTACGACATTCCATGGAACCCTGTGCGCGTTATTCAACGACTCGGCCGCATCAATCGAATTAGTAAAAAGGTATTCGAAAAATTATACATTATGAATTTCTTCCCTACGGAAAAAGGCGCAGAATATATTCGCTCGCGTGAAATTGCTCAAAGTAAAATGTTTATGATTCATAATACCCTGGGCGAGGATTCGAAGATATTCGATATTGATGAGGAACCGTCACCGGCCGGACTTTACAATAAACTAATGCAAAACCCGGAAATTGCTGATGAAGAAAGTTTCTATACAAAGATCGTCAATAAATTCCATAAGATTAAAGAACAACACCCGGAAGTCGTAAGCAAATTACAGAATATCCCTCCTCGCATCAAAGTCATTAAGCAAGCAAACGAAAATGAGATGTTTGTTTATTTTAAGAAGAATCGCCTTTTCGCTAAGAAAGTTGTAGAAGCTGAAAACGGAATTGATGTCTCGGATACTTCTCTTGAAGACAGTCTCAAACAAATCGAATGCTCGCCCGATACAAAATCTTTGCCTATTGATGAACATTTCTGGAAACTTTATGGCGAGGCAAAGCAAGAACAAAGGAGAATGGTCTCCCCTAAATCTACAGAGAGTATCGAAAGTAAGGCGTTGGTTGTTCTTGATTATATATTGAGTGAAAAGGATAATAATGAATTGTTGAAGTTGAATCCTTTTCTAAGAACATTGCGGGAGGATATTAGGGATTACGGTACTCTGCCCAATTACACACTCCGACGAATTGCAAACCTGAGCAAACAAAATTCTGCAATAAACATCGATGATGCTATTGCTGAATTGCAAAAGCTCGAACAAGAACTTGGTACAAACTATCTCGATAACGAAAAGAATAGACAATACCCAGATAAAGAGATAATTATAGCAATCGAAAATCGAAACACATAACGGAGTGAAAAAAATCATGGATGCCAAAGAAGCGCTAAAACAAATATTTGAAACTTTTGAACCGAACGTACTTATTGATTTTTTCCGGGCAATCGGGGTTCGCACACTCACTCCATTTATAAGTAGTTATAAAATCGAGGTAGATACCTCACTTTTTTGCACTCCTGATTTACTGGGTGTAATCAAACTCGAAAATGAGGATGAGCTTGCTGTTTTTACCATTAAAGTTGTAAAATCGCTTACAGAACGTTCGGGCAAGAAAGCGCAGTACGAGCTTGCTAAAAAGATACTGAAGACCGAAAATCGCTACCCAGCCGGAATATTTATTTTTCATGACGATAAAAACGACTTCCGGTTTTCACTTGTTTACAGCGTTCCACTTGCAACCGGCAAACGCGACTGGAGCAATTTCCGCCGGTATACCTATTTTGTAAGCAAAGAGCAGACCAATAAAACATTTATCCACCAGATAACCCAAGCCGATTTTTCTTCAGTCGAGACGCTAACCGAAGTCTTCAGCGTAGAAAAGGTAACAAAGGCGTTCTATGACGAGCTGCAGAACTGGTACTTCTGGGCAATGGATAAAATCTCATTTCCCGAAGATTATACATACAGCACTGACCCAACGAAAGATAAAGAGATACACAATGCAACAAATCTTATTCGTTTAATTACAAGAATTATATTTATCTGGTTCTTGAAAGAGAAGAATTTAATTCCACCCGATTTATTTTCGAAAGAAAAACTTAAAAAAAATGTGCAGGACTTTATGAAAGACAAAAGAGCGTCTAATTTTTATAATGCTATACTGCAGAATCTCTTCTTTGCTACACTGAACCAGAAAATGAATGAAAGAAAATTTGCTGAAGAAAATGGATATCCTGCAAATAAAAAAGAATATGGCGTCAAAAATCTCTATCGTTATGCAAATAAATTTTTGATAAACAAAGACGAGGTTCTAAAACTCTTTAAAGATATTCCTTTCTTAAATGGTGGCTTATTTGATTGCCTTGATAAAGAGTACGAAAAAGGGAAAGTCCTTTATATTGATGGATTTTCAAGAAATACGGCAAAGCAGTCGATTATCCCTGACTATTTATTTTTCCAACAAGAAGAGAAAAGCATTAACCTTTCGCAATATGGACTTGGTGCAAATAGACCTGTCCGTGGCTTGTTTGAGATTCTGAATAGTTACAATTTTACAATCGACGAAAATACGCTCATAGACCAGGAAATAGCATTAGACCCTGAACTTTTAGGAAAGGTATTTGAAAACCTGCTTGCTTCATATAACCCGGAAACAGCAACCACAGCAAGGAAAGCCACAGGTAGTTATTACACCCCCAGAGAGATTGTTGACCATATGGTGGAAGTAAGTTTGTTTGAATACCTCAAAGGAAAACTTCCTGAAACTGAAGAAGAAAAAATTAAACTGCTTCTTTCCTATTCTGAGGAGATTCCGGAGTTTTCAGAGGAAGAGAAACAAAAAATAATCTCAGCAATAGATGAGATTAAGATACTTGACCCTGCCTGTGGCTCAGGCGCTTTTCCTATGGGTATTTTACATAAACTTGTCTTTGCTCTTCAAAAGTTAGACCCTGAAAATAAATACTGGCATAACTTACAATATCAAAAGGCACTCAATGAATCTGAAGAGGTTTTTAAACAAGGTGATAAGAACCAAAGGGAAGAGATGCTGAAAGAGATAAATGAAACATTTGATGATGGTATAAACTATCCTGACTATGCCCGTAAACTATTCTTAATAGAAAATTGTATATACGGAGTTGACATCCAGCCCATAGCAATTCAAATTTCAAAATTAAGGTTTTTTATATCACTTGTTTTAGACCAGAAGGTTGATAAGGAAAAAGAAAACTTTGGTATAAGAGCACTGCCTAACCTTGAGACAAGGTTTGTAGCAGCAAATACATTGATCGGCTTGGATAAGCCAGATCATCTTTTTTATACAGATACAATAAAGAGGCTTGAAGATGAAATAAAAGCCTTACGGCATAAATATTTTACAGCAAAGAGCCGTAGAGAAAAACTTGAGTATCAAAGAAATGACAGGGAATTAAGAGAACAGTTATCACAAGCATTAAAAAGTATAGGTTTTTCATCCGACTCATCAGAAAATATTGCAAAATTTGACATTTACGACCAGAATGCTTCAGCCGACTGGTTCGATTCCGAATGGATGTTCGGGGTAACCGATGAGTTTGATATTGTGATTGGAAACCCGCCGTATGTTCAGCTTCAAAAGGCTGTTGACGCTAATCGCAAATACGCCGACCTATATAAAGATCAAAACTTTAAAACATTCGACCGCACCGGTGATATTTATTGTTTGTTCTATGAAAAAGGGATAAATCTTCTTTGCGATGGCGGGCATCTGGCCTTTATAACCTCAAACAAATGGATGCGCGCCGGCTATGGTGAAAAATTAAGACAATTTTTTAACAGTTATAATCCAAAAATACTCATAGACCTTGGACCAGGCGTATTCGAGAATGCCACCGTTGATACAAATATCCTGATTATTCAAAAAGCAAAAAACCAGCATCAGCTGCATGCCGTTACCATAACCGAAAAGAAAAAAGACAATATTGACTTTTCAACTCTGCTTGAACAAAACGGCGTTATACTGCAAAATCTTACCGGCGACGCATGGTTTATAGGAAGCGATGCAGAGCAACGGCTGAAAGAAAAAATAGAGCGCATTGGCAAACCACTTAAAGAGTGGGATGTAAATATTTACTATGGCATAAAAACCGGGCTCAACGAAGCTTTTATCATTGACGATGCCATGCGTAATGAGATTTTAGAAAATTGCAAAGATGAGGATGAGCGACGCCGCACCGAAGCCATCATAAAGCCCATCCTGCGCGGGCGGGATATTAAACGGTATTACTACGAGTGGGCAGGGTTGTGGGTGATATTTATTCCTTCAGGCTGGACAAATGAAAACAGAAATAAAGAAAATGCTGAATATTTTATAACTAAACAATTTCCAGCATTAATGAATCATTTAAAGCGATTTGAAACAAAAGCAAAAAGCGTGATGATCAGGGCGATTATTGGTGGGAATTACGTGCTTGTGCCTACTACCCAGAGTTTGAGAAGGAGAAGGTGGTGTGGGGAAATATTTCATATAATAGTCAATTTTCTTATGTTGAACCAGGAATATTTATTAATGCACCATCTAACTTTATTGTATCTGATAAAATAAATCTTAAATATTTGTGTGGTGTCATGAATACAAAAATTTTTGATCGTGAATTTAAAAGGATTGGAATTTTTTTAGGTTATGCCTATGAATGGAAAAAGCAATATGTTGAAAAAGTGAGGATTCCGCCCATCACACCATCTAATCAGTCCATAGTTTCGCAAATCGAATCTCTTGTAGTTAAAATCCTTGCCGCGAAAAAGGATAACCCGCAGGCAGATACCAGCGAGTGGGAAAAGGATATTGATGGGTTGGTATATAAATTATATGATTTAACGGAAGAAGAGATAAAATTAATTGAAGGAATTTTCACATGGAAAACGAAGAAACAGTAATTCATGATTTTGATTTAAACTTAATTTGTAATTATTTTGGAAGGCTGGAACGGCAGGGACCTGGCAGCCCTGAATCAACTATCAGGGCATTAAGTTTTATTGATAATCTTACAAATGAATTAAAAATTGCGGATCTGGCTTGTGGAACAGGCGGTCAAACTATGATTCTTGCACAAAATACAAGAGGGACCATTACCGGGCTTGATATTTTCCCCGATTTTATTAAAAAATTTAATATAAATGCTGAAAAGCTTGGTTTGCAGAATAGAGTAAAAGGTATTGTCGGTTCAATGGATAATTTGCCGTTTCAAAATGAGGAATTTGATGTTATATGGTCTGAAGGAGCTATTGCCAATATAGGTTTTCAAAAGGGCTTGAATTACTGGAAAGGATTTTTAAAGAAAGGCGGCTATATTGCTGTAACATATGAGTCATGGTTTACCGATGAACGACCTGCTGAAATTGAAAAGTTCTGGGTCGATGCTGTTCCTGAAATAGATACAATAGGGCATAATATTGCAATAATGCAGAAAGCTGGCTACATCTTTATTGCTGCATTTACATTGCCTGAAGCCTGTTGGACAGACACTTATTTTATTCCACAAAAAACAATACAAAAATCATTTTTAGAAGAAAATGCTGGAAATAAAGCAGCAGAGGCTTTTGTTAAATATATGGAGTATGAAGCTGAGTTGTATTCAAAATACAAACAGTATTATGGATATGTTTTTTATATTGGTAAAAAAGTATAAGATCGGGACGCAATTACAGGTCAAGCATATGTTAGGGTTACAGGAGGAAATAAAGAATTATGAAAAAAGAAAATAATTATTGGTTAATTATATTATCACCTTTTATTATTATGCTAGTTAATTTCTTTGTTTCACAAATATTGTTTTCTTTTATGGGGAATTGGAGCTGGACGGTTGTTTTGCCAATTTATTATTGTCAAATATCAGTAATTATATTTCTTTTAGGGGAAGAAAAGAATTACAAAGAATGGTTTAAGAAATCAGAAGGTTCTATCATCTGGCGTATTGTTTGTGTAATTTTCTTTTCTGTTTTTTCACTTCCAGTATTTTTTACAAATATAAACAGGTTAGATAGCCTGATAGTTATAATACTATCAATAATTTATTCCATTATAAATCCATTCTTTGAAGAGGTATTTTGGCGAAGGATTCTTCTGTCAAATAAGAAAATGAATAAAATAATAGCCGTGTTTTTTTCATCATTACTCTTTACAATTAATCACCCGCTTACCTTATTTAAATTAAACAGAATATTTTGTGAGCCAGGTTTTCTAATTATAACATTTTTGTATGGACTGGTATGGAGCATAACATATTTAAAAACAAAGAGTTTGAGATATAACTACTTTACTCATGTAATGGTTAATTTTGCGTCATTATCAATACTTGTGTTCTTGAATAGATATGTCCCTGTTTTTTCAATGTAATATTTATTGAAAGAATTATAAAAAATAAAATTATGGTGGCGTCAATTGTCGCGGTGTTAAAAAGCAGTATGTTACTAACTAGTTTTGTAACCAATTCTGTATTTGAACATACAATTACTATTAATAAGTCTTTGGATGTCACATGGTGGCACTAAAGGTGAACAAGATAAAAAATATTATTATTTCTGTTGTCATTATTTTGTATTTCATGCAGTATTACAAAGTGCCATGTTTTAGTAGATAATTTTGTTGATGACAGCTATAAATATATTGGGCCGAGATGTTGCAGCGAATACCAGAATTTTAATGATTTTTATTAAATATGCTATCAAAACATTATTCAATGGACAAATAATAATAATTTTAAGATCGAATATGCTGATAGGTAATTAAAAGTTATTAGTTTCAAAGATGTTTGTCTTAATTGCCGGGGAATGATTTATTGGGAAGATATAACGATAACTTTTCCGGTAGAGAATGAGATTTATATGCAAATGTATATATAGTGTACAAATTTCAGAATTACAAAGAAAAAGCGAAAATTAAAAGAAGATGAATATTATTATCTTCATCTCTATAATGAACCTTTGATGGTTGATCTGATAAGCAAGCCTTAAATAGAATAACATTTGCATTTTTGCTTACATTGTTATAATTCCATGTTTTACAGACTATAGAATAGGAAAAAACAGAGCATTGTATAAGATTTCTGAAAATGCAGGTTATCAATATCAAGAATATTTTATAATAAAAAGGTGACATTTTAATTTTCTTGACACATCTATAACTCATTCCTAGTGATAATTCAACCTGTTTCCCTACAATATTTTATCTATTTGTTGGAGAACTGTAATGAGTTATGCTGAAGCCTCTCCTTCCTGAATAGTTTTACTAACTATGAAAAGCAGATGGGGCTTATGAAAGAAGAGGAGCTTGATCCAGATAGAGTGGGATAGATGTTAAATAAAGCTGGCTTTCGAACTCTGCTAAAGCCATCAGCTTCCTTGCAACTTTGCACCTAAGATATCCCAACCACGGCAAAATGTTTAAGTTGTTACTTGATTATTATTTGAAAAAAGTCATTAATAACTAGATTTTACCGTCTCACTTA
>Ga0208826_1003767_pt1 | contig 10124 bp, 8 predicted proteins | sample AD_UKC115_MetaG_FD_184451 | JGI IMG/M metagenome (GOLD analysis project Ga0208826, IMG submission 184451) | Active sludge microbial communities of municipal wastewater-treating anaerobic digesters from Hong Kong - AD_UKC115_MetaG (SPAdes)... | ecosystem: Engineered > Bioreactor > Anaerobic >... | reverse complement strand
GGAGAAGAATTGAAGAAGAAAGAATAAAATTTAAAAGAGGATTTAATAGTTCAAATGAACTAATATTTGAAGAAAATGATGAAAACGAAGAAGAAGGCAACGAAGACGAAGAAGAAGACAATGAAGATGAAGAAGACAATGAAGATGAAGAAGACAATGAAGATGAAGAAGACAACGAAGATGAAGAAGACAATGAAGAAGACGAAGACAACGAAGATGAAGAAGAAGACGAAGATGAAGACGAAGAAGAAGAAGACGAAGAAGAAGAAGATGAAGACAATGAAGATGAAGAACCCGAAGAAATAGAAAGAAGGAAGAATATGCTTGGTTCCGAAGAAGAAAGTTCTAAAAATTTTAGTAAAATAATGTCCAATTTAGATAAATTTAAAGCTAGTGGAGTTGTACCAATTAAACAACAAAGAAAAACTGTAAATTCAAGAAATACATTAATTTTTGGTAAAAAATATAAAAATATTCTAGAAGTGTTCCATAATTCATATTATTCTAATGTATATTCTGAAAAAATCGAATCAATAAAAGAGATAAAATTAAGGAATACAATCCAAAAATTTATTTCTGAACAATCAAATTTAGAAGATCCTTTACCGCAATCTTTAGCGTATCTTATAATTAAGAAAATGAAATATAATTGTACATATGATGAAGAAATAGAATATGTAGTAAATTCTTTATTGGATTCTATAATGATAACATATTAAAACTATTAAACTTATTTTAATGATTAAACTTTTTAGATAAAAATCAATGGAACAACAAATAAAATTTCTTAGAGAACAACTTCAACGAATTCTTAGAGATCTTTCTGATAAACCTCAAAGTGCTGTAGTTACTGCTCAAAAACGATGGATTTATGAATCTGTTAATTTTCTGGGTCTTTCATTATCTGATTATGATGAAGAAGTTCAATATTTTTATGATTATTTTTCTGAAATTTTCCATGAATATCATGAAAATATTATTCTTACAAAACCCGAAATGGAAAAACAGTATACATGGAGTTGGGTAAGACATTTATGTTGTACACCTGAATATAAAATTTATTTTGGGGAACTTATAACTCCTCCTCTTAATAAACATGAAGAAAATGAAAATCGATTTGTAAATTCTTTAAGTTATAAAGATAGAAAGATAATTCTTTATCATATTCTTGGTATTTTCTATTTTTCAATTGATAAAAATAATATTATGATTGAGCAGTTATCTAACTGTATTAAACATTTTGAAAAATCTATGAGAGTTCCTCAAAATAAAACTATTTTTTCTTTTGAAACACCTGATAGAAAAACTAAGAGACTTAAACCTTCAAATGATCATAAAACCGATTTTCAGAGAAAGAATGAACTTAATAAAGGAATAAGTAATGGATTTCAGAATAATGAAACTTTGAATTCATTTGCTAAAATGCTTGGAATTGAATCTATGATAAAAGATGTTATGGAAAATCCTAATAAGGAAAATATTGCTAATAATTTATCAAAAATGATTCCTGAACTTACAAATAAATGTAAGAGTGCTGTAGAAAATTCTCCTTTTAAGAATTATATTGATACAAGCCAAATTGAGGAAGCTAGTAAAGGAACTGCAACATTACTGGATGCTTTAATCAAAGATGAAAATGCTAGTAAATTATTTAATACTGTAACCAAAGCTTCTAGTGAATTCGCTAGTGGTAAGAAAATTGATTCTATTATTAATGAGAACAAAGATATTCTTTTAGAAAGTGGTGCTGCATTAAAATCTAATTTAGAATCTAATCCAAACCTTTTAGAACAGCTTGCTAAAATAAATTTAGCTTCTCAGGATTCTTCTGCAACAGAAATTCTTAGTAAAGCAGAAACTCAAGAATGTCCTCCTGACGAGTAAATTATAAAAGTATGTATTTAAAATTAAATACATAATTGAAATTATTAGTTTTTAACAGTGGAATTATTATAAGTATTAAATCTTGAATTTCCTGTAGTAGTAATAGATAATTGTTTCTTTGGAACAGCTCTTTTAAGTTCTTCTTTTTCTTCATCGCTGTTAGGATCTTCAGTTTTAGTTCCAAAACCTAAAATTGCATTTTCGTCTTCACCTCCGTCTGTTTCAAGTTTTCCTGAAGCAGCTTGTGAATTGACTGTCCTTACAGAATTACGTTCAGTAACGGTAAGATTTTCACTTCCAAAACGTTCATATTCAAGAAGTGATGATTTGATATTACTGTCTGAAATTTTAAATCCAAAAATCAAGTTTTCATTGATATAATTTTTGAAATTAAAAAAGAATTTATCTTCAAAAATTTTATCAACGTATTTTTTACCAGAAGGTTTTCCAATAGTTACAGCAAGATCTCTAATGATAACATCCAAGAATGAAATAAAATTTTTTCCGTTAAGATTTGAAGAACCAAAATAAATTTTTTGTTCTTTTTCAGTAGCTCCAGGAACCCAAATACGATGTCTGTAATTAATTTTTTTACCCTTATTTTCAGGATTTTTGAATTCTTCGATAAGTTCATCATCTAATTTAGTGAGAGTGTTAAATTTTAAATATTTGTATTTGAAATCTGTAAAGATTCTATCAAATTCTTCTTTTGTCATATGAGATTCCAAATCTGGATATGTTGCAACATTATCTGTGATAACTGGCTTTTTAAGAATTCCGTTTTTGAGAGATTTATAAAAATTATTTACGATATAATTCATATCTGGCTTTCCTTTATAAAAATTAATAGAACTCATCATTCGTTTACCTAGAGAAGTTGTTTTGAAAAATGTATCATAAATTTTTTCTTGTAAACTTAGCAGAAAAATAGTTTTATGATAAACATCTTCTCTTGTAACTTCAAGTTTTACTTTTGTTCCAGATTCGTTTTCAATCATATAAAATTGATCGTTCATTGTAAAACCGAAATTACATTTAGGATAAATAAGTTTTCCAGTAACATCATCTTTCTTAACTTCTTTTTTAAAATTTTTATTAATTCGTGGATCTTCAGCTCCCCAAGGACAATTAAGAAGACCAAAAAGAATTTTAATTGGTTTTTCATCGGTAGTTCCAATCTTTCTCCATTTAAGATTAAAAGTAAACGTAAGATTAGATGTAGCCAAAGTAGTATTTGCTTGTACAGTTCCATTAACATAGTTAGTACATTCTTGTTGTTCTTTAATGATAATTTCCATATCATCTAAATTTATATTTGAATAATAAAAAGCATCATTTTTACCTTGAGCGTTATTATATAAAAGTTGATCATTAATAACTTTTCCTTGAAAATTCATTTTAATATTGATTAATTGATTTTTATTTAATTTATAAAATAAATAATTTTACGATCAATTTGAAAAATATTTTGGTAAAATATTTTTTTGTGAAATTATTGAAGTAAAATTTCATTATCAAAAATTCCTCCAGCGCAATCATGAATTACACAAATGATGATTTTATTCTGTTTAATTTCTTGAAGATAACTAATGACATCACTTTTAGTTTCATTATCAATGCTAGCAATATTTTCATCGAGTATGATAAACGGATTATTAGGAATTAATAATCGGAAAGCTAGAGTTGTAGCAATAGAAAATCTATCTAATTCTCCTCCACTCAAAGTTCTTATAGAATCTGTTTTATTGCCATTAATAGAAATATTAAAATTAATATGAGGTTTTTCTTGATCGGAGCTTCCTTTTTTTATTTCTTTTCTAACTTTCATTTTAACTATAATTTCAGTATTTGTAAAAAAATGTGTACAGATATCATTGATAAGGTAATTTAACTGATTCACTTTTGAAATAAAAGTATCATGCTGATAAGATTTTACAATTTCTTTGTACTCATAAAGTTTGTTTAGATGTATAATACCATCAGAAATATTTTTTGAAAGTTCGTTTAGTGAATTGTATTCAACGACAATATTTTCTAAAAGTTTTAGATCTTTCAAAATATTATTATTTATTTCAATTTCATCCTTAAGATCATCCACAGATAATTCTTCATCGGTTTCATCTAATTGAAAATTTTCGATTTGCGATGAAACAACACTTAACTGTGCTTCTATAATAGATTTATCTTTGCTAAGTTCCTTAATTTTTGAATCTAGTGTTTCAAACTTATGAATTTTATCATTTAAAATTTTAAGTTCTAAATCTAGTGAAGTTTTCTTTGATAAAATATCTTTATCAAGAATCTGTTCTTTGGTAAATTCACTTGAATTAATTATTCCCTGAAATCTTATTTGATCTTTTAGTTGTTCTGCTGTAAAATCCGGTTTTTTATAAAAATTTAGATTTGAATGTTTATTAATTCTATTGATAATTGTAGTAAAATCAGAAATTTTATTTCTAAAATTTTTAAGTTCGGATTCTTGATATAAATTTTTATTATTGTAATGATTGAAAATTTCTAATGGATTGTCTTTATAATTTAATTTTAAGGCAATATTTCCAATATATTTACAGAGACTTTGAAATTCTTGTTCATATTTTTGAATATTTTTAGCTAATTTATTATTAAAATTTTCTATTTCTTTATTTTCATTAATAATAGAATTCTGTAAAATTTTAATTCTAGATTCTTCTTTAGCATAATTACTTAATGTTTCGTTATAAATTTTTAATTTATTAAATTTTTCATCAGATTTGAATTTAATAGAAGCATTTAATGAATTTTTCATTTCTGTAAGTTTATTATGAAGCTGATGATCTCTATCTGGTGAATGTCCTTCGATATTAATCATATTAAGAATGCCATTTTCAAGTTCTAATTTTACAGAACAATTAGGACATTCAAGTTTAGACATGAACATCTCAAGATCCATAAGTTCTTTTAAAACACATTCCAATGATTTTTGATCTTTTAAAATTTCATTTTCAAGTTCTTTGAAAGAAGGAGGTGAAAAAGTTTTATGTTCCCATTTAGGAATTTCTTTAACAATTTTAGGCTGGATATTCTCAAGTTCATCCAATTTATTGTTTATATCAATGTAATTTTTTTCTAGTTTTATAATTTCCTGAGAATCGATAATGTCCCTATAATTATTAATTTTTGATTGTATTATTTTAATAATTTCGTCGTTAGAGTTGTATTTATTTTTTCCATCAAAAAATTTCATGTAAGACAAACTTTGTCTAACTTCTTGGATAACTTCTATATCATACATATATGAATCAGAAATATTAAGACATTCATCAAACCAATTTAATTTATCTATCTTGGATCTTATTTCAAGAATTTTTGAAAATTCCTTGATTTTTTCGTTAATTTCATTCTTTCTTGTATGATATTTTTCAATTTCAATTATAGATCCCTTATTATTAATTTTTAAAAGTTCATTAATTTTAGAATCTATATCAAAAATTTTCTTATCAAAATTTAATTTTTTTGAAGTAAGATCATTTAAAGTATTAATTTGATAGTTATATCTACAGTTAAATTCAATAATATTTGTAAGTCTTATTTTTAATTTTTCTATTTTATCAATATAATGTGAAATAGAATCCATAAGCTTAATTTTGGAAATTGATTCTAAAAAATATATTGAAGAATTTGGATGAGCATAATTATGAATTTTATTTTTAGGACTACTTGAATCTTTCAAATAATTAAGATCTCCTAATTGTAGGGAAATAGAACTAAATTTTTCTTTGATAGAACCCATTCTATTTTCAAGAATACCTTTATTACACTTTACAGAAGAATCATATTTATGAATCTCTCTCGAAACTGTTTCAAGAATTTTCGAAAAATCACTTTCATTTGTAAAAACCAACGAACTTAAAAAATTAGATTTTTCAGGATTTGACATTTGTAAAAAAGAATTTTGTTGTTTCTGTTCTAAAAAAGAAGAACACATCCATATAGATTCTTCTCCAAAAAAATCTTGAATTTTAGCTTCTGCTTCGGAAGAAGTATATTCAAAAGAATCGATAATAACATTAATTTGAAGAGGAGGTTTACTCCGTTTAATTATAACTTTAGAAGAACATAAAATTCCAGAAGTAAATTCAAGAGTTACACTCGTAATGACTTTACTTTTAGAAAATGGAATTACAGAATTTTTCTCTTTATTATAGAGACACCATGCTATAGCTTTTAAGATAGTAGTTTTTCCAGTTCCTGATTTTCCGAAAAGTCTTATAACAGAAGAAATATTAAAAACGAATGTTTTATTATCGAATTTCTTAAAATTTTTAAGTGTTAATGTAATAGACATCTTATTTATTATGATAAAAGACGTATTTATTTTTCATTTTTAAGAATTTTTATTTAAAATGAGCATTAAAAGTTTAAATTTAGATTTTTCAATTAAAGAACTATGTCCATTTGAAATTATGAAAGAGGAAGTTTTTTGTAATAATTATAGAAAAAAATGTAAGAAAGAATGTATTATTATTAAAACTTGTAATTTTTCTGAAAGTTCTGTTTCTGAAAGTTCTGTTTCTGAAAATTCTGTTTCTGAAAATTCTGTTTCTGAAAATTCTGTTTCTGAAAATTCTGTTTCTAATTCAAATGGATTTAATAAATTTTATAATGTAAAATTACCTGAAAAAGAACCAGTTAAAGTAAAACCTAATTATTTTTATAATAATTCTTTAAGTAAACCGAATATAAAATTTATTTTTTGATTAAATTTGATAGATAAATCTTATGTTTATTTTTTATAAAAAACATTGATAATGAATTTTTGTAATAAAATTGTTAAAATTTGTTTTATTTCCGCATTATGGATTTTGGTTTTAATTTCTTTTATATTGATCAATTATCTTTTCACAGAAACATATATCAAACTTTCTAATAATTGTTTAGAAAAATTTGATACTGAAATTCAATGTTGTATAGTAGTCGCCGTAATAGTTGTTGTACAACTATTTTTTATAAGTTTCTGTGTTTTGTTTCTCATTTCAGGACCTTATTTTATACATACTATTTACATGAATAATTTAGATTATCAGCATATGGAAATTACAGATATTTAAACTTTAAAAAATTTAATAATTATTTTAATTATTAAATTATTTCTGTGAAAGATTAAAAAAATATGAAATTATAAAATTTGCAATAATGAGTATTTCATATACTAAATATAAAATAGATAATATAATTATAAGTATAGATACTATTCTAGTATTCATGTAATAATCTGGATCTTTTGAAGATGAACTATCATCAGTAATACTTGAAGTATTTGGAGGTGTTGGTGTAGTATTAATGTAATATTCTCTTGAATAATATATGAAAAGTGATATTAAAATTAATAAACATAAAGAATAGAAAATATTAACTGAGAAATATCCTATCATATAGTTATCATATTTAACCTCCTTTTTTTCAATATTTTTTTTATATAAATTTTCGACTGGAGCTGTAGGTTCTAATTCAATCTTTTCATCTTTAAAGATTGATGAACAATTTACATACAGTCGATATATAGAAAATATTAACATTAAAATATAAATTACTAATGATATAATAGACATTATATTAATTAATTGGTATTGACTATCTGATAAAGGATTTTTGGAAAGGGAAGTATCAGAAATAAATGAGATTGTACCTACAAGAATAAAAATAGATCCCATAAATCCGAGTAAATAAACTAATGTAAAAAAGAAATTTGAAAAGGATTTCAACCAATATTTTTCCATTTTAAAGTATAAAAAGATTATCGATAAAGTTATCATCTGATAATAATTCTGTAATTATATTTAACAATTTACTTTCGCTTATTTTCATATATCTTACAGCAGTAGAAATATTAAAAGTGGTTCTCATGTTGAAGAGTGATGATAGTATTACTAGAATAGCGGCTATGTAAATATTTTCTTTTCCTGTAATATCATGTTTAGAAGCATAATCTGATAATGAAAGAATACCTGTATTAATTTTATTGATTTTTCTATTTTTGGCTTTTAGTATATGTTCTAATTCAAGTAATTTTTCTTTAAAAATTTTATTTACAGAAAAATTAGAAATCTTCTTATTAGAAGAAATATATTTTGGTTCGTCCATTCCCAAAGATCTTAGAGTAAGTCTTGCATTTGGAACTTTTCTCTCATCTCTACCGCATAGAGATAATAAAATATTTTTTAATGAAGTTTCTGTAATAACATTATTTATTGTATTTATCATTACTTCATGATCTATTACATTATGTTCTTTAGAATTATTTTTTTGTATTTTGCCCCTAATATTACAATTTCCGTAAATCTGTGTCATAATTACACCTAAGGAATATTGATCATGAGAATAATTATTTCTTGGTTTTTCACATCTATATTTTCTTGCTGTACGATCAACTTTAGAAAATCCTTTTAATGAAACAAAACCACAATCACCTATAACTACTTTGAATGAATCTCCTTCTTTGGAAATTAAAATGTTGTCTGGTTTAATATCTCCATGAACTAGATTGCGATCTTGAAGTTCTGTAAGTCCATATAATACTTGTTTAATAACATCATTACAAACTATTCTTAAAGTTCCATTTTTACGGTGTAAGTCTATAAATTTATCAAGAGTGGTTTCTTCATGATTCATTGTAAGAGTTGCTATATCTTTATTTATTAAAAAAGATTTGGCTTTCACAATATGCGAACAGTCTCTAAGATAACGTAAAGCACACCATTCCTGAATTAAATGTTCTCTCTTAAAAAAAGTTTTGAGAGCTCCTTCAGGAATTATTTTAACAGATCCATAAGATCCTTTACCTAAAAAAGTATTTTTCTTTCTGGGTGTTTCTTCCTTAATTTTTTGGGGTCTCTGTTTAAAAATTTTTCTTCCACCATATTTTATTACTCTTTCTACAGAATTAGAATCTCCTCTGTCATATACTTCGCTAGTATTATAACTTTCAACTATTTCAGTTTTTTTTGTAGAAGAAACTTTTACAATTTTCTTCTTATTTGTTTCAGAATGTTTAGATGTTTTACTCTTTTTATTTTTCTTGCTATTAAGATTTGTCTTCTTTGTTTTAAATTTTTCTTCTGAATATTTTTTGTTGTCTATTAAAGATTTATTTTTCTGGTTTATCTTTCTCTCATCAACCTTATTTTTTTTGTTTATAATTTTTGAATTTTTCTTATAAATTTTCTTATCATAACTACTTTTATCAGAATCATAACTAACTTTTGAAACGAGATCAGAAACTATTCTCTGTGATTTAAAATTTGATTTTTTTATTAGAATAAAACTTTTTTGTCCATCAGTTAACTTAGACATTTTTCATTCAGTTAGTTTCTAAGAAAAAATAATTATTTAAATTATGGTTTAAGAATTAAAAATTATCAATATTGTGATAATTTTTTTATTTTTTTATTGAAATATAAATTAAAAAAAATATAATTTTTTAGAAATCTTCAATATAATAATCTATCTCATTTACAGTATCAGTATATTTTTTAAATGCTTCAATATGGGAAGAAAATTCTTTAAAAGAATTTTTTATATGTTTTTCTGTAAGTTCTGAACTTAACATTTTTTTCTGTATTTCTACAACAGAAAGAAACTTGTCAATAATTTCCTGTATGGTTTCTTTGAAAGATTCAAAAATAAAATAATCATTATTTTTTATGTTTTTATTTTGAATTAATAGAAAATTTATAAGATTATGATAATCTATTATTATTTTAGTGATCTCTGTAAGACATTCATTTTCAATTTCTATTAATTTTTTGGAATTAAATTTCCATACAAAAAAATTATAGCTAGATTTATTTTTTTGTTTTTTTATATTCGTATATTCATGGATTTTTTTATCGAGAACTATAAAAAGATTTGAAAATCTGTTCTGAAGATCTTCTGAAAAAATAAATTTATTTATGGATTTTTGATCGTGTGTATTTTCTTCAAAAGAACATAAAATATTTTTTTTGAAAAACGTAATCAAATTCATAATATAAATTCTATTATCAATTCATAATTAAAATAAAGAGATTTAAAATCAAATTTATTTTTTTTCATAAAAATTATTAATAATGTAATAATTTTTTTGTTTTTTTTGTTTTTTATTTGTTTTTTGATTTTTTGAAAACACAAAGACATAACTAAAATAATAAACGAAAAAGATGAAACGAAAAGGAAAAACGAAAAAGGTGGGTTGAAACCTTACTCTTGGTCGTAACACTTGA
>Ga0208826_1003764_pt1 | contig 10131 bp, 6 predicted proteins | sample AD_UKC115_MetaG_FD_184451 | JGI IMG/M metagenome (GOLD analysis project Ga0208826, IMG submission 184451) | Active sludge microbial communities of municipal wastewater-treating anaerobic digesters from Hong Kong - AD_UKC115_MetaG (SPAdes)... | ecosystem: Engineered > Bioreactor > Anaerobic >... | reverse complement strand
CGCCCAACTCTCCACGATGTGCCCGGTGGTAGTTGCGGTGTACGGCGCGTACTGGTGCCTGTCGACCAGCGGCTTCATCGCCACCTGCCAGGCCACGCCGAGAAAGATACCGCCGAACAGCAGGAAAAATCCGGTGAACAGCCCGATCACCGGCGCTGCGGCCATCATGCCGAGCGTGCCGATCAACCAATCGCGCAGCGGATGGCCGCGCGCGGGAACCTCCGCCGAGGTCGCATTGGCTTGTGCGGCAGCCTTGCCACGCTTCGAAGTCGATGTGCCCATGCCGTTCCCCTCTTTGGTCGGAACTCCACCCTGCACTCAAACCGCGATTTTCTCCAGAATCGAATTTCCTTGTGCGTCGCGTTGGCGGACAATAGCGCTTTCCCGTGAGAATGTCCGCCATGACCTACGCCGCCCAGACACGCCTGTCCACTGAACTCGATGCCATCCGCGAGGCCGGTTTGTACAAAACCGAGCGCGTGATCGCCACGCCGCAGTCGGCGGCGATCAAAACCAGCGATGGCCGCGGCGTGTTGAATTTCTGCGCCAACAACTATCTCGGCTTGGCCGATCATCCCGACATCATCGCGGCGGCGAAAGAGGCGCTCGACACGCACGGGTTTGGCCTGGCCAGCGTGCGCTTCATTTGCGGCACGCAAGATCTGCACAAGCAACTCGAAGCGGCGATATCGAAGTTCTTCGGCACGGACGACACCATCCTCTACACAAGTTGTTTCGATGCCAACGGCGGCCTGTTCGAGACGATTCTCGGCGAAGAAGACGCGGTGATTTCCGATGCACTGAACCATGCCTCCATCATCGACGGCATTCGTCTGTGCAAGGCTGAGCGTCGACGCTACGCCAATTCCGATATGGCCGAACTGGAAAAGCACCTCGCCGAAACCCAAGCCAAGCGCACGCGCCTGATCGCCACCGACGGCGTGTTTTCGATGGATGGCTACATCGCCAAACTCGACCAGATCGTCGCACTGAAGAAAAAATACAACGCGCTGCTGATGGTGGACGACTCGCACGCGACCGGTTTCGTCGGGCCCACCGGGCGTGGCAGCGCGGAATTGCATGGCGTGATGAGCGAAGTCGATGTGTTCACGTCCACCTTGGGCAAGGCGCTCGGCGGCGGCTCGGGCGGCTTCACCACCGGGCGGCGCGAGATCATCGATCTGCTGCGCCAGCGCTCGCGGCCGTACCTGTTCTCCAACACCCTGCCACCGCCGCTCGTCGCCGCCTCGATCAAGGTGTTCGAGATGCTCTCATCGAGCACCGCACTGCGCGACAAGGTCAACGACAACGCGCTGTACTTCCGCAAGCGAATGACCGAGGCCGGTTTCGACATCCGCCCCGGCACGCATCCGATCGCGCCGGTGATGCTCGGCGACGCCAAACTCGCGCAGGAATTCGCCACACAACTGCTCGACGAAGGCATCTACGTCATCGGATTTTTCTTTCCGGTCGTACCCAAAGGCCAGGCACGCATCCGCACGCAAATGAGCGCCGCGCACACGCGCGTGCAGATCGATCGCGGCGTGGCCGCCTTCACCAAGGTAGGCAGGAAGCTGGGCGTCATCGCATCATGACCGCATTCACCCGCGCCATCGTCCGCCCGCCCGCCGCGAATTTTGCGCAGGGGCTGACCAGCGTCGACCTGGGCATGCCCGATGTCGCTCTTGCGCTGGAGCAACATGCGCAGTACTGCGCCGCACTGGAGCAATGCGGTCTGGCGCTGACGCGACTGCCTGCCGATGCGCGGTTTGCCGATTCCACCTTCGTCGAAGATACCGCAATAATCACCGATCGCTGCGCGATCCTGACCCGCCCCGGTGCGGACAGTCGCGCCGGGGAAGTGGCGGCAATCGAGCCGACTGTGCGCACTCATTTTTCGCGCATCCATCGCATCGCCGCGCCGGGAACACTCGACGGCGGCGACGTGTGTCAGGTCGATGCGCACTTTTTCATCGGCATTTCCGAGCGCACCAATGCCGAGGGCGCACGCCAGCTTGCCGGCTTCCTCGCGCAAGCAGGCTTCACCTCGACCACGGTCGATATTCGCGGCGTGAGCGGCATCCTGCATCTGAAAAGCGGCATTTCGTATCTGGGCGACAAGCGGCTCGTAGTGATCGATGCGCTTGCGGATCGTCCAGAATTCAGCGACCACGCGATCGTGCGCATCGATGCCGAGGAAAATTACGCCGCGAATTTTCTGCGCATCAACGAATCGGTGATCGTGTCCGCCGGATTCCCGCGATTCGAAGCGTGCGTGCGCGGCTTCGGCTATCCGCTCATCGCGCTCGACATGTCGGAATTCCGCAAGATGGATGGCGCGCTAAGTTGCCTGTCGCTGCGGTTCTGAAAGCCAGCGCCGGATTTGTGCATACACTTCGCCGCGATCGAGCAGGTCCATGTGGTTCATGCCTTGGCCGATCCACTGACGACGTGTCGGAAACGCAAGGTTCCTTTGTCCGCGCGGGTCTTGGCCGAGCGCGCTGGCGATCGCCACGAGGCCATCGCCGAGCAGATTGTCAGCGAGCTTGCCGCGACGCTTGGCGATGGATGCGGCGATCGCGTAGCACTTCACAGACTCGGGTAGCGGCACCACGGGGCGTTGTTGTCGCGATCGCGCGAAGCGGTCGCGGTGTTCCCAGTCCTCATCGATCACATTGCCGTGGCGCAGGTCGGTGATGCCGGCGCTGCGGATTTTCCCGAGGCGCGCGAATGCGGTGGTGTAGGGACTGGCATCCAGGATCCGATCCACCCAGTTGCCGCCGCGTTCCAGCGCGGCGCCCAGGTGCGGCGTACCTAGGCAAATCAGCGTGTCCAGTCGCCGGCGCCAGGAATGGCCGGCGCGTTCGCCGTAATGGCAGGCGCTGCGCGCGACCAGCCCGCCCATGCTGTGGGCAAGAATCGCCACTTGGTTCACGCGCACCGGCCACACCCACAACAACGCCTCGATCCGTTCGGCGAATGCGCGTCCATTGGTGGAGATGTGCAGCCCGGAGTTGTAATGCAGATACACCGGCGTGAAGCCCGCGTCGGCCGCCAACGCCGCGCCGTGATCGTGACCCTTGCGCCGCCATTGCAGATCGTTCATGCATAGGCCGTGCGCGAGCAACACCACTTTGTGCGATGCATCGGGGATCGCTGCCGCCAATGCCGAACGCGTCAGCGTCAACGGCTTCCCGCCGCGACGAAACCGCATGGAAATGGCCAGTGGATTGCCGCTAGTCGACAAGTAATCACCAAGCACGCCATTCAACGCAGCCAGTATCGCCTCACGTTCGACCGTGGATGTTTCACTGCCAAGCAAGGTTTGCAGGCGACCCAATGTCAGATCGATGCCGCTGCCAACCAATCGGGTAACGCCGCGAATGGATTTGTATACCAATCCCGTCAACCCTCGCGTCGGCTCTCCGGTAGCCTCGCCAAGTACGCCCGGCATGCGCAGAATGTTGTGATGCATCGTTTCGACAAGACTCGTCAATCCGACCGTCGCATCGATCGCAAGGCGACTGTACCCACGCAAATCGGCAACGCGAACAGGATACTTTCCGTTCATGAATTTTCGTTCTGCCTGAAATCAACCGCGTCATGCAAGCGTGGAACGGGAGTGTACGTGCAAGGATGGGAAGAATCCGAGCGCCATTGGTGCATCGACGGCGGAGCAGGGGCACGGCGCCCGCCGAATCGACGCGAAAACTCCCGCATTTCAGGCGCGGCGTCAACGCGTCGGATCGCGCGAAACGCCGCGCCATTCAGCGGGCGTCAGCGCACGCACCTCGCCTTTCGCGAGATCACCCAGCACGATCGACCCGATCGCCACACGCACCAAGCGCAGCACGCCAACGTCGAATGCCGCGAGCACGCGGCGAATGTGCCGGTTGCGGCCTTCATCGAGAACGATTTCGAGCCAAGAATTTTTCTCTCCACTGCGTAGCTCGCGCACCGATTTCAATGCCAGCATTTCGCCATCATCGACGATGCCATCGCGTAATCTCGCGAGCAATTCGGGACGGGCCACGGTATCGATTTGAACGTGGTAGATTTTGTCCAGATGCGAAGCCGGGTCAGTCAGATGCGCCGCCCAGACGCTGTCGTTGCTGAATAGGAGCAGCCCTTCGCTGGCCTTGTCCAGGCGCCCCACCGGTGCAAGCCAGTTCGCTGCCGCATCGATCTGCGCACGGGCACGCAACAGGTCGTACACAGTCTTGCGGCCACGCTCGTCGCTGGCCGTGGTCAGGTAGCCGCGCGGCTTGTTCAAGGCAAAGTATACTTTTTCTGACGCCACAATTTCCTTGTCGTCGACCGCGATGCGATCGTGCTCGCCGTCCGTCGGCGCTTCCGGGTCGCGCACCACGTATCCGTTTACGCGCACACGCCCCGCGTGCACGAGCGCCTGCGCTTGCGTGCGCGAGCACACGCCCAATTTGCTGAGGACGCGAGCGAGACCGTGACGCGGCATCGATTCTTCCCGTAAAAAAAAGAGCCCGGCACAGGCCGGGCTCCTTCTGTATGCACCAACGCGAGCGATCTTACTGCTTGAGTTCGACGCGGCGGTTACGCTGACGGCCTTCCGCGGTGGCATTGGTGTCGATCGGCTGATCTTTGCCAAAGCCCTTGTGGCCGGTGATCTGGCTCTCGGGCACGCCATGCGAAATCAGGTACTCGTACACGCCGCTGGCGCGACGCTCCGACAGCTTCTGGTTGTAAGCCTCGGTACCCTTCGAGTCGGTATGACCATCGACTTCGACGCGAACTTCCGGATTGCGCTTGAGCGTATCCACGGCTTCGTCGAGGATCGCGACGGAAGCGGCGGTTGGCGCCTTCAGCGACGGGACCAACTTCTCACCCGGACGCGGATGATCGAACTTGAACTCGACACCCTTCAGGTCGATGACGGCCGGCGGCGGCGGCGGCGGCGGCGGCGGGGCAGCCGGCGGCGGCGGTGGCGGTGGCGGTGGCGGTGCCGCCGGCGCAGCGCCGAAACTGTAGGTCAGACCCACCGTCACGAGCGCATCGGTGAAACCGCTGTGCTGCGAGAACGTGTTGTTCTTCGGCACGCCCGGAGGACCGAACGCCAGCGGATTGTTGAGCGAGTTGTTGTCATGGTCGTAACGCGCGCCAACTTCGCCGCGGAACGCAAGGCGGTCGGACAGCGCATACTGGAGACCCACGCCCAGGTAGGCCATCGGATCCCAGCCGCCGCTATCGGAAAGGCCTTGAGCCGCCAGCAGCGAACCCGAGTAGGCCTTGTGGCGCAGCGCGCCAACGGCACCGACCACATACGGACGCCAGCCGGCACCGATATCGCCGAAGAACCAGCGCGCGGCCACATCGAGCTGCACGCTTTCCCACTGATGCGTCGCACGCGGCGAGCTGGTCTTGAAGTCGGCATTGTTGATGCCGTATTCGAAATCGACGGCAAAGTTCGGGTTCACCCAAACGCCGGCGCCGATACCGGCAAAGCCGGACACTTTCGTCGTACGGGCGCTATCGGGAACGACGACACCCAGACGCGGAGCAACGTACCAAGAACCTGCGTCCTGGGCCTGCGCCGTGCTGATCGTGCCTGCACCACCCAGGGCAAGGGCGAGCGCGGCAAACAAGATATTACGCTTCATTCGGAGTCTCCTTATTACGTGGTTCTTCTTCGGGCGTCCGCAAAACCCCGTCGCGGCACGCAATGGTACATCACTCTACAATCGTTTTTTGCGTGCGCCGTGTCAGTAATTCGTGGTCCACAACACCGCGAGCAACGGTATCCTAACAAATTCGGGTGCCCGACTCCACCCCCAGGCTGAACCATTCAGAATGGAGTCAGGCGCACACTATTTCCCGATTCACGCCGATCCCCGATAACGACAACCCCGGCGCCCCAACGGCCTCACCCTCGGGAAAATGCTGGGATGATGAGGCACTTGATCGTCGGACTTGTCCGGGCGAAAAGCGCCCCGCTAGCCGACTCGGGGGACGCGTGCCGCGCCGAGATTCGGCGCGACTCGGCGCGACTCGGAGCGATCTTTGCCATACTTGCACTTTCCTGATGGGGGAACAGCATGGCTCACCCGGCTCCAATCGCAGTCCAATCCGGCAACGAACTCACTTGGCGCGGTATTGCTCTGGGTGTGGTCATCACCGTGTTGTTCACCGCCGCAAACGTGTTCTTCGGCCTCAAGGCCGGACTTACGTTTGCGACATCGATACCGGCCGCAGTGATTTCGATGGCGCTGCTGCGCGGTTTCAAGGATTCGACGATCCAGGAAAACAACATCGTGCAGACCATCGCCTCGGCGGCGGGCACGTTGTCCTCGATCATCTTCGTGTTACCGGGGTTGGTAATGATCGGCTGGTGGACGGGTTTTCCGTTTTGGGAATCCTTTCTGATCTGCCTGCTCGGCGGCGTACTCGGCGTGATGTATTCGATCCCGCTGCGCCGCGCGCTGGTCACCGGCTCCGACCTGCCCTACCCCGAAGGCGTGGCCTGCGCGGAAGTGCTGAAAGTCGGCAGCAGCGATGGTGCGCGCGGCGCGGAAGAAAACAAAGCCGGTTTGCACGCCGTCGTGTGGGGCGCTGTCGTGTCGGCCACGTTCGCGGTCGTGGTCGCAACCAAAATGTTTGCCAGCGACGTCAAATCGTATTTCAAGGTCGGCGAAGGCGTCAGCGGCTTCGACTTCGCCCTGTCGATGGCGCTGTTCGCGGTCGGCCACCTGGTCGGCCTGTGGTGCGGTGTGGCGATGCTGCTCGGCGCGCTGATCGGCTGGGGCTGGGGCGTACCTCATTTTTCCGCGCTCGTACCCGGCTTGACCGGCAGCCCGGAAGACATCGCAGGGGCCACGTGGAGTCACCAAGTACGCTTCCTCGGTGCCGGCACGATTGGCGTCGCCGCCATCTGGACGTTGCTCAAGTTGGTCAAGCCGGTATGGAGTGGCCTCGTGTCGGCGATGGCGGCATCGAAAGTGCGCAAGGCTGGCAACGCGCAGACCTTGCCGCGCACCGAGCGCGACATTCCCATCGGCATCGTCGGCGCGATCATGCTCGCAAGCTTCGTGCCTATCGCCTGGTTGTTCGGCCACCTGGCCGACGCAAGCGGGCTCGGCACGCAGACGTGGCTGCTCGTGATCGGCAGCCTGATTTATTGCGTGATCATGAGTTTTCTCGTCTCCGCCGTGTGCGGCTACATGGCGGGCTTGATCGGTTCATCGAATAGTCCGCTATCAGGCATCGGCATCCTGGTCGTGATCGGTGCGGCGCTGTTGCTGGTGTTCGGCGTCAAGCCGCTGCTCGAACCGGGGCACGAGAAAGGCCTCGTCGCCTTCGCGCTGTTCGTCACCGCCGTGGTGTTCAACGTCGCCGCGATTGCCAACAACAATTTGCAGGATCTGAAAACCGGGCAACTGGTCGACGCGACGCCGTCGATGCAGCAATGGGCGCTGTTGATCGGCGTGCTCGCGGGCGCGGCGGTGATCCCGCCCGTGCTCGACCTGCTCAACCAGGCCTACGGCTTCGCCGGTGCGCCGGGTGCAGACCCGGCCAAGGCGTTGGCCGCGCCGCAGGCGGGGTTGATCTCGGCGCTGGCGCAGGGCGTGATCCAGAACAACATCGACTGGAGCCTGATCGAAATCGGCGCCGGCATCGGCGTCGCGCTGATCGTGCTCGATGCCGTGTTGCGCAAGGCGACGAAGGACAAGGCGCATCTGTCGCCGCTGGCGGTCGGCCTCGGCATCTATCTGCCGACCTCGGCGACGTTGATGGTCGTCGCCGGTGCGCTGGCCGGGGCGTGGTTCGACAAACGTGCCGAGCGCGCAGCCAACCCCGAAGCGCGCAAACAACTCGGCGTGTTGCTCGCTTCGGGCATGATCGTCGGTGAAGGCTTGATCGGTGTCGTGATCGCCGCCATCGTCGCGTTTTCGGGCAAGGACGCGCCGCTGGCCCTCGTCGGCGATGGCTTTGCCAATGCGGCCGTGTGGATCGGCGGTATCGCCTTCGTCGCGGTCATGATCACGCTGTATCGCTGGGCCGAGGGCAAGAGTCGCTGAGACACTGAACGCGCGCCTCGTTGCGGCAACGACGCGCGCGCCAGCATCTCATCCTGTGAGACGCGCGCAGGCGAGCATCGCGCGATGCGTCAACTCGCCCTGCACTACGCGCGCAACGCGCCTACGTCCACCGAAACCGACGCAACGCGGCAGGCGCATAATGGGCCGATGGCGTTGCCCGACTTCCATCCCGCCGTCGCCGCGTGGTTCACGCAGGCATTCCCCGCGCCGACGCCCGCGCAGCTGCGCGCGTGGCCGGCGATCCGCTCGGGCCGACACACGCTGATTGCCGCACCGACCGGCTCGGGCAAGACCCTGGCCGCGTTTCTCGCCGCGATCGACGAGTTGGTGCGCGCGGGTGTCGACGGCACGCTCGCCGACGAAACACGCATCGTCTACGTCTCGCCGCTCAAGGCGCTGTCGAACGACGTGCAGATCAACCTGCAAGTACCGCTCGAAGGCATTCGCGTGCAACTCGCCGAACTCGCCTGTCCCGATGTGGAAATCCGCGCCAGCGTGCGCACCGGCGACACGCCGCAGAGCGAACGCGAGGCGATGAAACGGCGCGCGCCGCATATCGTGGTGACCACGCCGGAGTCGCTCTACATCCTGCTCGGTTCCGACTCGGGCCGCGCCATGCTGGCATCGACGCGCAGCGTGATCGTCGACGAAATCCACGCGCTCGCGCCGTCCAAGCGCGGCGCGCATCTGGCGCTGTCGCTGGAGCGCCTCGATGCGTTATGCGGGCACAAGCTCACTCGCATTGGTTTGTCGGCGACGCAGAAGCCGATAGCCGAAGTGGCGAAATTTCTTGTCGGCTGCCGTGAAGCCCTCTCCCCCGACCACGTCGGGGGAGAGGGTTGGGTGAGGGGGCGCCCTGGCGTTTTCGCCGCAACAGAGCAAAAGCCGAATCAACAGCCCCCCTCACCCCAATCCTCTCCCCCGGCGGGGCTTGGGGAGAGGGAGTCTGCGGATTGCGAAATCATCGACGTCGGCTACACACGCGAGCGCGACCTCGCCCTCGAACTGCCGCCCGCGCCGTTGAGCGCGGTGATGTCGGGCGATGTCTGGCAAGAGGTATACAAACGCCTCGCCGAGCTGATCGAAGCGCACCGGACCACGCTGATCTTCGTCAACACGCGACGCATGGCCGAACGCCTGGCCAGGCATCTGTCCGACCTGCTCGGCAAGGAGGCGGTGACTTCGCACCACGGCAGCCTCGCGCGCGAGCAGCGCCTGGCCGCGGAACAGAAGCTCAAGCGCGGCGAACTGCGCGCACTCGTCGCGACCGCGTCGCTCGAACTCGGTATCGACATCGGCGATGTCGATCTGGTTTGCCAGATCGCCTCGCCGCGCTCGATCTCGACCTTCCTGCAGCGCGTCGGCCGCGCCAACCACTCGGTCGACGGCACGCCGAAGGCGCGTCTGTTTCCGCTGTCGCGCGACGATCTCGTCGAATGCACCGCGCTGCTCGATGCGGTGCGCCGCGGCGAGCTCGACACGCTGCACGTCGAGCGCGATACGCGCGACGTGCTCGCCCAGCAGATCGTCGCCGAAGTGGCCTGCCGCGAATGGGGCGAGCAGGAATTGTTCGACACGCTGCGCGGCGCGTATCCGTTCACCGATCTCGCGCCGGACGCGTATCGCGACGTCCTGCGCATGCTCGCCGAGGGCTACACGACGCGCCGCGGCCCGCGTTCGGCCTACCTGCATCGCGACGCGGTCAACGGCGTGCTGCGCGCGCGCCGCGGCGCACGCCTGACCGCGCTGACTTCGGGCGGCGCGATTCCCGATACGGCCGACTATGAAGTCGTGCTCGAACCGCAGGGTTCGCGCATCGGCAGCGTGCACGAGGACTTCGCGGTTGAGAGCATGGCCGGCGACATCTTCCAACTCGGCAATACCGCGTACCGTGTGCTGCGCGTCGAGCGCGGCCGGCTGCGCGTCGAGGACGCGAAAGGCGCGCCGCCGACGCTGCCGTTCTGGCTTGGCGAGGCACCGGGGCGCAGCGACGAGTTGTCGTTCGCCGTGTCGCGGCTGCGCGAGGAAATTTCCCATCGCCTCGGCACATCCGAAGCCCTCT
>Ga0208826_1003761_pt1 | contig 10134 bp, 6 predicted proteins | sample AD_UKC115_MetaG_FD_184451 | JGI IMG/M metagenome (GOLD analysis project Ga0208826, IMG submission 184451) | Active sludge microbial communities of municipal wastewater-treating anaerobic digesters from Hong Kong - AD_UKC115_MetaG (SPAdes)... | ecosystem: Engineered > Bioreactor > Anaerobic >... | reverse complement strand
AGGTGCCGTGATCACCACGCCAGCGCCGTAATTGCTGAATGACGCTTTTGCACCCAGGGTATCGGCCGCCGCGACCGCGACAACGCCTCGGCAGTTGGCCGGCGCGAAAATCGCAACATCCTGATTGCTGTTACCAGCCGCAGCCACCGGCACCACCGCAGCCGCACGCAAGGCATCCACCGCTTCCTGGTAGGCGGGCCCGCAGGAGCCGCCGGATGCCCCGAAGCTCATGTTGACGGCCACCGGAATGTTGGGATTGACTGGCACGCCCGGCACCGCATCGCCGGCCATCCAGTGCATCGCGTCAATGGCGTCGGCATCGGTGCCGATGAAATTGAGCGCGCGGGCGATCAGCAACTTGCTGGCAGAGGCGCCGCCGGCAACGCCGGTACCGCTGACAGAGAACGCCGTTCTCGCCCCGATCGTTCCAGCAACGTGGTTGCCATGACCACAGGTACTTGGCGCCTGCTCCGGGTCGTCGTCGCGACCATCACCATCACTCGAGGTCGCGGCTGCCGAGTAAAAATCGTAGCCACCGTTAGGAAACAGTGGATCGATTCGGAGCTGACCCGCGAACTCTTCGTTGCTACCGGAAATGCCGCTATCGATGATGCCGATAGTCTGTGCGGACGAACCCGTCGTGATATCCCAGGCAGACGTGAAATTGGCGCCCTCCATCGAGCCCGGAACGTACTGAAAGCCCCATTGAAATGAAAACTCGGGATCGGTCGGTACCGCCTGCGGCCGTATCGTGCGGTTCGGGGCGGCGTAGCGGACACCGTCCAGCCGCGACACCGCAGCCGCCATTGCCTCGGCGTCACCCAACCCCATCAGCTGGTCGAAGCGCAACAGTTCGGCGCCACTCGCCAGCGTGCGCACATACGACACCCGAACCCCAATCGGGGCCAGCAGCGAACTGATTCGCGCCAGACGCGTTTCACGCAGCGCTGCGGCCGGCAACGCGGGACCAGCGTCGGCTTCAAACTTGACGATCAGGCCCAGCACGTCCCGCGCATCCGTCGCCTTGGCACTGTTGCCGGATGGCGAGTTCACCGTCTTGGGTGCCGCCGCGCCAGCAACCCCTGCTGCCAGCACCACGACCGCGAGCAACAGCGCTGAAACTGATCGCACGGGCGACCGGGAGCCAGGTGCTCCAGACACCATCGTGCTGCCAACCCGCTGCCCGAGTCCTAGAAATTCGCGCCGCAGGTCGTGTTCAGCCATGACTGGATGTTAGTCCATGAAGTTCGGCTCGCTCCGCCTTCAGACGCAAGCCCGAGGCCGTTGGTCACCGCAGAACCGGTGAGTCCGAGCATGGCGCGCAGGATCACCGCACCATCGGTCGCGGGCAGCGTCGCGCTGCCGCCGGTGGCGTTGTAACCCGCAGCGTTGTAGCTTGCGTTCGTCGCCGCATAGATTGCGCTGGCAGTCGTATTCGCAGCGCATGTGCCCGCGAGGCCCGCAAATGCAGATTGCCCGAAACCCAACATGCGCCGCATGATCGCGACACCATCCGTAGCCGCATCGAACAGACCATTGTTGTCCACATCAAGGTTGCAACCTGGCACGCCGCTGCTGGCGGACACATTGCGCGTGACAGCGGATGTGACGTTGGCGAACGACTGCGCGGGAATCCGGTTGCTGCCCACCATCGGTGAATGCAGCCGGCCGGTCCATCCGCTGGGCACCGTGCAGCTATACGCCCCGGAGGCATTTGACGCGGTACAACTTACGCCAGCTGAAGGTTGCGCGCAGAAACTGACACCTGCCACACCGGCAGCGCCATTGGTGATGGTGCCGGAGATGGTAGCGTCAGGACTCACCGAGGGATCAATCACTGTCACCGTGTAAGTGATCGAAGCCGGAGCACCACCGCCCGTCATGCCACTGATGGTGACGACATACGTCTGATCTGTCAGGCCTGGCGAAGCGTACGACACAGCCGTTCCAGAGGCAGCTACATTGTTGGGCCGAAATACGATCGAGGCGTCACCATAGCCGAAGTTGTCGCGACTGTCGTAACCCAGGACCGCAACCGGCTGACCGTCTTTGGTAATCGAAACGGTCGCGGCGCCCATGTTGGCGCCTGGCCAGCTGAAAGACCAACGATTCGACGTCGACGGCAGAACCTGATAAGGCACATAACCGCCCGGTGGCCAAGCTACGCCGTTCGGCATCGAAGGCCGGACACCCCAAGTACCTTCGCCAGCGTTTTCGATGACCCACAAGTCGTTCGCTGAAGTTACCCCTGACGCAGCGGTTACATCCCCAGTCGCCACGTTGGCCAGCGGTGGATAGAGTAGCCATCGGCGGTGGCCCACTACTTCGTTCCCAACACCGTAGTCGTCCATATAAAGACTAACCGCCCCCGGACCAGCCGCCCCCTTTGCGAGATTACTTTTTCCAGCCGCCGTTGCACCACCGGCCGAGTAACACGCCCACGACGTGGGTGGCGCGTGCGGGTTAACAGCATTCCAACTGTTGCTGCCCTGCATCAAGGCTGATGCTTGCGCATTGAGCATGGGCGTACTTCCGGCGGCAAACATCCCGACCACCGGCAGACCGGCGATTTGACGAAAGAAGCTAACTCGATCTCTTATAGCCACTTGAAATGCCGCTGCAGTTGAGCCGGGAGCACAGGTCGGCGGACCACTTCCTGTCCAACCGGAAGCGACTGTATTTCCCGGAACATAAAGCGTGTTGTAGAGGCTGACCACCTGCGCCCGACTGAGTGAGGACTGGTTCGCCTTCTGCGAGCCTTCTGTCGTGTCCGGATGAAGGTAGCGATCGAGCACGTTCTGCTCTGCCAGCGGCGGTGGCCCCAACACTGGTCGCGTAGCCGCATCAACGCCACTCGCCGCGTGCGCGCTGGTTAGCAACCCGCAGCCAAAGACGGAAAGCAACAAGTACAGGGAAATACGCATCAGTAAACTGCACCGCTTATGTATGCTGGATGCATATTTTAGTTTCGGGATGCGTAGTGTGGCGACGGCCAGCATTGTTGCCGATCAGCGGCGCGCTGGGCCGGCTAAACTGTATCTGCATCCCTTGCTCTGCCCGCCGTGATCATCCACTCCCTCCTCGACACCGACCTTTACAAGTTCACCATGATGCAGGCGGTGCTGCACCAGTTTCCCGGTGCGCAGGTGGAGTACCGCTTCAAGTGCCGCAACGAGGGCGTGGCGCTGGCGCCGTATGCCGATGAGGTCAATCGTGAGGTGGACGCGCTGTGCGCCTTGCGTTTTGCCGATGATGAGCTCGACTACCTGCGTTCATTGCGCTATGTGAAGAGCGACTTCGTCGATTTTCTGGCGCTGTTTCACTTCAACCGCAAGCACATCGACATCCGCGCTGCCGGTGACGATCTCGCCATCGAGATCAAGGGGCCGTGGCTGCACACGATCCTGTTTGAGATCCCGATCCTCGCCATCGTCAACGAGGTCTACTTTCGCCGCACGCAGCCGGTGCCCGACCTTGATGAAGGCCGGCGCCGCCTCGCGGCCAAGCTTGATCTGGTCAACGCGCTTTCGCCAGAGCTTGGCTTTTCGTTCGCCGACTACGGCACCCGACGCCGCTTTTCGCACACCTGGCAACGCGAGGTGCTGAGTACGGTCAAGGCCCGCACGCAGGGTGCGTTCGTGGGCACCAGCAATGCGTATTTCGCGAAAGAACTCGGTCTGCTTGCGGTGGGCACCATGGCGCACGAGTGGCTGCAGGCGGCACAGGCGCTGGGGCCGCGGCTGCGTGACTCGCAGCGCTGGGCATTCCAGAAGTGGGCGGATGAATATCGCGGCGACCTGGGAATTGCACTCTCGGACGTGGCTGGCCTGAACGCCTTCATGCGCGATTTCGACATGTATTTCTGCAAGCTGTTCGATGGCGCGCGCCATGACAGCGGCGAACCCATCGCCTGGGGTGAGGCCATCATCAATCACTACCTGGCCAACCGCGTGGACCCGAAGACCAAGTCGCTGGTGTTCAGCGACGGGCTGAGCTTTCCGCGCGCCATCGAGATCGCGCGGCACTTTCAGGGGCGCGCCAAAACCGCTTTCGGCATTGGCACCAACCTCACCAACGATCTTGGCTACACGCCCCTTCAGATCGTGCTCAAGATGGTACGCTGCAATGGTCAACCAGTGGCAAAACTCTCTGACACGCCGGCCAAGACAATGTGCGACGACACGTCGTATCTGACGTACCTGAAGCAGGTATTCGAGATCGCCTGAGCGCCAGCCTCGGTGCGTGCATGCACGCGCCAAGTGCATCACCACCGCGATCGATTTTGCGGCCGGCAAGGTTGTGACGTGATCTATCAGACCATGCACGCGCTATGCATCTCTGCCGGGAGAGTGCTCGGGCAACGCATCGTCGTCGAGACTCGCGTCGGCGCCTTCGGCCTGTTGGGCACGAAGACAACGACCGGCGCCAAGCCCGCCAGCACAAGGCCGAACCACGGGCGGCAGGCGGCGGGGACGCCGCGCTAGCATGCCCGGATGAGCTTCGCACCCGACCAACGACGCACCGTTTTCCTGCTTGCCCTCTGCCAGGGCCTGCTGCTGACCAACACGGTCATCCTGATGGCGGTGAACGCCCTGACCGGCTACATGCTGGCCGACAACAAGATTCTCGCCACACTGCCGGCGATGACTTACGTGATCGGCAGCGCGATTTCGGCGATGCCCGCCGCGTCGTTCATGCGCAGGCGCGGCCGGCGCCGGGGCTTCATGACCGGCAGCCTGCTGGCGATGCTCGGCGCCGTCATCTGTGCGGTGGCCGTGATGGCCAGGTCGTTCTGGGGCCTGTGCCTCGGCACTTTTTTCATCGGCTGCTACAACGCCACCGGCGGCTTCTACCGCTTTGCCGCCGCTGATGCGGTGACCGGGCCGGACAAGGCACGGGCTATCTCGCTGGTGTTGGCGGGTGGCATTGTCGGCGGCCTGATCGGGCCGGAGAGCTCGAAGCTGACCAAGGACTGGCTGGCTGTCACCTATGCTGGCACTTATCTCTCGCTGGTGGCCTTCGCCATCGTCGCGATGGTCGTACAGTCGCGACTGAAGCTGCCGGCGCTGGGCATCGACAAAAGCGATGAGCCGGCCCGGCCGTTGGGCGAAATCGCACGGCAGCCGAAATTCATCGTCGCGGCGCTGTCGGCAGCGCTGGGCTACGGCGTCATGAACTTGCTGATGGTGGCGACGCCGCTGGCGATGAGCTTCTGCGGCCATCCGTTCAAGGAGGGCGTGTTCGTGCTCGAGTGGCACGTGGTGGGCATGTTTGCGCCAAGCTTCTTCACCGGCAACCTGATCAAGCGCTTCGGCGCGCTGCAGATCATCATCGTCGGCTGCCTGCTGAATTTCGTGACGCTCGGCATCGATCTGTCCGGCACCACCGTGGCGCATTTCTGGTTCGGCCTGTTTGTCCTTGGCGTCGGCTGGAACTTCATGTTCATCGGCGGCACCGCGTTGCTGACCGAGACCTATCGGCCGTCCGAAAAGACGCGCGTTCAGGGTTTCAACGACATGCTGGTGTTCGGCACCATGGCGGTGTCGTCGTCCAGTGCCGGCGTGCTGGTGAACGCACGCGGCTGGGAGATCGTCAATTACACGGCAGCGCCGTTCATTGCCATCGCCCTGATCGCGGCGCTTTGGCTGGCCATCCGATCGCGGCGAAGCGATGCCGGCGCTTAGGGGGAGGCGACATTGCACGGCAGTGCAAATTGGTGTGCACCTTCAGCCCGCCGCATGTCATACTTGTTTACGTTAGTAAATTCACGACAGGCTGCCGGAAAGGTGGCGGCGACTGCGGCACCGAAACACCTTGGCTGACAAGCAAGAACTCTCTCTCGAAAGCGAATACGAGCTGTACGACGTGATGGTACGGCTGCGGGATGGCGGCGACGTCGATTCGCTTGATCCGGTTGCTCTGCAGGCCGCCGGCATCCCGGAGAAGTACGTCGCTTCCCTGCTGAAGCTGCTGCGTGCCGGGCAGATGGCCAAGGTCAAGGGCTCGTCGCCGAAGTCGCGTGCCGTGCAGGTCGCGGAGCGCTTTGTCCGTGCCGGCCTGACGGTGTCTGTCACGCCGGCGCTTAACGTGCAGACGCTGGTGCACGACGATCGCGTGACCTGCCCCGCCTGTAGTGAGCATGTTCACCTGACGGAGGAGCGCAAGTGCCCGGCCTGTGGCGTTTACGTCGACAAGATCACACCAGCCTTGCTGCGCAAGCGCAAGAAAATCGCCAGGGCGCGGGAGCGCAAGGCCGAGCGGGACTCGCGACAAAAGATCAATGCCGAAGACCGCATGCGCATGGCGGCGCAGGCCGCGATCTTCCGCAAGCACATTCGCGCCGATCTCGGCGGCGCGTACGAGCTGGTCGAAGTCGATCACCGCCGTGATCGCCGTCGTCGACTGCAATGGATCGTGGCCTCGCTTGCGGCGACTGCTGTGGCGGTGGTCAGCGGGGGGCTGATTGCGCTCTGGCTAAGCAGCAAGGGCGACTGGTCGCTGGCGAGCCAGCGACTTTTCGACGGACTTTCCGGTGCTGCGGACATCGCCATACCGTCCGGTGCGCAGCGTGCGTCTGGCGCGGGGAACCGTGTCACCTTGCGCAGCCTCGCGCTCGAAAGCGCAGTCGAACAAGCGGCACGGTCGCAACCCGTCGCTGCGGCGGGCGCCGGCCCGTCAGTACACCCGACCGTCGGCATCAGCATGCAGCGCAAGATGCAATTGGCGCTGGCCACCTCGCGCACACTGGCTGAAATCGGGCAACTGACGAGGGCGCGCGACGTCCTGCTGTCGGTCAAAAATACGCCCGAACTGATGATCGGTGAACCGGCGCTCGCTGCCGAGGTGCGGATGCAGGAAATCGAAATGCAGGCATTAACGCTCGCGGCGATGCCGGCGTCGCAGTTCGCCGCTCAACTGCCGCGCTTGCAGGATGCGCTGAGCGCAGTCGCCGATGCTGGCGAGCGCGCGATTGCACTGGCGAGAGCGGGCGCTGCGCTTGGCAGCAAAGCGCATCTGGTTGACACGGGTCGCGACCTGCTCAGTCGCGCACAAACCGGCCTTGACGCCATCAAGGACGCGCCGTCGCGGGCTCATGCCCAGGCGGAATGGGCGCTGGCAAAGGCGCAGCTACTCGCTGCCGAGGTGCAGTTGGCCGCAGCTTCTGGCGCAGCACCGCGTGCCCGCGCGCTGGTGTCCGAGATTGATGCACTGGCGACCAAAGCCGGCAACGCAGCGGCCCCCAGTACTGCCCGCACCCAGGCACGCGTGCTTGCACTGGCCTGGCGGGCGCAGTGGCAGACGGGCGCCGAGCCCGAACGGACGGCGCGGACGCTGAACGCTTTTTTTGCGACGCTGGAAAAGATCGCTTCGCCGGCGGTGCGTGCCGCAGCCTTGCGCGACGCCTCGCCGCTGTTGGGTGATAGCGACGTACGCGAGCGGGTGCTGGCAGCGGGTACCACCATTGTCGAAGCCACCGCCAGCCTGCCGGCCGCAGAGCGCTACGGCATCATGACCGATGTTGCGCTCGCGTTCGCCGAGGTCGGCGCCGCGAATCGTGGCGGTGAGCCGGGGCAGCAGATATTCAATGCCGTCGCGCCGCAGCAGGCAGAGGCGACTGAAGCTGCCGCGCGCCTGCTGGTCGAACGCCAACTGGCCACTCTGCGCGCGCAGCAGAACGCCGGCTAGTTCGCCGAAGCTGACGCCACTGCGCAAAAGCTCATCGCGTATCTGCGGTAGCGCCGCACGTGGTGCAACAACTCCAGCGAAAGTGCCCGTCTGCGTTGGCCTGAGCAGCGGCAATGTCGACCCGGACCGGCAGCAGCATCAGCATTTCTCAGTCAAGCTGTATGTTCAACCGCTTGATTATGCCGCCCCACTTCTTCATGTCGGCTTCGAGCATCGCCTTGAAGGCTGCCGACGTTCCGCCACCGGGCGCCATGCCTGCATTCACGATGCGCTCTTTCACACTCGGGTCCGCCAGCGCAGAGTTGACGTCGGCATTGATCTTGGCCACCACGTCGGCCGGCAGCGAGGACGGCCCGAACAGCCCGTTCCAGGCAACAGCCTCAAAGTCCTTGATACCGCTCTCCGCAATGCTCGGCAGGTCCTTCAATGATTCAAAGCGGCCCTTGCTGGTCACTGCGATCTGACGAATCTTGCCGCTCTGCACATGCGGCGCAATGCCGGAAGCCACCGCAAACAGCAGTTGCGTGTCGCCGTTCGCCGTCGACAGCGCGGCTGGGGGCGAGCCGTTGAACGGAATGTGCTGCGCATCAATGCCCGCCTCAGTCTTGAACAGTTCCATCGCCAGATGTGACGACGAGCCGTTGCCGACGCTGGCATAGGACAGTTTGCCGGGGTTGGCCTTGGCGTAGGCAACCAGCTCCGCGACGTTCTTCACCGGCAGATTGCCGTTCACCGCCAGCACGTTCGGCTGCGTGGTGGTGATGACGATGGGTACCAGGTCTTTGCTGACGTCGTATGGCATCTTCTTGTAAAGGAAGGGGCCATACGCCGTCGGGCCAGGGAAACCAACCACCAGCGTGTGGTTGTCGGTCGACTTCGCGGCGACATCCACACCGATCGTGCCCCCCGCGCCCGGCTTCGGGTCGACGATCACCGGCTGGCCCCACTTGTCCTTGAGCCTGTCGCTCAGCAAACGCGCCACGATGTCCAGCGACGAGCCGCCGGGCGCCGGTACGACGATGCGAACAGGTTTCGTTGGCCAGCTCTGCGCGTGGGCAGGCGCGCTGCCAAGAGTGAATGCTGACGACAGCGTCACAGCGACGGCAGCGGTGGTGGTGATGATCGATTTCATGGGCGATGCCTCCAGATACAGCCAATGGGTTGCCGCAAGCGTAGCGCATGCGCCCGGAGTGTCCTGATGACTGCTATGCAAGCGCAGATCGCGACAAGATCAGCGCGGCGACAAATCGAACAGGCTGGTCGCTTCGAGATCGAGCACTTCAGTGCTGTGCGCGTTGTAAAGCTGCCAGCGCCAGCGCAAGACGCCGAGCTCCGGGCGCTTTTCCGAGCGGCGGCATTCAATCACGGTGGCGCGCAGGCGCAGCGCGTCGCCCGGTCGCACCGGATGCAGCCATTTCACGTAGGCAAGGCCCGGCGACGCAAACGACTCCGAACCATGCAAGGCTGCATCCGCCGCCAGTCGCATGGCGATGCCACAGGTGTGCCAGCCGCTGGCGATCAGTCCGCCAAATCGTCCCGTCGCAGCGGCCTCGGGATCGGTATGAAACCACTGTGGGTCATAGGCTTTGGCGAAGCTCAGCACTTCCGCCTCGTCAACAACATACGGGCCTGCCTCAATCACCTGCCCGACCGCAAAGTCTGCGAATTTCATGCGATTGCTTTCATGCGTGCAGGTCCGGCCGCGCTGCTGCGGTCACGCGCACTGCTGTCACCTTGAACCCGGGGATCTTGCCGAATGGGTCCAGCGCGCTGCCGGTCAGCTTGTTGGCAGCGGCTTCCCAATAGGCGAACGGGATGAACAACTGGCCGCGCTGCACGCTCGATTCCACCGCCACACGCGCGTTCACTTCTCCGTGATGAGACGTCACGCAGATGGCGTCGCCATCGCACAGACCTGCGTCTGCGGCGTCGTCGGGATGCATGTTGAATAGTGGCTCTGGCGCCAGCGCCTCCAGCGTTTGTGCGCGGCGTGTCATCGCGCCTCCGTGCCAGTGCTGCAGGATGCGGCCCGTCGCCAGTACAAAGGGATAGTCGGCACTGACTTGCTCGACGCTTGGTGCGAAGCGCGTCGCCATCAGTGAAGCGCGGCCGTCGCTAGTCGGAAAGTGATCGACAAACACTACGGCCTCACCCGGCGCATCTTCACGCATCGCGGGTGTCACGACGGCTTCTTCGCTACGCAGGCGCGACCAGGAAACACCGGTGAGTGGCGCCATGACCGAGCGCATTTCTTCATACACCCGCGCCACCGGAGTCTCTGTCGCCGCGTTTCCGTCACCATCGGCATCGCGCCAATAGCCCCAGTCGAGTCCTAGACGACGGCCAATCTGTTCAATTGCCCACAAGTCCTGTCGCGCACTGCCCGGAGGTGTCAGCGCTGGTCGCCCGACCTGAATCAGGCGATCGGTGTTGGTGTAACTGCCCCAT
>Ga0208826_1003759_pt1 | contig 10139 bp, 10 predicted proteins | sample AD_UKC115_MetaG_FD_184451 | JGI IMG/M metagenome (GOLD analysis project Ga0208826, IMG submission 184451) | Active sludge microbial communities of municipal wastewater-treating anaerobic digesters from Hong Kong - AD_UKC115_MetaG (SPAdes)... | ecosystem: Engineered > Bioreactor > Anaerobic >... | reverse complement strand
ACGATCAGGTTTTGCAGCAGGCCCACGCGCTGGATGCTCGCGGCCAGTTCGGGGATGGACATGCGTGGGGTCTTGCGCACGTTGCGGCCCGTGGGACGCAGCACCAGCCGCGACAGTGGAACCAGAATCAGGTTCTTGGTCGGGTCGGCGGCTTCCAGCGCGGGGGCTTGGATGGCGCGGGCTTCGGTTTGGGTGATGGCGTTCATGGTGATAACTCCTATGGGTTCAGGGATGCAGCAGCGAAAGAAGCGGCAAGGGCTGCTGCTTGCCCCTGCCGCGTGGGGAATCAGGCTTTGAGCTGGCGCATGCCATCTGCCAGCAGCCACAGGGCGCGGTTCAGGCGCACGTCGGAATCAATGCCCTGCACGGGGCGGGTCTGCTGGCGGCGTCCGTTGGCGCTGCGGCCGGACAGGCCGCCCTTGGTCAAGTTCTCCTGTGCACGGTTGAACACGCTCCACAGGTCGGGGCGGCGGTCCTCGAACCGGCGCGGCATCAGGATTTGCGATTCGGTGATGGGCGCGGGCTTGTTGTCGGTGGGGTCGTACTTGAGCGCCAGCGCGGCGCGGGCGAACACTTCGGCTTCGGCGTCATGGAGCGTGATTGCGCGCATGGCATCGCGGGAGTCCTTCACCCGGTCAAAGCCGCGCAAGACTTCGTAAGCGCCTTCGATGACGGAACCGGCCACATCGCCTTTGTGGGGTACGCGCACGTCCGCCACGGTGTCGCCGCAAACAAGGCCATTGCTGCACACGAAACGGAACATTCCGGCCAGCATCTGATAGCTGCTGGTGCCGTCATGCGAGTTCAGCAGCACGATTTCGTTAGCTTCCGCGCCATTGATCTGGCTGGCGTGGCGCAGGCGCAGCATGTGTTTCGTGTGCTCGCGCTTGCCTTCATCGCGCACGCGGGTTTGCGTCACCATAAAGGGCTGAAAACCTTCCTTGCGAAGCTCGGTCAGCACCGCCGCCGTGGGGATGTAGCTGTACCGCTGGGAACGGCTTTCGTGGGGAGCGTCCGCAAAGATGGACGGGGCCACGGTGCGGATTTGCTCATCGGACAGCGGGTGGTCGCTGCGCAGTACGGGGGAACGGGAAGCGAAGCGGGATGCGAGTTGCATGATCTTTCTCCTGACAAAGTTGGCTGTTGAAGAAAACCGCACACCGGATTCCTAGATTCGGAGCCCAGCCTTCCGGCTGTTTGGTGCGGTCGGCACGAAGAACCCGGTTGGCCTCGTTGCCACCGTCTTTCCTGAGTTCATCGCCCGCGACGGAAGGGAGCCCGTGGACGGGGGCGGTCAAGGAGACAAGCGCAGGGTTGGTGCGGCCCGCAGGCGCAGCCGAGGACACGGCCCTGCGCGCCTTGACGGCACACGACCGCGGGCTACAGTCGCGAGCAAGGTGATGGAGTCAGGGAAGACGGCTGAACAAGGCAACGGCCATCCCTTTCCGCCGACCGCACGCAAGCGAAGCGCGCAGGCCCGAAGCTGGAAGCCGGGCCGGAGGCGTCAGCCGAGCAGCGCGAGGGAACGATGGAAGCCCGAATGGGGCGAGATGCCGAAGGTGGCTCGATGCGCAGCACGACAGCGCGACCGGCCATGTTTCTTGGCCGGGGACGCCCGGACTTCAACGCTGGATGAGCAAAATGCCCAGGATAGACACCATGCCACAGGCATTGGGAAGCTGGCTCCACGGCCTTTGCGGCTGCGGACTCCTGGCCGAGCCGGCGCAGCCGGTTCGGCGGCATTGAGGGGCGCCAAGCTGCGCGCGGCGGGGATAGCCCGCAGGGCTTTCCCCTGGAGGCAAGCGAAGCGCGCAGCGTCCGTCCGGGCGCGAAGGCATCAGGCTGGCTTGTCGTCGGGATGCAGGCTCGATTCCGAAACCGGCATCCAAGGCGAAGACGAGTTCAGCAAATAGCGCGCACCGCGCGCGTACAGCCCCGAAGGCCCGGCAGGCCGGTAAAACCCGGTGACACGGCGCCGGAACTGCAAGCCGACCTCGTTCGTGTAGATCACCGCGTCGCCGATCCCGAAGCGCAAGGACTGGCTGTTCTCCGGCGCGAAAAGCTTGAGCGCATCGTGCTGCGCTGAAACTTCGATGACCCAATCATGATGGCTGCTCATGGCATTGTTCTCCTTCGACAGTTGAGAAAGCACAAAGAGCACCTTGCGGCGCTCCAGGGCCGGGTCAGACAACCATCCGCCCGGCCAGCCGCGCATCGCGCGCGTAGGCGCTCAACCGCTTCTTGGCGCGGAACGACAAGTCGCGCTCGATCGGCAGGCCCAGCCCGCCGCGCACCGTCGCCAGCTCGTTCAAGCTGACCCAGCCGATTTCCGGCATCCCCAGACCCAGGTCGCAAAGACCAAAGGCGTGGTCGTGGTCATCGGGATCAATCTCGGTCAGCAGCCAGGTCGCGCCGGCATCCGGCGTGAACAGCTTGACCACGGGTGCCGGATCGAAGTCCGGGTTTTCCAAAGATGCGCGGCCATTGGCCAGCAGCACGACGCGCTGCTCGTCAGTGATGAGTGCGTTGTTCATGGTGAACTCCTGAAAGGTTGCCGGGCGGAATTGCCCGACCCTTCCGGGGCACGGCGCAGCGCAAGCAGTCAGGGGTCAACGACGGCCGCCAGGACGCAAGCGCCATTGGCGCGCAGCCCTTGACGGCGAGGACGCCGTGGCACGATGAAGGGAACAGCAAGACCGCCTCCCTCGCACCTCCACGCGCTGAGTTTTCGGCAAGCGGAGCGCGCAGGCCCGAGAGGGCCGGAGGCGTCAGGGATCAAAGCCGAATGGCCGCGATCCGTCACGAAGCGCGGGGCGCAGCCCGCGAACCCGACGGCGGCACGCCGGGACGCCATGTCGATGCCTGCTGACGCCCGCCTACGCCCAGGCACGCCCACGCGGGTTTTCTGTTTGGCGTCCAACTCGCACACTTAGCCAGACACCCGGCCATTGAGCTTTCGCACGAATGGTCGCGTCGTGAGCGGAGGTCAACATGGGCAATCCGAGCCAGTGGGTACTCATCAAGCGCTTCGCCGAAATCACCGGCTACAGCGAGAACGCCGTGCGGCACAAGATCAAAGGCGGCATCTGGATCGAGGGCCGCATCTGGCGGAAAGCCCCGGACGGACGAATTTTCGTGAACCTGGGCGAGTTCGAACGCTGGGTCGAGAGCGATGCACTTGCCCACTCCTTCTAGCTCCTTTGGCAAGACGGCGGCCATGCTGGCAGTCCAAGAAAATGATTATGCGCTCATTGAGCGTATAATTTACCCGCGTAGTTCCCCCCCGGCCGCACCTGCGGATCGGGCTTTCGCTACCGGCGCCATGAACGCCCCGAAACCTCACGACCCTACGCCCGGCGCCATCCGCAAAGCCCGCCTCGCCGTGGGGCTCACGCAGACAGAAGCCGCACACACCGTGCGCGCCTCGCTGCGTGGGTGGCAGCAATGGGAGGCCGGCGATCGAGCCATGCCACCCGGCCTGTTTGAGCTGTTCATGCTCAAGACCGGCCAGTGGCCCCTCGATGGCATCACGGAAAGGCAACCTGTGAGGTAAACCATGGCGAAAGCATCTGCAACCAATACCGGATATCCGGGCGTCGAAGCACGCGGCAGCTCCCTGCGCGTGTTCTTCATGTTCAAGCGCACGCGCTATACCTACACGCTTCGGCTGGAGCCTACGCGCAACAATATCAAGCACGCGGTCAAGCTGCGCAGCGCGGCGATGTTCGCGCTGCAGAACGGCACCTTCAACGAGGCCGAGCTCTTCCCCAACGCGCGCTCTGCCGCGAGCATGGTGCCCGGCAGGCGCGTGGGCGAGCTGTGCGACCGCTACAAGCCGCTCAAAGCCGTGGACATCACGCCTGAGACGCAAAGCCGTTACGAGGTCGCACTGGACATCTGCGTGGACACGCTCGGCCGCACGCGCATGGTCGATGCCCTGCTCCCCGAGGACATCCAGAAGCTGCGCGTGGACCTGATTGCCACGCGGGCTGTGTCCACGGTGAACCACTACCTGGCGACGTTCTCCGGCTTCCTCTACTGGTGCGAGAGCAACCGCTACTGCGGCGAACTCGGCAAGCATTGCGTGCGCTTCACCAAGAGCATCAAGGATCCGGATCCGCTGACCTACGAGGAATACCTGGCGCTCATCGAGAAGGGATGCTTGCATCCCATCGACAAGGCCGCCGTGACGGTGGCGGTCTATACCGGGCTGCGACCGGGTGAGCTGTGCGCCTTGGCCGTGGAGGACGTGGCACCGGATTTCAGTCATATCAAGCTGCGCCGCTCGGTCACGCAGTCGGTGACGTTCAAGGTACCCAAGACGAAGAAGGAGCGTACCGTGCTGCTGCAGCCACCGGCGCGCGAGGCACTGAAGGTGCTGGTCGCCGATGCGGGACAGCGCGAGGCGGCCGACCTGACCGTTTGGCTCAATCGGCATGAATCTCGCATCGACCACGTGCGTGTGCTCCTGTCGCCGAAGACGCAGGCACGCAAGGCGGTCGTGAACGACTACTTCGTGCCGAGCGCCTGGAACACCAAGTGGGGCAACCTCGTCCGGCGCGCGGAGATTCGTGCGCGGCCGGCCTACCAGACTCGCCACACCTTCGCCTGCTGGAATCTGACGGCTCGGGGCAACCTGGCCTTCATCGCCAACCAGATGGGGCACAAGGACTACTCGATGCTGGTGACGGTCTACGGCCGATGGATAGACACGGAGTCCTCCAGGGAGCTTGAGCGCATCTGGGAGGGCATGCAAAACATGGCTCGGATTACACCAAAATTACACCAAAAAGCGATTGAGGAGTCTATAAATTGTTGATTTCAAATGATAAATTAGACTTCTCTGCGCATACCCCCATGATGGCGCAATACCTGCGCCTGAAGGCCGACTTTCCGGACACCCTGCTGTTCTACCGCATGGGGGATTTCTACGAGATGTTCTATCAGGATGCCGAGCGCGCCGCGGCCCTGCTGGACATCACGCTGACCGCGCGCGGGCAGTCGGCCAGCCAGCCGATTCCGATGGCGGGCGTGCCGTTTCACTCTGTTGATGGCTACTTGGCGCGGCTGATCAAGCTGGGCGAGTCGGTCGCCATCTGCGAGCAGGTGGGCGACGTGGCCACGGCCAAGGGCCCGGTGGAGCGCAAGGTGGTGCGCGTGGTCACCCCCGGCACGCTGACCGACAGCGAGCTGATGAGCGACAAGAGCGAGTCGCTGCTGCTGGCCGTGCACCCCGGTGCGCGCGGCCGCACCGGCCTGGCCTGGCTGGCGGTGACGCAGGGCCAGGTGCAGCTGGCCGAGTGCGCCGCCGACGAGCTGCCGGCATGGATCGACCGCATCAGCCCCAGCGAGCTGCTGCTGCCGCAGGACGCCCCATCCGCCCTGGAGCAACGCCTGACGAACGCGCGCGCGGCCCTCACCCGCCGTCCCGCCTTTCAGTTCGACGCCGCACTGGGCCAGCGCAAGCTGCTGGAGCAATTGCAGGCCGCCAGCCTGGCCGCCTGGGGCGCCGAGGATCTGCGCGAGGCCCATGCCGCGGCCGCCGCCCTGCTGGCCTACGCCGAGCACACGCAGGGCCGCGCATTGACGCACGTGCGCGCGCTGGCGGTGCAGCGCCCCGACGCATGGATCGATCTGCCCGCCACCACACGCCGCAACCTGGAGCTGACGCAAACCCTGCGCGGCGAGGACGCGCCCACGCTGTTTTCGCTGCTCGACACCTGCATGACCGGCATGGGCAGCCGCCTGCTCAAAAGCTGGCTGCTGGCGCCACAGCGTGATCGCGGCAACGCCAGTGCGCGCCTGCAAGCCATTGGCGCGCTGCGCGACGGTGGCTTGTGGCAACGCCTGCGCGCCGCGCTCAAGGGCACCAGCGACGTCGAGCGCATCACGGCGCGCCTGGCCCTCAGTCAGGTGCGCCCGCGCGAGCTGGTGGCTTTGCGCCACGCACTACAAAAACAAGAGCTGCTGGCGCTTGTCCAACAAACGCCAGAGGCACTTTTGACCACTCATCCTGATGGTGCGCCCGCCCCTCACGCCTCCCTCTCCCCAGAGGGGCGAGGGCGATCGGCTACGCCGGTTTTACCCCCTCTCCCCCGGGGCGAGGGTCGGGGTGAGGGCGCACCCCCTGCCTCGCAGCACGGCGAGCGCCCTGCCCTGTTGGCACACATTGCAGAAAACCTGCACCCCCCCGCCCAAGCCCTGGCCTTGCTGCAAGCCGCCCTGCAAGACGAGCCCGCCGCGCTGATCCGCGAGGGCGGCGTGATCGCCCCCGGTCTGGACGCCGAACTGGACGAGCTGCGCGCCATCGCCGGTAATTGCGACGCCTTTTTGCTGGAGCTGGAGGCGCGCGAGCGCCAGCGTACCGGCATCGCCAACCTGCGCGTGCAGTTCAACAAGGTGCACGGCTTCTACATCGAAGTCAGCGCCGGCCAGGCCGCCAAGGTGCCCGACGACTACCGCCGCCGCCAGACGCTGAAAAACGCCGAGCGCTTCATCACGCCCGAGCTCAAGGCCTTCGAGGACAAGGCGCTGTCGGCGCAGGAGCGCGCCCTGGCGCGCGAGAAGTGGCTGTACGAGCAATTGCTGGCCCAGTTGCAGCCGCACGTGCCGCAGCTCACGCGCTTTGCCGGCGCCATCGCCACGCTCGACGCCCTGTGCGCGCTGGCCGAGCGCTCCCTCACGCTGAACTGGTGCGCGCCCAGCTTCGTGCGCGAGCCCAGCATCGAAATCCGTGCCGGGCGACACCCCGTGGTCGAAGCGCGCCTGGCCGAGACCAGCGGCGCACCCTTCATCCCCAACGACACGCTGCTGGGCCCCAAGGCGCGCATGCAAGTCATCACCGGCCCCAACATGGGCGGCAAGAGCACCTACATGCGCCAGGTCGCGCTGATCGCCCTGCTGGCCAGCATGGGCTCATACGTGCCCGCGCAAAGCTGCCGCCTGGGGCCGCTGGACGCCATCCACACCCGCATCGGCGCCGCCGACGACCTGGCCAACGCCCAGTCCACCTTCATGCTGGAGATGACCGAGGCCGCGCAAATCCTGCACACCGCCACGGCGCAGTCATTGGTGCTGATGGACGAGATCGGTCGCGGCACCAGTACCTTTGATGGCCTGGCGCTGGCATCGGGCATCGCCACGCACCTGCACGACAAAGTGCAGGCCTTCACGCTGTTCGCCACGCACTACTTCGAGCTGACCGAGTTTCCGGCCACGCACCACGGCGCCTTCAACGTCCATGTGGCCGCCGCCGAAAGCGGCCACGACATCGTCTTTCTGCACGAGCTGCAACCCGGCCCCGCCAGCCGCAGCTACGGCATCCAAGTGGCGCGCCTGGCCGGCGTGCCCGCCGCCGTGGTCAACCATGCGCGCCATGCGCTGGCGCAGCTGGAGCAAGGCGCGGCCGCGCACCAGGCGCAGGTCGATTTGTTTGCGCCACCGCCAGCAACCGCTGCGCCCGAGCCCAGCGCCTTGGACGCCGCGCTGGCCGCCATCGACCCCGATGCCCTCAGCCCGCGCGAGGCGCTGGAGGCGCTGTATGAGCTGAAGCGGCGACATGGCCCCGGCAAGCCCCCTGCTTGACGGCGTGGATCGAGCCGGCAGAAAATGTAGTTTTCAACACTACATATAGGCCGCGACATGAAAAGCATTTCCGCCGCCGAGGCCAACCGCCGCTTTTCCGCCCTGCTGCGCGACGTGGCGGCCGGCCAGACCATCACCGTGCTCTCGCGCGGCAAACCCGTGGCAACCATCGCCCAGCCGCGCGCACTGGCGGCCGAGCGCGCGGCAGCCAAGAAGCGACTGCTCGCACGCCTCGAACAACAAGCACCGACCGGTGAACGCGACTGGACGCGGGGCGAGCTGTACGAGAGCTGATCGGTGCGCGTCGCCCTCGACACCAACATCCTCGCCTACGCCGAAGGCCTGGGCGACGCCGCGCGCTGCGCGGCAGCGCGGCAACTGATCAAGAAACTGCCCAGCGACCAGACCCTGCTGCCGGCGCAAACCCTCGGCGAGCTGTTTCGGGTGCTCACCGCCAAAACCCGGCGCCCACCCGAGCAAGCGCGCGAAACCGTCCTGAGTTGGGCCGACACCTTCGAAGTGGCTGATTCCAGCTGGACCGCCTTTCAAGCGGCCTTCGACCTGACGGTGGACCACCAGTTGCCGACGTGGGATGCCCTGATCCTCGCCGTGACCGCCGAGCAGCGCTGCCGGGTGCTGCTGTCGGAAGATTTTCAGGACGGCTTTACCTGGCGCGGCGTGACGGTGGTCAACCCTTTTGCGCAGCCGCGCTCGCTTCTGCTGACAAACCTGATCAACGCCGGGGGCTGACCCGGTCGTTCAAGGCCATCAGGAAAGCGAAATTTCATTTTCCTGAGATCCCCACCCCCCGCACCGTCACCTTCCTGCCCTTGATGCGCCCGCCGTTCAGCCGCGCCAGCGCCTGCTCCCCGATCTCGCGTGCCACGGCGACGTAGGTGGCGTACTCCATCACCTGGATCTTGCCCACCTGCTCGCGCGTGAAACCGGCCTCACCCGTCAGCGCGCCCAGCACGTCGCCGGCGCGGATTTTTTCCTTGCGGCCGCCGACGATCTGCAGCGTGGTCATGGGCGCGCGCAGCGGCGCTGCGTTGGCGGGCGTGAGCGTGTCCACCGCCTGCCACTGCGATGCGTGGCCGACGAACTGCTCGATGCGGCCGATGCGGCCCATGTCCTCCATCGTCGCCAGGCCCAGCGCCAGGCCGGCCTCGCCGGCGCGGCCGGTGCGCCCGATGCGGTGCACGTGCACCTCGGCATCGGGCGTGATGTCGACGTTGATCACGGCGGCCAGTTGCGTGATGTCCAGGCCGCGCGCGGCCACGTCGGTGGCGACCAGCACCGTGCAGCTGCGGTTGGCAAACTGCACCAGCACCTGGTCACGATCGCGCTGCTCCAGCTCGCCGTGCAGGGCCAGCGCGTCAAAGCCCTGGCCTTGCAGCAGCGCCACCAGCGCGCGGCACTGCTCGCGCGTGTTGCAAAAGGCGAGCGTGCTCTCGGGCCTGAAGTGGTTGAGCAATTTGGCCACGGTGGGCAGGCGCTCGGCGGGCTTCACCTCGAAGAACAGCTCGCGGATGTGCGCGCTGGCGTGCCGCACATCGACCTTGACGGTCTGCGGATCGCGCATGAACTGCCTGGCCAGCCGCGCGATGTCGTCGGGATAGGTCGCCGAGAACAGCAGGGTCTGCCGCTCCCTGGGGCAATGGCGCATGACCTTGACCATGTCGTCGTGAAAGCCCATGTCCAGCATGCGGTCGGCCTCGTCCAGCACCAGGGTGTTCACGGCGTCCAGGTTCAGGGTTTCGCGAAACAGGTGGTCCAGCACGCGCCCCGGCGTGCCGATGGCGATGTGCGCGCCGTGCTCCAGGCTGGCCGCCTGGCCGCGCAGCGGGACGCCACCACACAGGGTGACGACCTTGACGTTGTCCTCGGCGCGCGCCAGGCGGCGCACCTCGGCCGTAACCTGGTCGGCCAGCTCGCGCGTGGGGCACAGCACCAGCGCCTGCACGACAAAGCGCCGCGCATTCAGATTGGTCAGCAACGTCAGCGCAAAGGCCGCCGTCTTGCCGCTGCCGGTCTTGGCCTGGGCGATCAGGTCCTTGCCCTGCAAGGCCAGCGGCAGGCTGGCGGCCTGGATGGGGGTCATCTCCAGATAGCCGAGCTGTTGCAGGTTGGCCTGCATGGCGGGCGCCAGGGGCAGCGCGGAAAACGGGGCGGCGCCGCTGTCCGCCGGCGGAGAAGACGGCGTGAGCGCCTTGGGAGATGTCTTGGTCATGGGTGATTATCGGGACTGCGGGCTCTACACTTCGCAGTCGCCTTTTCCCCTCTCTCCCCATGACTTCCATCGTCTTTTCCCACGGCAACAGCTATCCGGCCAGCACCTACGGCGTGATGCTGGGCAGCCTGCGCACACGCGGCTACCCCGTGGCCGCCATCGAGAAATTCGGCCACGATGCGCGCTACCCCGTCACCGACAACTGGCCGCACCTGGTGCAACAACTGGCCGACTTTGCCGCGCAGCAAAAGGCCGCGGACAAGGGGCAGGCCCCCATTCTGGTGGGCCATTCGCTGGGCGGCATCCTCAGCCTGATGTGCGCCGC
>Ga0208826_1003755_pt1 | contig 10144 bp, 6 predicted proteins | sample AD_UKC115_MetaG_FD_184451 | JGI IMG/M metagenome (GOLD analysis project Ga0208826, IMG submission 184451) | Active sludge microbial communities of municipal wastewater-treating anaerobic digesters from Hong Kong - AD_UKC115_MetaG (SPAdes)... | ecosystem: Engineered > Bioreactor > Anaerobic >... | reverse complement strand
AACGGCTGAAACAGCACACGAGCGTTGTCACGGCAGAAGCCAACGCCGTTGTCGCGCACTTGCACGATCGTTTCGTCGCCCTTGCGAGTGGCCAGCACTTCAATGCAGGCGTCCGGGCGATGGCCGCAGAACTTGATGGCGTTACCGATCAGATTGGCCAGTGCGGGTCGCAGAAGGGAGGCATCGGCGTCGACCGCTGGCAGTTCACCAATAACGTAGGCAGGGCCGTGCCGGGCTGGCTGGCGCGCGTTGCCAAGCGGCAGTCGCGACACATTGCTGCCGGTGGCCATGGCGCCATGCGTGCCCGTGGCCACTCCGCGAATGGAAGTGTTGACGTTCAGCGCCAATTGATTGCCGGTTTGTACTTCTGCCAGCGCAATGGCTTCGCGGGTCAGGGCCAAAAGATCCACGCGGGTGCGGTGCAGGTCCTTGTCTCCTACTTTGGCAAGCATGAGCAAAGCAGTGACCAGATCGGAGGATTGCTGCGCCTGAGTGGCAATCAGCGGCAGTACGCGGCGCACCACCGCCACGTCGCCCTGACGTAAAGCGTCATTGGCTACGTTGGCCAGCCCGGCCATCCCCCCCAGGGTGCCGCGCAAATCATGCGACACGTTCCGGTTAAAGCTTTCCAGCCCGGCGACGATATTCTGCAGATCGGCCGTGCGCCGCGCGACGGTTGCCTCGAGTGTGGCGTTGAGCGACGTCAGGGCACGTTCGGCTTCCATGCGGCGGGCGTTCTCCTGCTCCAGGGCGACACGACGACGTACGAGACTCACGGTGAGTACGGCGATGCCAATGAATACCTCCGGGATCACGGCGTAGTAGCGCAACAGGAAGGTCTCAGCGCCGTTCAGCACCTGCCAGAAAAGATAGACCGGCATCAGCACCAGCGACGCGGCGGTCAGCGCGTGACTGATTGACCGTTCACGCAACGCAGCTGCTATTGCTGCATAGAGAATGATCATGCCGGTGATGATGTAGGGAACAAAGCCCCACGGTCGCGGCAACGGGATTCCTGTCGCGGCACAAAACGTGATCGCCAGCGACGGCCCTGTTGCCAATCCGATCAGCCAGGCCGACGCGCGCCCCGGCGCAGCGAAATACTGTATCAGGCCACAAGCGCACGACGCCGCCGCCATACCGTGCAGCGCTGCAGCGACCGGGTGCATGTTGTTAGTGGTAGGGCGCAACGCGGCGTCGTTGAGGAAGTGCACGGCGAGCAGACCGTACCCCAGCGCGATCCATGACGCGCCGGGCTCCCGGTCGCGCACCCACAGGACCAGAAAGATCAATGAAAGGGTTGCAAATACCAATGCAGCGACGTCGGTGGCCGCAAACGGTAGGTGCCCCGAGAAATCCAGTGGCGTCACTTTTTTGTTTTGGCGATGCAGCGAGTCGGCATCTTGCCGACGCAGACATTGTGGCGCGTTCCTCATTGGAACAGTTGCATCACCATATCAAGTAGTCATTGATAAAAAGGAATATTCGCTACAAATACGACAGAACTCTTGACGCGTGCGGAACACGCACAGCATCTGCGGCACAACGGTGCGACTGCCATGGTGTCATCTGTCCGTAACATCGTTGTCATAAAACGCGGAGTTAGGGAAACACTGAACAAGTCCCCGCGAAGCCCCGCGCGGCGGATCGGGAGGGATGGCGAGGCGCAAAACGCAGTCGTAGTGGTGCTACGGCGAGGCTTTGCAACGAAGCCAGCCGCCCGAGTCCGTCGATGCGCGGCTCGTGAGGGACTTGTTCAGCGTTTCCTTAGTGCCCGGGCAACGCGCCAGCCATGTCGTGTTCGCCATCCGACGAATCCAACCGCTTTTGCATGCCTGCCACCATTCTTATCGTTGAAGACGAACCCGCCATCGCCGAACTGGTGTCGCTGCACTGCCGTCACGCCGGCTACGGGGTGAAAGTCGCCCACGCCGTCCTCGATGCCCGCGATGTTGTCGATGAGGCGCTGCCGGATCTTGTGGTGCTTGACTGGATGCTGCCCGACAAATCCGGCATTGACTTCGCGCGCGAACTCCGGCGCGACGAGCGTACGCGCGACCTGCCAATCCTGATGCTCACGGCCCGCGCGGCCGAAGACGACAAGGTGCGGGGTCTTGAGGTCGGCGCTGATGACTACGTCACCAAGCCATTCTCGCCCAAGGAGCTGGTGGCGCGAATCAAGGCGCTGCTGCGACGTGCGGCGCCCGATGCGAGTGAAGAGCCGCTTGAAGTGGCGGGACTGCGCCTTGATCCATCGTCTCATCGTGTGAGCGGCAATGGCGTGGAGCTGAAGGTCGGCCCGACAGAATTTCGCCTGTTGCGCTTCTTCATGGCGCGACCCGAGCGCGTGATGACGCGGCAGGCTCTGCTCGACGGCGTTTGGGGCGATCACGTATTTATCGAGGAGCGGACCGTCGATGTGCACGTCCGTCGCCTCCGTCTGGCGCTGGAGCCATCCGGGCATGATGCGCTGGTGGAGACCGTCCGCGGTGGTGGTTATCGGCTGCGCAAGCAGCCGTTGCAATAGCCCGCGCTCGGTTGCACCCGGCTCCACGGCCCCGTTCGTGTCATCACGCACCACTACACTGCCGGCATGAAGGCGATCCGGCAAACCCTCATCGCAACCGCACTGATCGCGCTGGTTCTGTCGTGGGTATGGACACCCTGGGTTGCAGTGATCACGCTGGCCGCGATTGCTGCCTGGCTGTTCGTTCAGTTGCAGCGCCAGGATGACGCCGCCGCCGCGTTACTGCGCGAACCGGAATCTGTGGATCGTTCCTTCGACGATGCCATGGCCATCATCCGGGCCCGTCTGAAAGAAGGTGAACAGAGTCTGCGTGATCGCGATGCCGAGATCGCGCAGCGCAAGCAGATTACCAATGCCGTGCCTGACGGCCTCTTCCTGCTCGACAACGGTGGACGCATCATCTGGTGCAATCAGGCCGCGCTGGTGATGCACTCGCTCGACGCCTTCCGCGACATGGGCAAGCCCATCGCCCAGCTGATTCGCGCCCCGGAATTTGCCCGCTATCTCGACGATGACGCCCAGCCGGAGCCGGTGGTGACGCTCGGCGGTCGCTCGATTGCGTTTCATCTGGAGCGCGGCAGTGAGGGCGCACGCCTGCTTTTGACCCGTGACGTGACCGAACGCGAGAAGCTGGATCGAATGCGCCGTGATTTCGTCGCCAACGTTTCGCATGAACTGCGCACGCCTTTGACGGTGGTGGGCGGCTTTGTCGAAACGCTGACCGATTTGCCGCTCGACCAGGACGAGCGCAATCGCTACCTGCAGCTGATTGCCAACCAGACCACCAACATGCGACGGCTGGTCGAGGACCTGCTGACCCTCGCCCGGCTGGAGAATGACCAGTTGCCGCCGGAGGCCGCCCGTACCGACGTGGCGCAGATTGCCCGGGATGCGTTGTCGGATGCCGAGGCCCTGTCATCCGGCGCGCACACCTTCGAAGCCAGCATCGCACCGGCCGAGGTGCTTGGCAGCAGCAATGAGCTGCGCTCCGCGATCGGTAACCTGCTCTCCAACGCCGTTCGTTACACCCCGGCCGGCGGACGCATCAGCCTGACGGTGGCGCGGGAGGACGCGTCGGTTGTCGTGGCAGTGCGCGACACCGGCGTGGGCATTGCCCCTGAGCACATTCCGCGGCTCACCGAACGCTTCTACCGGGTCGACCGTTCACGCTCGCGCGAGACCGGCGGCACCGGCCTCGGCCTCGCCATCGTCAAACACGTCGCACAACGCCACCGCGCCAAGCTAGAGATCGAAAGCACGGTGGGTGGGGAGCGGCATGGCAGCACGTTTCGGTTGCGGTTTCCGGTGGCGCAGTAGCTGAAAATGCTGGCATCTTTTGCCGGAAGTCCCCATTTGATAAGGGCTCAAGGCAAATTTGACCACAAGTCGACTTTTGTCGTTTTTGGCCGCATAGCCCAGATTGATTGCGGCTTGCAGCGTCAGGCTGTTAACGATTTTGGCTCGCCCGCTCGTGATTGAGTGCGAGCAGACGCGCGAGGATTTCGTTGTCGGGCATAGCGGGTAATAGTCTGCCCAGCCGTAAGCTGCGGCCACGGCGCCGTCGAGCGCGGCGTGTGCATCGGCCAGCCACGCCGGGCGCTGGTTGTAGAGGTTGGTCAGGGTGCGCTTTTTGAGTTCGGCCAACTCGGCGGCCGGCAAATTCGGGCGCGGCAGGATGCGATCCGGGTACGGGCTTTTGTCCATGCCAAGGGGAATCACCTCGGGCACCCGCTCCGTCCACTCTGGCGGATTCAGCCATCGCTCACGCAGATCGTTCAGGCGCTTCGCAGCGCGGGCGATCGCGATCGCACACTCGCGCAGCGGCGCTCCTGCCGCCGTTCGTGGTGAGCTTGTCGAACCATGAACGCCCAAACCGGCCGGAATCACCGCGCCGTCGTCCAGCGTCTCCGTGCGCTGATGCGCCGTGTCGCGCGGCGTGAGGCCTTCGGGGAAGGGGAAGGTTTCGAAGCACGTGGTGGGGGTGTAGCGCGGGTCATTGCCCGCGCCCAGCCACGTACACATGCGTAGCGACCACAGCTCGTGAAAACGCGAGTGCAGGATGCCAAACGTGGCGTCATCGGCGCGGGCGGTGGCAAGCGTCGCTTGATCAGGAAGCACCGACGAGGACATCCAAGCAAACGTTCGGTGTTTCGCAACTGCCGCCGTGATGATGTAGTGGGGCAGCGGCTCCAGCGCCGTGCGCATGTCAACACGGGGTCTTGCATGCCGCCACCAGTTTCGTGCGACTTGCTTGTCCCTGTTTTTCTGCGCAATTGGTTTGACGTTGGCAACAACGTACGCGAAGGGTTCCTGAAAAAGCGCTGCGTCGGCTTCGGTCATATTGGTGCCAAAGTCGATGATCCAGCGATCTCCCCAACGACGCGTTAGATCGACGCCGTTGCACAGCGGACGCAATACGATAGCGTTCGACTTGCCGTGTGGGTTCGGTTTGTTCAGCCATGTGCGAGCTTGTTGGCCCGTGATGTCAAAAGGCGCCTTCTTTGACGCGCCCATGAAGCACGCGACAGCGTTCTCTGGCAAAACATGCGCGGTAGTGAGATTGAGATCGCGCCCGTCGGTCGCTCCAGCCGTCAAATCGGCAAATATTGTTGCTACCGATGCTCCATCCAGTTGCGCCGCTTCAGGCGCCGTGTCGTTAGCCGCCTTGAAGCAGATCAAACTTACGCGAACTGCCGCGCCATCGTTCACCCACGGCTCGTCACTCCAAGCATCCGAAATCACACCGTCTTTGACAATCGCGTCAAGCACGTCGCGATTCGAGCCGCCGCGAATGGAATTGGTTGACACGAAGCCCGCGCGCTCCAGTTCGCCCCGCTTCATATGCTGCAACGCTTTGTCGAACCAATAGCAAACCAGATCGGCTCCGGGCGGCACGCGGCCTTCGTAAATCTTTGCGAGTGCTTCAAATGTTTCGTCGCCCAGCTCACGTCGCTTCTTGCTGCCACCGACAAACGGCGGGTTGCCAATCACCGCGTCGGCGCGAGGCCAGGCAGCCTCGCCAACAAGCATCTTGCCGATGCGATACGAATCGTAGACCTCCGTCCACTCCGTTGCACCGTCTTCGCGTTCAGTTCCTGATCGAGTTCGCCACGCAATTCCAGTGGGCAATCGGGAGTCTTCGGCCGCTGCGGCTACATTCGCCAGCTTCTTTCGATCCTCGCTCAACAGCGCATCCCGACACTCAATGTGATCCAGCGGCTCCAGCACCGGGTTTTGCTTGAACGGGTAGCCGTGATTCAGCCGCCACTGCAGCTCGCCGATCCAGACGGTGACGCGGGCGAGCTCCGCTGCGTATTCGTTGAGCTCGATACCAAGCACGTTGGCCGGGCTGGTGACGAGATCGAGCGGGCGCTCAAGGCCCAGCGCCTGCGCGTCGACATGCACGCTGTGCTCGATGTCCTTGAGCGTCTTCAGTGCGAGGTAGAGAAAGTTGCCGCTGCCGCACGCCGGGTCGAGCACGCGATACGCGGCAAGCCGGTCGAGAAATCTGATCAGCGCGGCTTTGGCCTTGAGCGAGGCGGCGTCGTTGTGCTTTTTGCTTTTGGCGATGATTCTGGCGATGTCTTCACGTGCGTGCGCCCACTCCGCGCGCAGCGGGCGCTCGACCACCGGCGTGACGATGCGCATGATGGTGGCCGGGTCGGTGTAGTGGGCGCCGAGCTGGCTGCGCTTTTTCGGGTCGAGCCCGCGCTCGAACAGGGTGCCGAAGATGGCGACGTCAATCGCGCTCCAGTTGAGCGTGGAAGCGGTCTTGAGTGCTGCGACGTCCATCGGCGTGATCAGCGGCACGTCAATCGTCTTGAACAGCCCGCCGTTGAACCAGGGGATGTCGTCGAGGCCGAACAGTCCGCCGTCACGCATGCGCCCGAACAGTTCCACCAGTGCGCTGCGCAGTTTGTCCGGCGTGATCTGCTTGGCAACGAGTTTTTCAAACAGCCGCTCGGGCAGCAGGCCAACGTCTTCCGCGAAGAAGCAGAACAGGCATTGCGTGAGGAAGTGCGCGACGCGCTCGGGCGGCTCGCGACGCTCATTGCGCATGCGCTCGGCGACGTCGGCGAAGGCTTTGGCGGCCTGCTCCGTGATGTCGCGATTGGTGCGGCGGGGCTGGAAGCTCGCCGGGTCGGTGAAGGCGCGGCGCAGCAGCTCACGCTTGGCCGGGTCGCCAAACTCCTTGAGTGCGAGGCGGTAGGTCTCGGTCGGGCGGCCGGTGAACTGGGTGTGGATTTCGAAGGCCAGCCGGTCGCTGACGATGAGCAGCGGCGGGTTATCGAGCGCGTTGGCGTAGTCCTTGAGCTGGCGCAGCGCATTGTTGAGATCGCCGCCCGGCGCCTTGTATTCCCACGCGAAACAGCCGCGCTTGAATACGTCGGCAAAACCCCGCTTCTGGCCGAGTTTGAGCGTGCCTTTCTCGAAGGTGTAGTTGTCGCTGTCGTTCGGCGCGTCAAGGCCAAGCAGCTCGCACAGGCCGATGAAGTGCGGTTGCGCGCCGGCGCGCTCCGACATGCCGTAGCCACCACCGCCGGGCGACCAGTGGCTGATGAATTCTTCCGGGCTCGTCGTGTTCGTCGCGCTCATGGCACGAATGTAACGGGTTGCCTGGCTGTTTCATTGCGCCAGTTGCGTTCGTGATTCGACAGGCTCACCACGAACGGCGTGAGGGTCGCCGTGCGGGCGGCGGCGTCTGCGTCAAGCGATATCGGTTATTGCCGCTGCGCCTGCTTCCGCGCGTCCGTGCGCGACCATCCACTGGCAATAGTCCGCCAGCCGCGCCGTTTCGCAGTGCACGACCAGCGTAGTCACACGGCCCCACGCCAGCGTGAAAACATGCACGCCCTGATTGTTGCCGGCCCCGCCATCAGGCAGCGTGAAGTGATCACGCCACGAGACCATGGCGACGGTGTGCCACGGCCAGCCAGTGACGGCGATGCTGTCGATCTCGAAACGCAGATCGGGCAACAGCCTTTGCAGTCGCGCGTACCACTGGGTGGTTGACGCGATGCAGTTGCGCTCGCCAGCCAGTGCGTGCTCGCCGTACATGATGTGGCGATGTTGTGCGGCAAACTGCGGCACGATGCGATCGTAGCGACCAGCGTTGATGTCGGCGAACGCGCGACGCAGTTTCTGCCTGACGATGTAGTGGTACACGGCGGTGCTCCGGTTGGGCTCAGCCGCTGACGACGTTTATGGTCAAAGCGACAGCGTAGAGCAATGTGGCGGCGACCATGCCAACGAATGGAATCCTGAAGAAATAGCGCCTCGCCACCACGACGTAGATGAGCAGCGTCACCGCGCCCAGCGACAGAAGGTAGGCGGACTGCCAGAGCAGCGCCGACTGGGCGAGCGCAAGATAGCCGTAGATCAGGCCGAACAGCATGAGCCCCATGCTGTGGGTGACGTTGAAGCCGTAGTTGGCGCGCCAGATGGTGGTTTGCCGGGTGATGACCGGATGCGTTTGCTGCATCGCCGCCATCACGGCGGCATCGCGAGGGTGCAGCTTGTTGCCGTGGAGCGTGTAAAGCAGGTGGATGCTGCCGAACAAGAGGACGATGCCAGCACTGGTGGCGATGAGTGTGGAAGCGAGCATGGTGCGGCCCTTTCGTGACCTATCTTTACAAGCGAAAGATTTGACGCATTCTTCCATCCCAATCCTTCTCGTGTCAAGATTACAGTTATGAGCCCTCCAGAATTGGCGGCGGCGCCAAGAGCAACCGCCAGAACACGCAAGAAACCTGCAGCCGCGGCTGCTGAGCCCTCGCGCCGGCGCGGCAGGGCGGCGGCGTCCGAACCCGAATCGAAGCCCTACCACCATGGCAACCTGCGCGAGACGCTACTGGCAGCAGCAGACAGTGTGCTGGCGCGCCAGGGAGCGAGTGGCATCACGATGCGCGATGTGGCCAAGGAAGCAGGCGTGTCACATGCAGCGCCGTACCATCACTTCGCCAGTCTCGACGAGATGCTGGCCGCAGTCGCCGGGCGGGGCTTCGCACAGCTTGCGACGGCGATGGCGGCACCCGCCGGCGAAAGCCAACCGCGTGAGCGGCTGCTGCAGATCTGCGAGGCCTACGTCAATTGCGCCAGAGCACACCCCGCGCAGTTCCGCCTGATGTTTGGCCCGCTGCTCGCGCGCAAGCACGAGTTCCCGGCACTGAAGACCGCCGCCGAAGGGGCGTTTGCGCAACTGCTGGCGGCCTCAACCGCGCTGGACGCCGCGCGCGGACCGGAACTGGCGCTGCTGGGCTGGAGCCTGGCGCACGGCCTGAGCAATTTGCTGATTGACGGCGCTTTTGATGGCCTTCCGATGGAGCTGCCTGCCGGCGCAACGCTGGCGCGACAACTCGCGGCGCGCGCGTTGGGCGGATAGTTTCGGCGGACATTGCGAAGGTTCCAGCTCGTCATCGGACGAGTCAATTCTTCGGCAACGGCTTTTCCCTGTTCGCCGCTCCGGACGTGGGCTCAGTTCGGCAAAGCACTGTCTGTCGACTTTCCGCGTTTTTGGCGCTTAACCCATTGCCGTTAACGGTTTCGCGCGGAAGCCACTGGCCCAGCATCTCGCCCACCGAGCCGCGCCGAACGAACGGCGAGCCCCGACGCGCATAATTTCCGGCTCACTGCCGTGGCAGATTTGCTGCGCACCAGCCCCTCTTGCAAGGCTCCCCATGAAACTGAAAGACCCCCTCCTCTTCCGCCAGCAGGCCTACATCGACGGCACGTGGTGCGACGCTGATTCCGGCGCGACATTCGCCGTCGACAACCCGGCTACCGGTGAAATCATCGGTCAGGTGCCCGACATGGGCGCTGCCGAGACGCAACGCGCGATTGCCGCTGCCAACGCGGCGCTGCCTGCCTGGAGCAAGATGAGCGCGAAGGCGCGCAGTGCCATCCTGCGCAAATGGTTCGACCTGATCATGGCCAACGCCGACGATCTGGCGCAACTGATGGTGCTCGAACAGGGCAAGCCGTTTGCCGAGGCGAAGGGCGAAGTGAGTTACGGCGCCAGCTTCGTCGAGTGGTTCGCGGAAGAAGGCAAGCGTGCCTACGGTGATGTGATCCCGACCCAGGCGCCTGATCGCCGTTTTGTGGTGATCAAGCAGCCGATCGGCGTCTGCGCCGCCATTACGCCGTGGAACTTCCCGATTGCGATGATCACGCGCAAGTGCGCGCCGGGCCTCGCCGTCGGTTGCACCTTCGTAGTCAAACCCGCCGAGCAGACGCCGTACTGCGCGCTGGCGCTGGTGGCGCTGGCCGAGCAGGCCGGCATGCCGAAGGGCGTGTTCAACATCATCACCTGCGACTCCTCGAAGGCACCCGAGGTGGGCAAGGTGCTCTGCGCGTCGCCGATTGTGAAGAAAGTCACTTTCACCGGGTCCACCGAGGTCGGCCGCATCCTGATGCGCCAGAGCGCCGACACGGTGAAGAAGATGGGCCTGGAGCTCGGCGGCAACGCCAGCTTCATCGTGTTTGATGATGCCGATATCGACGCCGCAGTCGAGGGCGCGATGGCCTCAAAGTACCGCAACACCGGCCAGACCTGTGTTTGCGCCAACCGCATCTACGTGCAGGATAAGGTCTACGACGCCTTCGCCGCCAAACTCACCG
>Ga0208826_1003751_pt1 | contig 10147 bp, 9 predicted proteins | sample AD_UKC115_MetaG_FD_184451 | JGI IMG/M metagenome (GOLD analysis project Ga0208826, IMG submission 184451) | Active sludge microbial communities of municipal wastewater-treating anaerobic digesters from Hong Kong - AD_UKC115_MetaG (SPAdes)... | ecosystem: Engineered > Bioreactor > Anaerobic >... | reverse complement strand
TACTCTGGATCTTTATCCAGAAAAAATTTTTAAATCCCGGACCAGGAGGTAAAAATTTCTGCTAGAACTACCAGAAATAAAACTTCCCCTCGAGGCCTTCTGCTCTTTTTTTCGCTTTTAATCCTGATCGTTCTCTCATCTGCTCTGGCCAGCAGCTATCTAAGTCAACAGCAAAACAGTCTGAACGGAGCTTATCATTCCTATGCCGAACTCGAATCAGAGTTAAAGAAACTGGTTTTGAATTACCCATCAATTGCCCGACTGTCCATCCTCGGTCAGAGTCTGGAAAAAAGAAATATCTATACGTTGAAAATTAGTGACCATCCCGGCCAGAGAGAAGATGAACCCAGGCTGGCCCTCCTTGGCTGTCATCACGCCCGGGAATGGATTTCAGTTGAAGTCCCGCTACAGCTAGCCGCTTATTTACTGAAAAATTATGCCCGGGATGAACGGATAAAAACCATTGTCGATTCTTCAGAAATCTGGCTGGTCCCGCTGATCAATCCAGATGGTCTTGATTATTCTATTATAAATTACCGTCTGTGGCGAAAAAACCGCCGCTTAAATTTGGACGGCTCTTTCGGAGTTGATTTGAATCGAAATTACTCTTTTGCCTGGGGAATAGATGACAGCGGCTCCAGCCCACACCCTGCCTCCGAAACTTATCGCGGTCGCCAGCCATTCTCTGAGCCTGAAACCAGGGCCATTAGAGACCTGTTTCAACAGGTCAATTTTTCGGCAGCCATCTCCTATCACAGCTTTTCAGCGAGTATCCTTTATCCCTGGAGCTATGCTGATTTGCCTGCCGACCAGGAGCCACTCTTTCAACAGCTGGCAGCGGACATGGCCCGGCTAATAAGCGAGGTAAACGGGCGTATTTATTATACGGGCCGGTCTGCCTCCTCCCTTTATCTAACTAACGGAGATTTTATCGACTGGGTTTATGCTTTTTTTAATATTCCAGCTTTTACCATTGAGCTTCCACCTGTTGATCTTCAAGAAGGGGGCTTTTTCAACTCCGAGCAGGATATTCAGAGTCTGACTGCTGAAAATCTGCCAGCTGTCATTTATCTTCTGGAATGGGCCATCTCGACTGACAGCAACCAGGATAAAAGCCTAAAGCGCGACAGGAAAAATCAACTTGAAAAAGCACCGGGAAATGCCCTAAAAAATAAGCGTAATAGACTTTAGCCGGCCAGGAGGCCAGAAAATGAGCCAACTAGAAGCTATCTATTTTCTTGCTCCGGCCGAAAATCAGAAAGAAGGTTTGCCCCTCTGGATTTTTTATATCGCTCTGTGCCTTGTTCTTCTCCTGCTCTTTCTAACTTTTCTTCACAACAAGAGCTTGCGAAAGAAAATAAACGACATTTTTCTGGTCTATAAAAGAAGAATCATGAAATTCTGGCTGACAGCTATTCAGCGACGCCAAGAAAAGAAGAAGAATAAACTCTTAATTCAGCTTGGCCAGCAGGGAATCGAGGTCTGGCCACAAATAAAAGAGGCAAAGCAGGCGGCGGCAATAAACTTTCTCGAGGAGAAAAAACAAAGTCAGAAAGAATTGGGTGAGGCCAGACATTCAACTGAGCTTAAGGACCATTATCTGACTGTTGGTCTGATTATTAACGGGATTCGACCGGAACTTGAGCAACTTTCCGTTTATTATTCTAAGCTGGACAGGGTGGAGAGACGAATTAAAATTCTGGAAAGAGAATTAGAAAACCTTTAAGGTCTCCTTTACCACCTCTTCTTTACGGTCTAAAATAGCTTTATGGACGAAAAGCAACCTATTCTGGCCCATCTGTGCTGTGCGCCTGATGCTCTGTACGTAGTTAGCCTTCTTCAAACCAGCTATCAGGTAACCGGTTATTTTTATAACCCCAATATACATCCGCCCGAAGAATATGAACTCAGGCTGAAAGAAACGCGCCGGGTGGCCCAGCACCTGGGCTTTAAGCTGGTCGAAGGAGAATATGACCTGGAGCGCTGGCTGCAGTTAACGGCCAGATTTAAGGACGAACCGGAAAAAGGAAGAAGATGCCACATTTGTTATGCCTGGCGGCTCGACCGGACTGCCTTTCTGGCCCGGCAGCTTGGCTTTCCTCTCTTTACCACTATTATGAGTATCAGTCCCTGGAAAAGTGCTTCAGTTTTGAACCGCATCGGCCGCCTGACTGCCAGTAAATATGGTCTTGAATTTCTGGCAGCAGATTTTAAGAAGAAAGATGGTTTTAGGAAAAGCGTGGCCATGAGTAAAGATTTCGGCCTTTATCGTCAGAATTACTGTGGCTGCCTCTACAGTCTGGAGGCCAGAGCCTAGATGTCTCCTTCAGATAGAAAGCCCGGACAGCAAAAAGCCTACCGACTGCTGGTCAGAGGCACTGTGCAGGGGGTAGGTTTCCGGCCCTTTATTTACCGTCTGGCTACCAGGCTCAACTTTAATGGCTATGTAAAAAACGTCGGAGAGGGAGTAGAAATTTACCTGGAAGGAAACTCCACTGACTTCGAACATTTCCTGCAAGCTTTGAAACATGACCTGCCGCCGCTGGCCAGAATAGAGAGCCTGGACTGGCTGGAAGTCGAACCGGAAGGTCGCTTTAAATTTACCATTGACCGCACCACAGCCGGCGAATCCTTTGTTTTTATTTCTCCCGATATCGCTACCTGTCCGGAATGCCTGAAGGAGATAGAAACCCCCGGAGAAAGGCGTTACCGCTATCCCTTTACCAACTGTACCAATTGCGGTCCGCGCTATACGATTGTTAAAAAACTGCCGTATGACCGGGAAAACACCACTATGGCCAGTTTTAAAATGTGTCCTGACTGCCGCCGTGAATATGAAAATCCGCTGGATCGGCGCTATCATGCTCAGCCGATTGCCTGTCCTCAATGTGGTCCACAACTGGTCTTGCTCGAAGTCCGAACGAGAAAAAGTATGGAAGAGCCGCTGGAAACGGCCATTCAACTGGTCAAACAGGGAAAAATCCTGGCAGTTAAAGGGCTGGGCGGATTCCACCTGATCTGTGATCCATTTAATCTCCAGGCTGTCCGCCGGCTAAGAAAGATCAAGCAAAGAAAGGTCAAACCTCTGGCTCTAATGGCCCGGGATCTGGAAACTGTTGCCGAATATGTCTACCTCAACCGGGCAGAGAAAGACTGGCTGATTTCCTCCCGCCGGCCAATTGTTCTTTTAAAGAAAAAGAAGGATATTCCAGAGATCGCCCCGGAAGCTGACACGCTGGGGTTTATGCTTCCCTACACTCCTCTCCACCATCTCCTGCTCAAAGAACTCAAGGTGATTGTGGCCACCAGCTCCAATCAGAAGGATGCACCGATTATCAAAGATGAGGTTGAGATCAGCCCGGAACTGGGCGATTTTATCCTGACTCACAATCGCGACATAGCGATGAGAGCCGATGATTCAGTCCTGAGGGTTATTGATTCTAAGCCACTCTTTTCCCGCCGGGCCAGAGGCTTTGTGCCTTTTCCCCAGAAGGTGCCTGATTCCCTGAAATCAAAAGCCCAGATTCTGGCCGTTGGTGGAGAACTTAAAAATACTATTTCGATTTACAAAAATGGTTATATTGTCACTTCTCAGTTTTTAGGCGATCTGGATGATTATCAGAATTTTGGCTATTTTCTGGAGACCATTGACCACTTTAAAAAGCTGTTCGATTTCAGGCCGGAGCTGGTCATAAGTGACCTGCACCCTGACTTCAGAAGCACAATCTACGCTCGATCAACGGGTCTTCCCCATCTCCAGCTGCAGCATCATTTCGCCCATCTCCTGGCTCCGATGATAGAACATCAGCTCGAGCCCGGAGAGAGAGTTCTGGGCATCAGCTTTGATGGTTATGGTTATGGCGATGACGGCCAGGCCTGGGGTGGCGAATTTCTGATAGCCGATTACCGTGGCTATCAAAGATACGCACATCTGGACTATGTGCCTCTTCCGGGTGGAGATGCAGCTGTCAGAGAACCATGGCGAATGGCTCTTTCCTTCCTGCTTAAGGCTTTCGGTGAGAAATACCCGCCACTAAAATCGCTGGACAGAATTCCAGTCGCAAAAAAGACAGCAGTTAGATATTTAATTGAAAAAAACATCAATACTCCGCTGACTTCGAGCGCCGGCCGGCTGTTTGATGCTGTTTCCTATCTGGTCGGGCTGGCTCCAGAAAAAATAGAATTTGAAGCTCAGGCTCCAGCCAGCCTTGAGGCGGCTGCTTCTCTTGCCCGACCAACCACCAGAGCCTATCATTATTTGTTTTTAAAAGATGCCCCCTCTTATCGCCTGGACTTCGCCCCGGCCATAAAAGAGATTACGGAAGAATTAATCAAGGGGCAAAAGCCAGAGACGATCGCTATTAAATTTCACCAGACTCTGGCCAGAGCCATTCTTGATGTCTGTCTTCAAGCCCGACAGGAAGCAGGCCTGAACAAAATTATTCTAACTGGAGGAGTTTTTCTGAACCGGATCTTACTCGAAAAAACAGAACAACTGCTCAAGCAAAAGGCCTTCCAGGTCTTAAGACCGGTGTATTATTCCCCGAATGACGAATCATTATCACTGGGACAAATCGCCTCTGGCCTCAGCCTGACAGCCAGAAAAGAGATGGTAGGCTGACCGGACCTAGGAAGTCAGGTCTTTAGTCCTCCTCCTGACTTTTTTCAGTCTGAAGCCGGGTCCACCAAAAAAGTAAATAGAAGCATTGATCAAATAGGCTAAAAGAAACCCGGTCACTGCCATGACGGCAAAGCCAACGAGCCCGCCAAGAAAACTATAGACCAGGCCACCGACCAGTTTGCCTTGCATTTCCTGAAGAAAAGCAGGAAGTGCGGCTCCCACTCCAGGAAAAAACTCAGTCGCACCCGCCATTAAGCCCAATAAAATGCCCAGGAGAATGCCGACTCCGCCAAAAAATAATAAAAAACTCAGGGGGTCAGCCTCCCTCAAATACCACAGATCAATCTCTTCGCCCTTTTTCTTACCTGTTGCCGATCGGCCCTGGCCATCAGTCAGATTAATTTTTTCTTCCGTTTTAACCATTGCCCCACAGTCGGGACAAACAACCTGATCTGGCCCCAGCTGTCGGCCACACTGCGGACAAACCAGCCTGGCTGGCCCCACCTGAAGCGGGGAATGACAGCTGGAACAGACCTTCGCCTGAAGGTCGTTTTCCTGGCCGCACACCGGACAGATCAGAGCGTTGCTGTGGTCAGCTGGAGGTTCAGCTTTTACCCACCTTTTCCCATCATAAAAATACCACTGACCGCTCTGAGCACCCAGCATCCAGCATCTTCCCTGGTCATCAAAGAGTCTCAATTTCCTGAGAGCTTCGGCAAACTGCTCCCGGCTGAGCTCTCCCTTCATAAACTTCTGCCGGAGGCGCTCAAAATTGCTTTCTACAATCTGGAATCTTTTATCTATCATATCAATTTCATCAGTTTAAAATTTATACCTTCTATCCTGACTTTGGCAAGTCTAAAATGCCCTGGTTTCGATGACGATTTTCTGTGCAGGTTGTTATATCTGCTTGAATTTAAAAGTATTTAACTCTTCCTTTTGACAGATTTTGCACAGGCTTTTCCACAAAAATTGTGGATTTTGAGAACTCAGCCAATCAAATCAAGAAGGCCGCTATCGGTAACAGGAGCCGGGATAAAAGATACTAAAAAAATAATCAGAACGAGAAAAGCTATAATCTGTCTTTTCCGGGACAGCCTGGCCGGTACCCAGGCCACTGGCGGGTGCCTCAAGCCAAGCAAAAGAATTAAAATAGCCCAGATGAGCCAGCCTGCCCAGAAAAAGATTCCCAGGACAATCAGCAGAGCTACGATGATATAAGATATCTTTCTGACTTTATCTCCAAAAAGCGAATAAAATATATGACCGCCGTCGAGCTGTCCGATGGGAAAAAGATTAAAGGAAGTGACCAGCAGTCCCACCCAGGCAGCCATGGCCATAGGATGAAGAATCAACGCCTGATCAGCTGGTACCGGCCCGAAAATCATCCTGGTCATGGCTTTAAGCAGCCAGGGTTCTCCGAACTCGATAGTCCCCTCAGAAACTGTCATCGGAGCCAATTTTGACCAGGTCAGACCAAAATACAGGGCAGGAACTGATAAAATGAAGCCGGTTAGCGGGCCGTTGGCACCAATATCAAATAACTCATCCCGTCTGGTCAGCGGAGATTTGATGCGAATAAAGGCTCCTAAGGTTCCGATTAAAGTCGGGGCCGGTATGAAATAAGGCAGGGTCGCCTCAATATGATAATTTTTGCAGGTTAAATAGTGACCGAGTTCATGACCAAGCAAAATTCCCAGAAGAGACAGGGAATAAATCAAGCTGAGCCGGTTTAAAACGGGGTTAAAAATGATTCCGATATTAAGGAAAGCCGGTATATCCTCAAGATCCTGTCCGGCATAGACATAGTTCATGGCCCAGAGAAAACCAACAAAGTAGGTAGAAATAACCGTCAAAAAGAAAAGTAGATAATTTACCCACCTCTTGCTTTGAGCCATAGGAAATTTGAACCTTTATAACAAAAAAGGGCAAGAGAACCACCAGCCCTCTTGCCCTTTAATCTGATCTTAATCTTATTAATTGCCCTTAAGTTTGTTAAACTTGGCCTCCAGCTCTTCCCTGGTTTCCTGGTGATCGGGGTCAGGAACACAGCAATTTACCGGGCAAACAGAAGCACACTGAGGTTCGTTGAAATAGCCAACACATTCGGTACACTTGTCAGGGTTAATTTCATACCTTTCATCTCCGGCGGAGATTGCTTGATTCGGGCATTCGGGCTCACAGGCACCACAATTAATGCAATCCTCGGTGATTTTATAAGCCATCTTTACCTCCTGTTGTTTGGTGAATGATGAGAATATATTATAACTTTCCACAAAAAATATACAAGGCAAAAAAGGCAAAACTGAATATTTAACTGCCGGCCTGAAGCTTCATAACCTTCAGAGCAGCCTGATAGCCATAATAAGTATTCTGATAAGTGCCCTGGAGCTGACGATAGACATTTATGGCCTGCTCTCGGTCACCTTTCTTCTCATAGACCTCAGCCAGGTGAAACAAAGCAATATCCAGAGGGTAGCTTTTCGGTTTGTCTTTTTCTATCTGACGATAGACAGAAATAGCCTCATCAAACTTATTCTGTTTGGCCAGCACCTGTCCGTAAAGATCAAGTATTTGATAATGAATGAGATCCCGACCCTTATTCTTGACCCTCTCCAGGATCTTTTCTGCCTGACTAAAATCATTTTTTTCAAAATAATAAGTGGCCAGACTCAAACTGGCTATCCGACCGTAGCGGCTGGAACCAGCCATCTTCTCCAGCTCAGCCAGATTTTCTGGCTTTTGATCCAGCTCGGCCCTTAAGGCCAGTACCTGGCTCAAATAGTTAGCTTCCTGGCTTTTTCTATAGTTGCCGTAAAACTTCAAACCAAAAATAACGGCAACTACCACCAGTAAGGCTATTCCAGCCACCTTGAGTTCATGACCATGTTCTTTTACCCAGAGAAAAAAACGGCTCAATCCGCTGGCCAGTTCGTTTTCCTTTAATTGTTTTCTTTCAGTCCTTTTCATGTTTTCTCCTCAAAGACATCATTTTTAGCATAATCCAGAGAAAATTCCAAGCAGAAACCGACTGCTGATAGGCAGGGATAAAAATAGATAGACTGATAAGATGGAAAGATAATCAGAAGTTAAACTGAATCAGGCCTGATTTTTCTTTAATCTGACGCCTTATTTCTTCTTTGGTAATTAAACCTTCTTTTTCTGCCTTAATAGCCTTAAACAGGTCATAAGTGGTTAACAGGGCATTGCCGTCCTTTTCTGCTTCTTCTATCTGAAACTGGGAAAAAGGATTATTCCTGAGCCTGGCTTCTTGCTGATTGAAGTAATTGCCAAGGAGCAAGCCCTTCATCCTGGTATTATCAAATTCTTGCATTCTACGCCCTTTAAATCTCTGCAGCCTGATGCAATCATCATCAGCCGCCCAGTTTCTGGAACTTCTGACCACCACCAGAATTAAGAACCCTTTTCTCAGGCCGACCTCAATCGGTTGGTCGGAATCTTCGATCAGCCAGATGTCCTCCTCTTTGTCTCTGATTACATTTTTCCAGTACTCATCCACATCAACAGCTTTCGTCCAGCCCAGATATTTAAAAGCATTAATCGCCGCCGCCTTAAGGTCCTTGCCTTCGGCTTTAAGCAGTTTGATAAAAGCCTCCTGTTCGGTGGCTTTAAGCGTTTTAATCTTTTCATCTATTTCTCTTATTTTTTCCTCAAATATCTTTTTTTCTTCTTCTTTTTGCCGGTAGAGCTGCTTGATCTCGGGGAAAACATATTCTTCCCGATCGGTCCAATCAGTTTCTTCTGGCTCTTTTCCCTTGAGTTCCAGCAGAGGGAAAACATCTCTGAGAATAAAATCGGCGACCTGGATGTTATTCGGCCCAAACCAGGGCAGAAGCCAGAAGAAGCCCTTCCCCTTTTTGATCAACAGAGAAACCGGATAACCATCAGAACTTTTGGCCACGATTTTCCAGGTCTCGTCCAGAGCGGAGGGGATTTCCCAGATATCGGTGGCTAAGGGATTAGGCAGGAGTTTATACATAAAGCTTATTTTGTCAAAATATCGATCAAACAGAAGGTTAAAAGGCAGCTCTGGATTGACCAGAAGAGAATCGCCGGGCGCCGATTCCTGCAAATGAATATCAGGGAAGGTTCCGATTACTCCAGTCAGCTGATAGAGGTAGCCCTGGCCGATAAAACCAACCAGCCTGGCTCCATTCTTGACCTGGTCCCTTATTTTTTCAGAGAGGTCAGCCGGAATGGCCTCGTTTTCAACCGGCGAGCTCATCTGGAAAAAGATGTTCTTGACGTCGGGTAGGACAACCGGTAAATTCTGGAAATCAGAAGTCCGGAACAAGAAAGTTTCAATCTTTTCCTGCTCAAAAAAAGCTTTATCCTTCTCATCAAAATCCAGCAAGACAATACCGTCCATTGCCCTTTCCTTTCTTAAAGTTTTTCAATTATGATAAATAATACACTTTCTCCCTTAATTTATCACCCCTCGAGATGATTTTCAGGATGAATTCCTTTCCCCTTTATCCGTCAGAGTTGATAAGTCTGGTGCCCCTGGCCAGACTCGAACTGGCGGCACAGGGATTAGGAATCCCTTGCTCTATCCATACTGAGCTACAGGGGCTACCAGTCTGCGAGCTAAATATAACTTAAGCCTGTCCTTTTTTCAACGAGAAGCCCTAGATGGGGGCAAGCACCCGTGGGCCTCAGTCACCCAACTCTTGAATAATTTTCAGTCCTGGCAGCCAGGACAGAAAAATGTGCTGCGGCCGTTGATTTTCTTCCTGATTATTTTTTCCTGACGGCAGCGCGGGCAAAGCCGCCCTTCTCTGGCATAAACCCGGTGGTGCTCCTGGAATCTACCTCTTTCGCCTGAAGCATCAATATAGTCGCTGATGGATGAACCCTTCAAAGCAATAGCTTCCTTGAGAACTCTTTCCATCGCCCGGTAGAGTCTGGTCGCCTCCCGGTCAGTCAAGCTTCCAGCCAGCCGAAAAGGATTAAGTTCGGCCCTGAACAGTATTTCATCAGAATAAATATTGCCAATTCCGGCTATGATTTTCTGGTCAAGTAACCAGTTCTTCAACCTTTTCTTACCATGAGTTTTGAGCAGCCCTTTGAAACTGGCCAGATCAATCTCCAGCGGTTCTGGGCCCAGATCATTTCCAATTTTCCCTTCGATTTGAGTGAGATCCAGGCAGTTCAGAAAACCGAATTTTCTTATATCACGAAATCGTAATTCTTTTTTTAAACGATAGAATTTGAGAAGAGCGTGAGTATGCTTATCAATTTTACGCTCCGGTTCCGTCAGGAATAGCTGCCCGGTCATTTTCAGGTGGACCAGCCAGCCCAGCTGCCCCTCGAATTCGAAAATGATCATTTTCCCCCGGCGCCAGATATCCAGAATCTTTCGTCCCTTATAAGCTGCCGGTTGGAAAGAACCTGGCAATTGCTCTTTTTCCAGATGAGGAGATAGAAACCTGAACTCCTTGACCCGCTGGCCAACCAGCTCTGATTTTAACCCCCTGACAATAGTTTCAACTTCAGGCAACTCTG
>Ga0208826_1003750_pt1 | contig 10148 bp, 10 predicted proteins | sample AD_UKC115_MetaG_FD_184451 | JGI IMG/M metagenome (GOLD analysis project Ga0208826, IMG submission 184451) | Active sludge microbial communities of municipal wastewater-treating anaerobic digesters from Hong Kong - AD_UKC115_MetaG (SPAdes)... | ecosystem: Engineered > Bioreactor > Anaerobic >... | reverse complement strand
GACGATTAATTCTGCTTATTTTTTCGCTGTTTTTCTTCACATTTGCATCTGCAGAGAGACCTGTAAAAGATGTCAAAAACAACTTTCGCAACTTTGGATCCAGGACGACAAAGATTGTTTTGTCTGAGGATGGCATCATAGATGCCTACATTAGGGACGCTGTTACAAAAGAGTGGAAGATATCTCCTTATGAATTTTGTACACCTCAGGAATACGAAGTGATCAAAGAGGACACATCATTTTTTTTTCTGCTTAGGACAGACGGAATCTTTTCAAAAGAGTATGAGCCTTCCATTGAGTTTCTTTCGCTCATTAAAGGTGGGCCAAAATTTAAAAGAGGCCTGTTTATGAGTACAGAATTGATTTCATTACCTTTTCAGGCAAAAGACGATGATTCTGGAGAAATTATCCCTTTCATTCCTGCTTTCCTTCAAATAATTCAAGATTATATTATGGCTGTTCAGAAGAACATTTTGGCATCTATTAGTGGCAATGTGGTTCTTGGTGATTTATCTGGAATTAATGGAAAGACATTACTGTTTAAGGAAGGAGATATTGCCTTTCCTGCTGAAAAAGACGAGATAAAGTGGATATTCAGAGGTCGAGCAGAGGTGGTTAGCCAGGATGTTATAGAATCTGCAATTTCTGAAATATCCCAGGATGTTGCAATCGGTCTGGTCATTTCTCCACTGAAAGCGCATAAGGGAGGGTATTGCTATAAATTAGTCATAGATCCTGCTGAGGGTAAATTATATTATTTCAAAAAAAACAGGATTAATGAAAAATCACCTGTCGGATTTTCACGGAATGATATTAACAAATTATCTGCTCCATATAAAAGATAGTTATGAGGTTTGCATATAAGCACATAAACTCTCCGGTAGCGTATTGTGCTTTAACTATTGGTGCCGGTACAAGAGACGAGGATCCAGACGTCAATGGAGTTGCCCATTTTACTGAACATATGATTTTTAAAGGTACCAACCATAGAAGTTCGGTACAGATCAACAATCTTCTCGAAAGATGTGGTGGAGAGTTAAACGCATTTACTACTAAAGAAGAGACTGTAGTTAACGCTACAGTCTTGAAAGAAGATCTCTCGAAAGCCATTGGACTTTTATTTGACATAGTTTTCAATTCAACCTTTCCTGAAGAAGAATTTACAAAAGAAAAAAATGTGATTTTGGAAGAGATAAAGTCATATAAGGATTCTCCTTCAGAGTTGATATATGACGATTTTGAGAGCTATCTTTTTGGAGAGCATCAACTTTCCAGACCTATTCTGGGAACAACTTCCACTGTCAAGAGGATTAATGTTGGTGATATTAAAAACTTCACATCAAAATTTTATCTTCCGGGTAATATGACTTTTTCAATTGTATCAGAGTTGCCGGAAGAGAGATGCCTTAAGCTGGTTGGACACTATTTTGGTCTTGATCAAGCTAAAGAAGTGGAATATAATAATAGACGCGCAAATTGCGATTTTTCTTTATCCATCAATACAGATAAAGTCAAAACTATTTCAAAAAAAACGCATCAGATTCACTGTATTGTTGGTTCTCCCGCCTTTAGCCTTTACAGTCGGGAACGAATTGCTCTTTCAATGTTGACAAACATTCTTGGAGGTCCGGCCATCAATTCAAGATTCAATCAACTTTTGAGAGAAAGAAACGGTCTTGTTTATACAGTAGAAGCTTCATACACTCCCTATATGGAAACAGGTATTTTTACTGTTTATTTCGGCACTGACAAAAGCAAACTTGACAAGGCTTTAAAACTCGTTAAACATGAATTAGAAAGAATGAGATCATCAATGCTCTCAGCAACAGCTGTTAAGTCTGCCAAGAAGCAATTGCTGGGTCAATTGGCCATTTCCATGGACAATCCCGAAAATCTATGTCTCTCAATGGGTAAATCTCTTCTTGCATATAACAAGGTTGAGACTATTGATTATATTAGAGAAAAAATTGAGGAGACAACTGCAGAAGAATTGCAGCAGATAGCAAGTGAGATTTTTTCGGAAGAAAAAATGAAAATATTAATTTACAAATAATTGTGACAAGAGAGGAAAAATACATACTTGACAATTCATCTCCCTTAAGCGATGCTCTTGTCTGGTTGGAGCGTGAAACCAATCTGAGAACCAGTCATGCAAGAATGCTGACAGGTGCAGTCCAGGGGAGGTTTCTTGAGCTTGTTGCATGTTTGCTTAAACCCCATAGGATATTGGAAATAGGTACATTCACCGGATATTCTGCCATTTGCCTTGCTAAGGGACTTGACGAAGGAGGTATTCTTGATGCTGTCGAAAAAAATGATGAACTTGCTACACTAATAGATGAAGCAATACAAAGAGCTAACCTTTCAGACAAAATAATGCTTCATTATGGAGATGCGTTGGAAATTATTCCAAAACTCAATAATAGCTATGAGCTTGTTTATATAGATGCAAACAAAAGGGAATACACCAGATATTTTGACTTGATAATAGATAAGGTTCCTTCTGGAGGGATTATTCTTGCAGACAATGTGCTCTGGGATGGAAAAGTCTATCAGGACAATGTCCCTAACGATACTCAGACCCAGGAAATTTTGAAGTTTAATATAAAAGTCAGGGAAGATAGTCGCGTGGAAAATTTTATCCTTCCACTGCGTGATGGGATAAATATCATTAGAAAATTATGAGTGATGTCTTAAGTATCAGTGATACTTAACTTCCATATCGTAGTTCCACCTGTCAAAATACAGATTGCCACCTTTCCACTCAACTTCACCTCGCTGGAAGTCCACAGTTTCACTCCTCGGATAGATTTTTGCAGGGAATAAAGGTGCCGAAATATCCTGATTGACAATCATTCGATATGCGTCTATACCTTTTGTATAGAAATAATAGACTTCATCATTACCCAATGCACTTTCGACTCTTCCAAAAGACTGATCCACAGGAACCCAGCCTATACCCTCATAGTAGATTTCAGCCCAGTCGTGCAGATTGAGATTGCCTGGGTGCATCATCCATCCTGACTGCCATTTGGCAGGAACCCCTGCACATCGTGCCATCGTAATCAGAAGCAGAGATACTTGCCCACAATCTCCATGGCGATTTGCAAGTACGTATTCCGGAATGTTTTCAATTGTGGAATATTCTCTTGCACTTGCCCATGGGAAATTACTGTCTATCCACTCATATATAAGCTTGATTTTTTTGTATGGGTTGGTCTCACTGCCCACTATTTTAGCAACAGTATCCTTGATTTTGTTGCTGAAAACTATATGAGGAGGAATCTCCGATGTATATTTTTTGTAGATAGAATCTTCAATATTGTAAGGCTTAATATTGTTGGGGTCGAAGTTAAAATACTGACTATAACATGTATACTCTAAGTTGTAGGAGAAAATAATGGCAGAATCCTTGACGGCCTTTTTCTCCATATAGATAGATTTATGCAAATATTTGTCAGGAGAAATTAAGAAATCAGGCTGTGATGTAGAAATCAAACGAATATTGGATTGACTTCTGACATCGCCTCTTGGATACGGCATCCATACCCTGACAATTTCTCCATCTGGTACTTCGTTGGGTTTGACAGATAATGTATATTTAACACTCATTGTTACAGGTTTGAAATAAGTGCCATTAACATTTTTGTGTTCAGAAATCAATTGGGGAATGTGTCTGGCAAGGAATCGTGTTAACGAATCTCCTGCTTGACCTTCAACAGCGACGAAATGCTTTGCAGCAATGGAGTCTATTCTGAAAAGGTTTCTTGCTGCAGATCTAAAATAACATTTTTTGCCATCAATGATCATGTTTTCAAGAGCATTTGTCTTTTCCCAATGCTCAATTTCACTTTTTGTGACGTTGGGGTAGTATTTCTTAATATAATTGATTACTGAAGAGTCACTTGCCCTGAAATCGTATCTGATCCGATCCATCCTTTCCAACTCAAAATTGAGATTCCACCTTTCAATTTCAGGCAGAGTATCGCTCATCAATCTAATTTTTATCAATTTGGATGCTTCTGTAAAATTACCTGACGAGATCTCATTATTAATCTGTTCAATAGCAGGCAATTGATAACTCTTTTTTCCTGAACAGGATATGATCAGTAGAAAAAGAAAAGGCAAAAAAATGGATTTATGTTTCATTTTTTTACTTACAGCGTTCGTAGTAACTTCTATCTCTGGTGTCAACTTTTATCCTTTCTCCCTGGTTTATAAAGAGTGGTACCATAATCTCAGCACCTGTTTCAAGAGTAGCCGCCTTCAAAGCATTTGTGGATGCAGTATCCCCCTTAACAGCAGGTTCAGTGTAGGTTACTTCTAATTCAACAAACGGAGGCAGTTCACAAGTGAGCGCCCTTTCCTGATCAGCCAGAAACATCATTTCCACATATTGACCCTCTTTCATTAGATCGGAATTTTCGACCATTTCCGGATCAAGTGTGATTTGCTCAAATGTTTCGGTATGCATAAAATTGAATCCCATGTCGTCTTTGTATAAAAATTGATAAGGTCTTCTCTCAACATTAAGGATCTCAATTCTTTCACCGGCAGTATATGTGTTTTCAAGTATTTTACCATTTTCAAGGTTTCTCATTTTAACCTTTACAAATGCACCTCCTTTTCCTGGTTTAACATGTTGAAACCAAATAATGCTGCATGGTTTTCCATTAAAATCAATACATAAACCGTTTTTAAAATCCGCAGTAGTTGCCATATTTTTGTATATATTTGCCACAAATATACTACAAATATCGGAATGTAGCGCAGTTGGTAGCGCACTACGTTCGGGACGTAGGGGTCGGGCGTTCGAGTCGCCTCATTCCGACAAAGCAGTGCGAAAATTTTGTATAAAAGAAAATTAGTACTAATTTTGCACTCCCAAAGTCAAAGAATGGTGTCATAGCTCAGTTGGTAGAGCAAAGGACTGAAAATCCTTGTGTCCCTGGTTCGATTCCCGGTGACACCACATAAAAAAAGCGCTTTAACGATAACATTAAGGCGCTTTTCTATTTTTAATCCACTATAGGTTTTTCTGCAAATTTTAGCTATAAAAGTTAAACTGGAATTGCAAACTTTATTTGGACAAAGAGTCAAGCAACGTTATATATAACGAAGCCTTCGCCTCGTTGTACTTCATATTAAACTACTGCAAAGATAGTGAGTCCCTCCAAATTGTCGGTAAATTAACCTGCTAAATTGCTTTGAATGCCCTTGCCTTCCGCTCTATTTCGGAAGCCGGAGCTTTGTATTTTGCCGCTACCGTTCTCCATTTGTCAACGGCGTTTACCACTTCCGTTTTAATCTCCGTTGCCCGTTCGCCAGACAGCAGGTAAAACGGAGCCGTCTGCATCACTACGGCCAAATCCAGTGAATTGTCCTGCTCGTCGATATTCAGCTTCAAACCGGTTCCTGTTTCGTTGGCGTTGATGTCGAAAGCGGGTGATAATACCCAACCCGCACCGGTATATATGAAACCATGATTCCGCAAGTGGTCGTCGGTGTTGGAAACACAAACGGAAAACAGCACACGCCGGAACAATTCTTCCAAATCCGATTTCGCATCGGCGCACTCCGACTTAATGAAATTGACCAGTTCGAGATAACTCGCTCCCGTGTCAGCATCGTCTCCGTCGGTATGCTGCAACAAGGTCATGGCCGAAGCGTAATGAATCCGCCGGTGGTCTTCAGTCCTGTCAAAACGTTGGGACAGGTAGGTGTGATACGAAGAGCCTAACTTTTTTACAGAAGCATTGGGAACATTGATTTTAGCCATCACTGCCAGTTCGTGGACAATCATTTCCCACAGCCCGACATCATAATCGTCGTGCTGACTGGGGAATTTGGCAATCCATTGCTTATCTTTGGTATCCACCACATCCGCTTTGGGGCGTGCGCCGCCCAACGACGAACCCGGAGCAATCAACTGGTTAATCCACTTTAAAGTGGCTTTATCCAATTGGTCGGCATTTTTCTCGTATTGCTCTACGGCATACTCCAATTCCCGAAGCGAAGTCCATGGCGGGGCGGCCAAAGCCTTGTCGTTGCTTAAAAAATCGCCGTCTGGTTTCTTTTTGAAACGCAAACCTCCCATCCGGTGGCAGTCGTGCACACCCAGCAAAAAATCAACGCCATGCAACAGGTGCGGTTCCCGGTTCTCAATTTTTGCCAATAAGATTTCCCTGCGCTTCATCAATAACTGCCCCCAGCGGTCGGGCGAAGAATCTTTGAATATCCCGAAGTTCTCATTGGACGGAGCATAGTGCAAGCCGGAATATAGCGGTAATTCCGGGTCGATTGCAATACCCGTTTTCAGCCATTCCTTCTCGTATTCGAAAGCATAGACCGCCTTTCCCCGCAGGGCGGAAAAAGATAAGGTTCCGACCAACCTGGGCACATCATACATATACCAATCGGCATACACTAATATTTCTTTTGTCTTGTTCATGGCATTCATTCAAATTCCGGTTCTTCGCTGTTTCCTTTGTCGATAGCATGTTCGACAGCGGACAACGCTTCTTTCTTTTTCGGCGCTCTCTTTCTTGTAGTCAGTTGAGCGTCCTGAATCTGCCTGCCTAACGGGTCTTTTTCGGCCACAAGCAACAGGTCGTCATCCAGCCGTAGGACGGACAGCACTTGCAGGTAATGCCCCAACGAAACGGAAGGCGAGCCTTTCTCTATATTTTCCAACGTAGATATGGCAATCCCCGCTCGTTCAGCCATAGAGCGCATGGACAACTTCCGGCGCAAGCGGGCTAAACGGATGTTCTCGCCTAACGTGGCGAGGATGTTCGTTTGCTTTTGAGTATAATTATCCATAGTTATAACAACTGATATTTCAGCACAAATGTAGTGATATTTATCGATATAAAATAATTTGATGAAATATTTTTGTTTTTGGGAAATAAACGTAACTTTACATTTAAAGGAATAGTTCAAAAGCAACCTGCCGCAAAACAGCGCAAATTTTTCGATTCCCGGTGACACCACATAAAAAAGCGCTTTAACGATAACGTTAAGGCGCTTTTTAATTTTTAACCTTTACTAACGACTTTGGTGAATACTCTTATAAGAATGTCAAAGAAAATTTGATGTTTGGGTACGAGCTGAAGCCAATGGCAGAGAGCCGCACCATACAGTTTGCCACACCTGAAAAGGCATTGCTTGATTTACTGTACCTTTATCCGTTCTACGATAGCGAACAGGAATTGGAAGAGCTGCGTTTGGATGAAGATTATCTGCACGATGATTTAAACAAGGAGTTACTGATTGAATACTGTGCCAAATTTCAAAGCAAGGCACTTGACCATCGGGTAAAGCTACTCTTTAAAACTTACGACTTATGATACAAAATTCATTTCCCTGAATTGTTATTCGATTTGGGATTGAGTGGACATAAAGAAGAACGTTTCTTGATAAAGGTTGAAAGCCAAGATCAAGGAATTGTTTATCCTCTGGTTCTTGGTGACACCACTTTAAAGAGACTCCTTAATTGTAAAATCCCTGAACTATAAATATTTCAAGGATTTATTTTTTTCAAAACCACTATTTTGGCAAAAAAGAATTCATCTGGGCATGGTCGTTGATGAGTAGAGATTATTTATTTATATTATTTTTGATTAGGCGATAAAGTATGAACATAGAGGAGAACATTGATTTTCAACTTAAGACACTTGCTGAGGAGAAATACAGATTTTTTAGCCAAAAGATAATTCCGACAGGGTACGAATTGCTTGGTGTAAGAATGCCTTCACTGAAAAAGTTGGCAAAAGAACTTTCGACGGACAATGAAATTGAGGTTTATCTCAAAAATGCACTGAAATCAGAGGACCAATCGTATGAACATATTATTCTTTATGGGCTGATTTTGGGAGAATTAAAAAATATCTCCATTGAAACTGTTTTCACTTATCTTGATCCTTTGATTTATAAATTTGACAACTGGGCACATGTGGATTCCGTTGTTTCAGCCTTAAAGATTTTCAAAAAAAGTCCTGATGAGGCATTTACTCATTTCTTACCTCTAAAGGAACATAACGGAGAGTTTACAAAGCGTTTTTTTGTAATCTTTATGATGGATTATTTAATGGATGCTACTCATATTGATGCAACTTTAAAGCATCTTTCTCAGGTTCGTCAGGGGCAATACTATGTCGATATGGGGATAGCGTGGGCTTTAAGTAATGGACTTGTCAAATTTTACGATAAAACAATTCAGTATCTTGAAAACCGATCTTTTTCAGAATTTGTTCATAACAAAACAATTCAGAAGGCATGTGATAGCTTTAGAATAACTCCTGTCACAAAGGAATTGTTGAAGAGCATGAAGATTTAGGCCTCGGTATCACATACAAAAAACTAATAGGAACGATAAATAAAAGGATATTTATTGTGAAAGCGATAACCAAATCCTATCATCAGGTAATTAGGTTCTTTAAAATCATGCAGGTTATAACCAATATGGATGAATGAATTGCGTGAAGTTGCTATTTTCAGTGCTACTATCTGGTAAAGTCCTCTTAGGTCGCCTCCACCATGGATAATATTTGCTCCCAATCCTATATTTATCGAAAAATAAGGCATAATATATTCGGCGCGTGCAGAGAGTCCCAAGGATAGTTGCTTTTTTAATGGAGGCTTATAAAAAGTATAACCAGGATCGTGTCCACCAGCAGGCACAATATACTCTTCCGTATAAATATTAGCACTGCTGTCATATACTCCGTCTAAAGACATACCTGTTCTGAATCGGTATCTTATGTTGTAAAAAGAGGTGAAATTAAATCCAAACACTTCATAGGTGTAAGGGGAGGCGATAGGGATGTCATTATATACAATACCTTTACGGCGCCATGAACCAAAGAATATCAGATCATAACTAAAGTGACGCGGAAAATCACTGATTAGAACAGGTCGAGTATTATTAAATTGTATTTCCTTATTCTTCTTGAAATTGTAAGTTAACCCCATCTTTATACCGATTGTATTAAGGCCTGCATTGGGAAAGTCGGTATTTCCGTTGGAGAAATGAGTCAGCGAAATGCCGGATGTCAAGTCAAATTGCGGCGAAAGAGTGAAATTTAAGTAAGCACTCGTATTTAGATATGCATTTACTTTTGAACCGATAACTGTATTATTAGGATTGTTGTCTACATTATAAGGGTGCCACCCTGCAGAGATACCAAAATTCCATTCATAGTTTAATGAAAGTCGAGAACTAAAATCGGCCAGTCGTCCTCCCTGTAAAAGATACATAGCTATAGGATTGCCTATTTCTTGCCGATCGCCAAAATTGTAATGTGCTACACCTATACCTTGATAAGGACTTCCATAAATGCGATCTATATAAGATGAAGGAGAAAATGAAAAAGCATAGCGGAGATGAGCAGAAAAAGCGCTGCGCAGTGCTTTTGATTTATTGTTTTCTCCTTCCAGAAAAGAAGTTGAAGGGAATATATATGCTTGATGGACTTCTGTTTCCAGCTGATGAATGTAACGATTGGAAGCAGGGATAGTATCTTCAGGATAACTGGCAATTGAAAGTTGCGACGTCAAAAGTATTCCGATAATCAGAAGCCATTTTCTCCACATTTGTGTTTTCAATTATCAAATTTAATGCTATAGAGCTATGGAATGACAACTCTATTAGTGGTCAAAGTTAGCATAAATATGATGAATGATGATATTACGTCTCAGATTCTTTTTTATCTTCCTTAAGCCTGCCGGCCTCTTTGAGGCTTTTGTTGATTATCCATTCCAACTGTCCATTTATACTCCTGAATTCATCAGCAGCCCACTTCTCAATTGCCTTCATTGTTTCTGAATCAATCCTCAATACAAATGATTTTTTCTCTCCCATCTGAAGATTTGTTATTGATATAATGTTCCTGTATTGATGACAGGCGAGGTCTCTTTATCGCCACATAAAACAACTAACAAATTACTAACCATTGTGGCTTTTTTGTCTTCATCAAGTTCAACAACTTTTTTGCTGGAAAGCATTCTGAGTGCACCTTCTACCATGCCTACGGCTCCTTCAACCATCTTACTTCTTGCTGCAATAATAGCAGTTGCCTGTTGTCTCTTAAGCATTGCCTGTGCAATTTCCTGAGAATATGCAAGATATCCGATTCTTGCTTCTATAA
>Ga0208826_1003749_pt1 | contig 10153 bp, 7 predicted proteins | sample AD_UKC115_MetaG_FD_184451 | JGI IMG/M metagenome (GOLD analysis project Ga0208826, IMG submission 184451) | Active sludge microbial communities of municipal wastewater-treating anaerobic digesters from Hong Kong - AD_UKC115_MetaG (SPAdes)... | ecosystem: Engineered > Bioreactor > Anaerobic >... | reverse complement strand
CAGACTCCTGACCACAATCTCCTCAAAGCTGGCCAGAAAGTCGGCCAGCGCCAGGTGATCGCGCTTCAAACCATTTTCCCGGATTACTCTCAGGGCAGCTGTTTTTAGACCGGAGAAGCTAAAGTCGTAACCAGGTTTTTTCATTTTCGGCACTGAAAAATGGAAACGCTGACTATCACCACCTCGGGCCAGCTTTTCAATAATCGGCCCACCCGGATACCCCAGATCAAGAAATTTGGCGATTTTATCCAGGCATTCGCCAGCCGCATCATCTCTGGTTTTGCCCAGCAGCCGATAAGTCAACGGCTTATCCAGAAAATAAAGCGAAGTATGGCCGCCCGACACCAGCAAAGCCAGAGCTGGAAACTCAATATCAGGATTCTCAATAAAGGCTGCTTCCAGATGAGCCTCAAGGTGATCAACACCGATTAGCGGCCTGTTAAAATAATAGGCCAGTCCTTTGGCAAAAGTCAGACCGACCAGCAGGGAGCCAATCAGGCCAGGTCCCTGGGTTACTGCATAGAGATCTATATCCTGCACCTTGACCCCGGCCCGCTCCAGGCTTTCCTTCACGATATAATCAATGGATTTAAGATGCTGGCGGGAGGCAAGCTCAGGCACCACTCCTCCATAGGGGGCATGAATCTCATCCTGGGACAGAATGACATTGCTTTTGATCTGTCCATTATCAAGGATGGCAGCCGAAGTTTCGTCACATGAGGTCTCAATGGCCAGCAGCCACCTGGCCTCATTTTTTTTAACCATTTATTTCTCCTGAAAAAGACCTTGCTCCAAGCAGTTATTGACTGTGATATTTTAGCCTAAGATCAAAGCTAATACTATTTTGCCGCTGTCATCCCGTTTATCTATTTTCTGGCTTGAATGTTTCGGGTCAGTTTTCGCCTTTCCAGTCAGCCCTGCTTCCAGAACCACTGACCCCTTTCAGCAGACTGAATGATCCATGTTCATCAGGAGCCGTGGCTCGACGAGCGGCGGACATAAGCTACAGAGCTATTATTTACCGTATTTCTCGCCAATTTTTTTTATCGCCTGACCAAAAGGAGGCCTGAGGACGCCCCGCTCGCTAATAATGCCGGAAATTAACCTGGCCGGGGTAACATCGAAGGCTGGGTTTCGAACCGGCAGATCAGCTACAGTAATCAATCTGCCACCTATCCTTCTGACTTCGTCCGGCTGTCTTTCCTCAATAGGAATGCTTTCCCCTGTTTTAAGAGAAAAATCAAAGGTACTGAGCGGCGCAGCTACATAAAAAGGCAGTTTATGCTCTCTGGCCAGAATCGCTACGGAATAGGTACCAATTTTATTGGCAGTATCTCCATTGAGGGCAATTCGGTCAGCTCCAACCACAACCAGCGAGATTTCACCTCTCTTCATCAGACAACCGGCCATATTGTCAGTGATAAGAGTCACAGGGATTCCTTCCCGCTGGAGTTCCCAGCAGGTCAGACGGGCTCCCTGGAGAAGCGGCCTGGTCTCGTCGGCCAGGACTTTTATTTTTTTGCCATGAGCGACAGCTGACCTGATAACACCCAGGGCCGTACCATAACCGGCGGTAGCCAGTCCACCGGCATTGCAGTGGGTAAGAACCGTATCACCATCAGAAATGAGCTTCTGGCCATAGGCGCCAATTTTCATATTTATAGCCAGGTCTTCTTCATCCATCCTTCTAGCTTCAGTCATCAGAATATTTTTTAATGCTTCCAGTCCGCTTTCTCTATTCCTGATAAAAACCTTTCTCATTCTTTCCAGCGCCCAGAAGAGATTGCGGGCTGTTGGCCGTGTGCGCCAGAGCCGTTCATAGGCTGCCTCGAAAGTTTTATCCAGGTTTTTTTCGTCTTTGACCTGATAGATGGCCAGGGCCAGGCCATAGGCTGCTGCCAACCCTATCGCCGGGGCTCCTCTTATGACCATTTTTTCAATGGCCTGGGCTACCTGCTCAACTGACTTTAACGACAGATAAACTTCCTTCTGAGGCAGCTTCCTCTGGTCAATCATGACCACCGCCTCATTTTCCCAGGTTATAGTCGGCAGCATGTTTAGCTCCTTTGCCAGTCGGGAGTGGTTTCGTTCTGCCACTTCCATTTTTTTACCCAGTTATTATACCTTATCTGGAAAACAGCCAGTTCGTCTCCGGATAGAATTTTCGCCAGTTGCTCATAACAAAAAACTATCTGAAGATCATTATCGCGATTAATTTTTTCTGAGGGCAGCCCTAATTCTTTAGCCATGACTGCCTCTTCCAGACTCTGCCTGTAGTCTTTCTGATGAGCCAGAACCTGAGCTAAAAGATAATGATAATAACCACAGGCGGGCTCGCTTTCCACCGCCCGCTCGACTATTTTTAGGGCCTCAGCCAGAATTTTGCTCTTCTCTTTTTGAGAGGCAGGAGAAATTCCCTCCATCTCAGCCAGAGGCTGCAGCTTAAGATCTACCAGCTGGCCCACCGCCGCTCTCACCACCGGTTGATATTTCCCTTTCTCGGCCAGAATGTCATACAGACGGCTGGAAGTCTCTGTCCAGCCCTGAGCTTCAAAAGAGCGGGCCAGACCATAAAGTCTTAACTCTTCTGCCCAGCCCAGGGCTTTATCCTCACCCAGGGCAGCCGCCAGCCGGAATGAATTTTCAGCTTCTGACCAGAGATTCAAGTTAACCTCAGCCAGTCCCTTCAAGAGGTAAGCTTCGGCTGTTGGTTTCCGATTGATGGTAGCCGATACCTCCTCTCTGGTCTTTTTATAGAAAGCTGTAGCTTCCTCCTGCCGAAGCGAACGCTCAAGTTTTTGGGCCTGAAGATAATCTGTTCTGGCCTTTAACAGTGGTGAGGTGGCACAACTGATCAAGAAAACCGCTAAAAAGAAAATCAGGACTGGTTGCCAGTAAAATCCTCTGATCGCCTGCCTTTTGTCGCCCTGATTATGGCTGGAATAGCCGTTGTCAGAACCGGTCCTCCGCCTCTTCATTCTTCTTCCTCCTCGCCTTGCCGGCCGATACCAAGGAGAGATTTAAGCCAGGCTCTGAGCTCGTCATCACTCAACCAGGCCCAGCCCAGACTCATAAAACTTTTTCCTATTTTTTTAAGTGCTGTCCATAACTCTGGCTGTTTTTCTGCGGCTTTTATCTCATCGAGTGCCTGCTGTACCTTCCGATCAAATTGATCGGCAATAAGGCGGAAGTCTCCTCGGGCCAGTTCTTCGGAAAAAAGGCCTTGAAGAAAAGGTTCCTCCAGCCCGACCACCGGATATAAAGCTCTAAATGCTGGACGGAGGGATTTCATATCACGGTTCTTAATTTCCGTCTTAAAAGCTTTCTGGAGATCCGGTCGTTTTTCAAAAAAATCGAGGATAAATTCATCCGGTTTGTTATCCACAACTTCTGGTTCGAGCCAGAGTCTGAGTCCGGAAACTTCTGCTTCCAAATTTGCCTTTCTTTTTACCGCCCAGATCAAAGTCGAATAAAGGAGTGGAATGAGAGCTGAAGTATTTACCGGGAAAAAATCTTGCAGGACTTCTGCCGACTGCTTTAAAAAAGCCTGTAACTGTTTTTCTTCCACTTTTCCCCCTTATTTTTCTTCTGACCGGTCAGCAGTCAGAACGCATAATTACACCTTCCGGCTTTAAATTCTGCTGATTATTATAAACTAAAAGACTTAAGGATTTAAAAGATTATTTGACTTCCAGAATGGCCAGGAAGGCTTCCTGCGGAATATCAACCCGCCCGACTCTTTTCATTCTTTTCTTGCCCTCTTTCTGTTTTTCGAGAAGCTTCATTTTCCTGGTATAATCTCCGCCATACAGCTTGGCCAGAACATCCTTTCTAAAAGGTTTGATAGTCTCACGGGCAATGACTCTTTTCCCCACCGCTGCCTGGATGATCACTTCGAACTGCTGACGGGGGATTGTCCGTCGCAGCTTATCCACCAGTGCCCGACCGATATAATAGGCTTTATCTTTATGAACAATGACGGACAGGGCATCAATTGCCTCATAATTGACCAGAATATCGAGCTTGACCAGAGGCTCTTCCCGATAGCCGACCAGCTCATAGTCCATTGAAGCATATCCCTGGGAAAGCGATTTAAGCTGGTTATAAAAGTCAAAAACTACTTCATTGAGCGGAATCAAATAATCCAGCACAACCCGATTGGTAGAGATATACTCCATCTTTTTCTGCTGTCCGCGCCGATCATCCAGCAGCTGCAGCAGCGGCCCCAGGTAGCGATCCGGGGTCAAAATCAAAGCCTCAATGATGGGTTCTTCAATGCGCTCAATAAACTGCGGCTCAGGCAGTTCCGACGGATTATGAATCTCGAGCACTTCGCCATCGGTCTTAACCACCCGGTAGCTGACGCTGGGAGCCGTCGTGATCAAATTTAGATTAAAATCCCTTTCCAGTCGTTCCTGAACAATTTCACGATGAAGAAGGCCGAGAAAACCAGCCCGGAAGCCAAAGCCAAGAGCCGGTGAATGTTCTGGTTCAAAGTGCAGAGAAGCGTCGGTGAGTCTCAGCTTTTCCAGGGCATCACGAAGTTCGTCAATATTCGTCTCGCCGGCTGGATAAAGGCCGCAGAAAACCATTGGCTTGGCTTCTTTAAAGCCGGGCAAAGCTTCAGCCGCTGGACGATTGGCCAGGGTAATAGTTTCACCTATCCGGGCATGAGCCAGATTTTTTATGCCAGCAATAAGATAGCCAACTTCGCCCGTTTCCAGAGCCTCAACCTTGGCAGGCTTGGGGGTAAGGTAGCCTATTTCTTCAGCTAGATACTCGGCTCCATTAGACATCAGCCTGATTCGATCGCCAACCCGGAGCGAGCCATCAACTATCCTGACCAGTACAATTACCCCCCGGTAAGGATCAAACCAGGAATCAAACAAGAGGGCTTTTAGCGGAGCTTCAACCTCACCTTTAGGAGGTGGAATTCTTTCCACGATTGCTTCCAGAACATCTTCGATGCCAATACCTTTTTTGGCTGAAACCAGCAGGGCCTCCTCTTTTTTCAACCCGACAATATGTTCCAGTTGCTCGAGAGCCAGGTCAAGATCAATCTGAGGGAGATCAATCTTATTCATCACAGGAATGATAACCAGGTCATGCTGGATGGCCAGATAGGCGTTGGCCAGAGTTTGAGCCTCAACTCCTTGAGAGACGTCAATGACCAGCACCGCTCCTTCACAGGCGGCCAGGCTACGAGAAACTTCATAGGAAAAATCGACATGACCGGGAGTATCAATCATGTTGAGGATATATTCCTGGCCGGAACGGCTGCGATATTTCAATCTGGCCGTTTGTGCCTTGATGGTGATACCACGTTCCCGCTCGATGTCCATAGTATCCAGGACCTGTTCTCTAAGTTCACGGCTAGAAAGAGCTCCCGTTAATTCGATAAAACGATCGGCCAGGGTACTTTTCCCATGATCCACATGGGCAATGATGGCAAAGTTGCGAATATTTTTTTGCATAATTTAATACACTTATCGAGACCAGCTTATTATGAGGAACGGCTCCCGCCTATCTCCAATATATCCGGTTTCTTATTAATTTTAATCTAAAATTGGCCAGCTGACAATCTTTCCTGGACCTTCATGGTTCAGGTCACAGTTTCTTTTCCTTGACATTTACTCTGGTCAATAGTATTTTTTAGCTGAAGACGGAGAAAAAATCAGGTTCCCCTTTTCTCCGAAAGGAGGCCTTTATGTTTGGTTCTTTAGGAGCCCCTGAACTATTAATAATTTTGCTGATTGTCATTGTGATTTTTGGAGCCAGAAGATTACCCGAGCTGGGTAAATCTCTGGGTGAAGGCATCAAAAATTTTAAAAGGGCAGTCAGCAGCCATAAAGAAGAGCACAATTCAGACAATTCTCCTAACCCACCTGCTGCCAGCTGAAACCTATCAGATGTCAGATCATGTCTGATAGATATTATGCCGGCTTTGATCTGGGGGGAACGCAGCTTAAATACGGCGTCATTGAAGCCAGCGGTCGACTGATTTTTAAGGATAAAGTTCCTTCCCCACCAGATATTAATCAGCTGATGACTCTACTGGGTTCCCTCTGGAAAAAGCTGGAGACGAACTTTGGCCGTAAAATAAAAGCGGTCGGCTTTGGCTTTGCTGGATTTTATAGTGTTGCCAAAAAGAGAATCATTTATTCTCCCAATTATCAGGCTCTGAACAATTTTCCGCTTGTTCCCCATCTCAAAAAAGTTATTCCGGTCCCATTTTTCATCCACAATGATGCTAATCTGGCTGCCTTTGGAGAATACATGTTCGGCCGTGGCCGGCGGGTCCAGAGTCTGGTTTTTCTGACCATTGGCACAGGAGTTGGTTCTGGCCTGATTCTGGAAGGAGAACTATGGCAAGGCCGGGGAGGATTTGCCGGAGAACTTGGCCATGTAACCGTTAATCCTGAAGGAATAAAATGTAACTGCGGCAATAGTGGTTGCCTCGAAACCGAAGTCTCGGGGCCAGCTCTCGTCAGGAATTATTTTAGTTTCTCCGGGAAAAAAGAAGATCAGCTGACAGCTAAAGATGTTTATCTCCGGGCCAGAGCTGGCGATGAAGCCGCCCGTCAAAGCTTTGAACGGTCCGGTCGCTTTCTGGGCATTGGCCTCAGCCTGGTCATCAATTTATTAAATCCTGAAAAAATCGTGATAGGTGGAGGAGTGATGGACTCTGGTCGCTGGTTACTGACCCCGGCCATCCAGGAAGCCAGGAGAAGATCCATAAGAGTCAGCTTCGAGCTCTGCCGGATTGAGAAAGCCAGCCTCGGTAACGACGCTGGATTGATGGGAGCGGCCGCCTGGGCTGGACAGCAGTTGTCCCGTCTGCCAATCGGGGCCAGAACTGCCGGTAAAAATTAGCCTCCGCCGGTAACTTTTTATCCCTTTTAAAAGTTTTATTAAACTGTTACAAAGCAGGGAAAAAATTATATAATGTGTGTCTGATTTTTGACTGAAGAGCAGGCTTAAGAAGCCTGGCCTAACCGTTAATGAGGCCAGTTTCCAGCTGGATTAGCGACAAAGGAGGAATCTTGACCAGGATGAAGCCAAAGTCAACCTTATTTCTGGCCCTGTTGTTTGTTACCTCATTCCTTTTTTTAAACGTTTTAAGTCTGCCCGCTTCGACCAGAGTCAACGGGGCTCTGAAGGGCAAAATTACTGATAAGCAGGGAAAACCGATTAAGGGTGCTTATGTTTATGTCAGTTCTCCCAGCATGATTGGCATTCAATATTATTTAACCAGAAAAACTGGTGATTATTTTTTCTCGGAGTTACCGGCTGGTGTTTATAAACTTTCGGTTGAAGCTCCTGGGTTTATTCTGGCCACCATTAATGAAATCAGAATAGAGAACGGCAAAACCCTTTACCTGCCAATTGCCCTGGAGCCGGATGAGGAGGAAGAAGAAAGAATTCTTTTGCTTGAATTGCCTTTGCTGGACAGCCAGTCGCCTAAACTGTCTTATGTTATTGACCAGGATCTGCTGAGTCATATGCCCAGGACCAAGAACCTGACGGGAATCATGCAATTTATACCAGGACTGGTCCCGGAAAAGCTGCCGGCTGATACCAGTGCGGCGGTCAACGGTTCAAGCGTTAGAGAGACGACAGTTGCTGTCCTGGTCAATGAAATAAACGATCCTCTCGAGAGAAAGATTGTCAATAATATCAACCCTGACTGGGTAGAAGGAGTGGAAGTGGAGGCTGCTTTCCATCCAGTGGAAAGTTATGCCGAAGGTGGGGCCATGATCAACGTTATTCCCAGGCACGGGGCTAACCAGTCTTCAGGAGAGTTAATTTTTCTCGGTACAGGCGGCCAGCTGACTGATTCTCTGTGGAGCCAGGACGAAATCAGCCGGATGGGCAATGCGCCAGCTATAAAGGATAAATATAATCTAAATTTTTCTCTCAACCTCGGCGGACCGATCATGCCTGACCGCGTCTGGTATTTCACCAGTTTCCAATTTGACCAGAGGTCAAAAAATACTCCTTTTTCTCCCTGGCGTGATCCAACCGGTCTCATTTACCCCATGTATAGCTGGAAAAACAAAGATTCCAGTTTGCTGGTTCATTTATCATCACAAATTACACCGGAGATTAATGCTTCGATCTTTCTAAATTACGGCAAGAACAAACAAAATGTTGACCCAGCTCTCGTCTCTCCTCGAACACCTGAGTCGGCTACCACCAGCCTCAGTCAGAGCCTTTTTCTTATTAACGGCTTCGGCCATTATGTCCTTGACCCGGAAACAAAAATTAATCTCTTCTTCTTTTATACGAGAAACAAGACCGGGCGAGGGCTGAAATCAGAAGCAGCCAGTAAGCCCAGATATATAGATACAGTTAGCGGTTATACCTGGGGAAGCGGACCTTATAATCAGGATATAACTGGTGATGTTTTCCGGGTCGGGGTATCGGCTACCCGTTATCAATCTTTTCTCAACCTTCAGCATGAACTGGTAGCCGGAGCAGAATACGAAAACTCGACTGCGACTTTTTCTACCTGGAAGGAAGATAACCTGATTTACTACTATGCCAATGGTAGCCCCTATTATTATGGCCAGGCTCTATCGCCTGAGAGTGGCAACCTGGTTGGTCAGGGTCTGGTTGGCTTTTATTTAGCCAGCAGCAACCAGGGGGGATTATCTCAGAAATCAACTATTCATCGGCTCAGTTTCTACGGGCGTGACGTTTTCAGCCCGGTAAAAAGGGTCAGTTTATATCTCGGGCTGAAATTCGAAAGAATTCAGGGAGGACTGTCCAGACTCTATCGCACTTATAGTTCTTCTCTTTCTTATTCGGTAGCCCACGATCTCATTGCTCCTGTTTATGGTCTTAATCCTTATAGTTCAATGGTATTTTCCAGCTGGGATAACATGCTGGTCTGGCACAATTTTTCACCCCGACTGGGAATGGTAGTAGACGTCTTCGGCCAGGGGCGGACTCTGCTCAAGGGTTCTTTTAGCAGCTATCCAGACCATCTGTCGCTCAGTTATATAAACAATCTTTCGCTGGGCCAGCCTGCTGGTTATCATCTCTTTTACTGGTATGATGAAAATGGCGACGGAGAAGCTACCAGCACTGACACCTACCGGCTTTTACCTGAAGATTACCGCCTCCATCAGACTGATTATCTTCGTCAGCGAGTTGCCCCGAAAATCAAAGCTCCATTGACTAAAGAATGGATAGTAACAGCAGAGCAGCAGCTAGGCGAGTACTTCACCTTTTCTCTGTCTTATATCTCGAGGGTAAGAAGCAAACTGATTGATGATGTTCTATATGACCCGGAAAGCGGGCAGGAATGGTATGCAGCCGACACGCCAACCAACTGGTGGGTGCCATTTGAGACGACTGTTCCCGCAGCCTCAGGCTCTGAATATGGAGACACACCGGTAACAGTCTATTTCCCCTCAGAGGAGGCACCGCTCTTCTTTACCAGGTTAAATAACGTCAGCCAGTTAAAACAGAAATATTCCGGCTGGCAATTGGTGGCCAGAAAGAAAATGGCCGACAGGTGGCAGTTCTTTGGTTCGTTGACCCTGAGTAAAGCCAGGGGAAATATGGGGCTCAGTCACCTGGCCACTTCGGCCTTTACCGAGCTGTTTAACACGCCTAACGCTCTGGTTAATGTCAGTCAGAGTTCAACTCTCGATCTAGATCGTCCGGTCGTGGCCAGAATCATGGGCACTTACGAGCTTCCCTGGGAAATGTATCTGAGTGCCTTTTTCTCTTATGAAAGTGGCGCCCCCTGGGCCAGAACAGTGACGGTGGTGCCCCCGACCAGCTGGCTGGAGGACCATGGGGCTCAGAATTTACCAGCTACTGTCTTTCTGGAAGAACCTGGCAGCCGTCGTTGGCCAGATTTTAAAAGGCTGGATATCAGACTTGAAAAAAGCCTCAGGTTAAATTCCGGGACAAGCCTTAATATCGGTTTGGATATACTTAATCTGCTCGGTCAGAAATACAGTCTGGAGGACCTCAACGATGGTGGTTACTGGTACCCACAGGGAGAAGGAATCTCCACCGGTCTGAGAATAATAAACAGCCATTATCAGAAAATCTTAGCCCTATATGGTACTAGAGATATTCAACTTAATTTCAGTCTGAGATTTTAACCGACAGCTTGAGGCTTTCAGAGGCTGAT
>Ga0208826_1003748_pt1 | contig 10157 bp, 8 predicted proteins | sample AD_UKC115_MetaG_FD_184451 | JGI IMG/M metagenome (GOLD analysis project Ga0208826, IMG submission 184451) | Active sludge microbial communities of municipal wastewater-treating anaerobic digesters from Hong Kong - AD_UKC115_MetaG (SPAdes)... | ecosystem: Engineered > Bioreactor > Anaerobic >... | reverse complement strand
AATTGGGGAAAACCCTGACTGAGCCAAAGACTCATGACATACTCGTGCTCGTGCTCGTGCTCATACTCGCAATCGGCTGTTGCCGTTAAAGACTCGTGCTCGTAATCGTAATCGGCTGTTGCCGTTAAAAACTCGTGCTCGTGCTCGTGCTCGTCATCGTAATCGGCTGTTACCGTTCTTCTACGGTTTCGCAGCCAGAGAATTGTGGTGCAGGCTGCTAGCCTGCAAAGTTGCAGTTTTTCCTTCCTGCCTGCCGTACTCTAGCCTCGGCCTGCAAATCGTACGTAGTGCCGCCTTCAGGCGGTATTTTGCCGTTGCAGTCCTGCCTATTCGGCAATTCGAAAATCCAGGCATTATTGCTATTATGGATGATCTTCCTCACCCAGATTCTCCTGTGTGCAGTTGCTCGAAAACTTGCCGTCGGAAGTCCGAAAATCCGATTGAGTGCCTGTGTAGGGATCACGAGTTTCTTCGCCAAATATAGAAGAGCGAACAATATTATTGTCTAGTGCAGGAGCAGAAACGGCAGAATCGTAGATTTTATCCTCGGCTAATATTAATCCGTTTGTTGCAGAACTCTTCTTGGTTTTCTTTTGATCAATCGACCTTATAAGATTAACAATCGTCCGCTCACGATCATCCGATTTTAGTTTACAGTTCAGAGCGCGTGATTTTTCATCTGCATGTTTGCGCATATTTTGTAGTAATGCTCGAAGCCATTTTAAAAAAATCTTAATATCTTCAGCAAAAATTTGCGATGCTGCTGAATGTTCCGCATTGAGATTTGGGCGTTTCCTGTTTTCTTTTGAAAGTAGAAATTGACTATAAATGAGATTGCTAAAATGCTCTGCTACCTGTTGCCTGCCGTCAGTAAGTCCTGCGCAAAAAACAATCAAGCGATGTTTTGTACAAGGATTGAATTTGGAGCCTAATTCTTCAAGTAGCCTGATTCTCTTTTCAGGTTTATGCGTAGATTCGCCTACTATATGCTTAATCTTTGATAACAGTCCTTTTGTCTTCAGATTTTGTTGAAGAATCCTTAAATCTGCAATCTGTTTTTTAGACTCTATTGCATGTTTTTCTGGTAACTTTTCATCGTACTGCAACATTTCCCGCTTCTCTCTTGATGGATTACCACGCAATTGCTCATCGGAAAGAGTTTGTCCATTAATCCAATTTATATACCTCTCAAAATCAAAAGCAGATTCAAGACTGCGCATTTTTAAACCTCCTCAACTTGAAGTGTAATTGAATATCATAAAATGCACTAGCAAAAAAATGGAAGCCAGAACTACTGAGAGCCACCGAGCCGCTAATGCATCGAGAAAGCTTAAGAACCATACAATACCGATAAATAAAATAAATACTCCATTCCAAAGAGCGAAAGCATAAATACTTGTTTCAAAATAGTGTAAAAAAACATATCCAAAAATCAGTAAAGTCACGCAATGCGCCACAGAAGCAGTAATAAATATTTCTTTGGATTGTCTTTTATTGTTTAATGTAGCCATACCAACTGCGCCACAAAAAAAACCAAGCACCGGAAGAAAAACTGCAATTATTCGACAAAAATAGAATACCGGCATATTACAATCCCGCTCACATCGAAAAAATTGATCATCTTCCAGTAATTGTTTTAAACAATATTCTTCAGGAGCAACGCCCAGAGGCATATCGAAGCAGTAAACACATTTTTTAATTTTGTTAGGGTAAGAGCGACCGCATCCCAGACAAGTATTCGCACTAGGTGGTTTAATTTTCTTGTGCTCTATTTCAGGCTCTTTCGTTATTTCCTGTAATTTATGAGTCTGAGAATCTTCTTTTGTAACATAATCCTTTCGATCATTTTCTAGATAGACCCATTCCCTGCAAAAGCGACATTTCTGTGCATTTGCAGCGATCATTTCTCCACACAATGGACATGGAATTCTTGTAACATCTTCTTTAGTTGTAGGTTCTTCCGCAGCCATGGTCAGACACCTCATTTTTATTCTAAAAGATTCGCAGGCAGTTTCAATTGGAATTTTTACTTTATTTGTTTTTTTGATATTCATTGGAAATCGACGATGCTTAGCGTGCTGAAGGGATAAAGTTATATGATTCATTTTTGTTTTTCTTTCCATTCAATTCCATTACAGTGCGCAACATGGCTTCTGCTCCCCTGCCATTTTCGCTGGATCGTCGGGTTGCTGCGATGCTCATTGCGGCGGCGGTGGGGATTGGCATTGCGGCAGGCGTTCAGTTTTCCTCAGCCATTGGCCTTATGGCCTTGATCATTGCCGCCGCCGTTGCGTTCCTTTGCTCTCCCCTGTTTCTGTTCGGCTTGTATTATGGCGTATCGCAATTCACGGCCGGCGTTCACGTCCCTTATCTGCCGATCAGCCTGAACCAGGCGCTTTTCCTCGCCACGTTTCTTTCGCTTTCACGCTGGCTGTTGATGGGCCAACTTATCCGCCCGCGCGGCTGGGCATTGTGGAGCATGCTGGCGTTGACTTTATTCCTCACCATATCCGCACTCACCGGCTACAGCCATGAACTGGGCCGCATCGCCGCCAAGACGGTCATTACGCTGGCCCTGATGTCACTCGCGATTTCCTCCACGCTCAATTCGCCCGCTCGCATCCGTCAATTCTGCTGGGCAATCCTGTTGCCTACGCTGGCCAATGGCGCCGTGGCCATGGCCGAATCGATCGTCAATCATGGCATTTTCGACCGCCGCCCGGATTTCTTTCACGGCTTCTTTCGCGTCAATGGCGTGGCGCCCAATTCCATCGTCTTTGCCCATATCTGCCTGTTTGCGCTGCCGTTTGCGCTATATCTTTGCCGCCACAGCACGCATCGATGGCAACGCGCAATGGCACTGCTTTCCGCCTTTTTCCTCTTGGCACTGACGCTGCGCACGTTCAATCGGCAAAGTCTGCTGCTCATGCCAATCCTGATTCTTGGCGCGGCCTGGCTGTTTCGCGGCGCATTAGGCAAATGGATGCTCATCGGCGTGGCAGCGGGCGCGGTGATCGCCGGCCCCGTCATCATCCCAACTGTCATCGCGCGCCTTCAAACCTTCAGCCAACTCGGCACCGACGCCTCATTCCGCATCCGTCGCGACAACATGATCAATGCGCTGCAATTGCTCAAAGAAGATCCGCTCTTTGGCGCAGGGCTGGGCAGCTTTCCCGATGCCTGGTGGCATGTGCGTTCATTCCGCACGTTCTATAATCAATACGAAGTGACGCCGCGCGTGCAGGAAGTCGATATGAGTTTCATTCGCCTGGCCGGGGAAACCGGCTGGACGGGGCTGCTCTTGAACATTGCTTATTACCTCGCAATGACAATGTATGTCTGGCGGATGCGGCGCAGGATTATTCATCAATCAAGCGCAGCGAATTCGGCGCTCATTGATTATCTTTCCATACTCTTGTTGGCGTGGCTGTTTTTCATTCTTACCAGCGCAATGCAGGACACGATTCTTTACGTGCGCTCATGGCTCATGTTCGGCATGACCGCCGGTTTAAGCGCATTATGTCGTTCATGGTTTATGGCGGAGGAAGGCGAGGCTCTGCCCGCCCGGATGCAGATCGAATGAGACCTGCCGGGCTGGAATTTCGTCCGTCTCCAGCATCATGGCCTCATCAATAAGCAGGAAGATGTGCAATTGCCGCGGCGCATGGGCATGCACCTGACCGCGCGCAGAGCGATACGCCCAGAATGCGCCCAGACGCGGAGGATATTGCCGACCGGGCGGATCGCTGGCGCGGCGCATCGTGCCATACAGATCGGTCGCGACAGTGTTGATCCCCTTCTTCTCCCAATTTGTTGCGATTAACTCATAATTGGCCGGCCAGCCCTGCTCGCCCAGCAATGTGATCTTGTCTTGCGGCGGCCAGACAATGGGCGATTCTTCCGTGCGGAAGGATGGGTGCATGATGCCGCTGCGCACGCTGACGCGCCGCCAGTCGCCAAGCACCTTCGGCTGCACCAGCAGCGCATAGGTTTCACCTTCAATGGGTTCCGCGAGGACATAAATCCGGAACTGGCGCATGCTGTCCGGTTCCCAAAAATCGAAGCGATATTCAATGTGACCCGTGGCGATGATTCCGCGGCGACCGGCGGGGAATTTCACCATGGCTCCCAGAGGCAATGACGATAACGCATGCCACTGCGCTTCAGATATTCGCTCATACCGGCGGCGTGCGCGCCACAGTGCCAGCGCCGTGCGCTCCCCCACCAAAATGCTTTCATAGCGGTAGTATTTTTCATAAGGCGACAGGGCATATGCGCCAAATCGAAATGCGGGCAGGAATAGGGCTAAATAGCCAAACAGATAGAGAAAAGACAGCGTGCGCAGCAAGCCAAAAAAATTCTCCCAGCGGCGCCGGACACTGGGCAGCATGCGCGGAAGCGGCTTGTAGTGCGGCGGTGTATAGGCAGCCTTGTCAAAGGAAGCCATATCGCGCGGCAGCAGATACCACGCCGGATCGAGTTTGATTACAGGGACGGCATACGGCGAACTGGCCGGCATGCGATTACGAGCGGGCACAACACGCGGCGTTGGACTGGGCGCGGCGACAAGGGCGCCGGAGAGTTCGCGATTGCTGGCAGCAAACAGGAACAATATGGCTATAGCGGCGAAGAGGGTCCTCATTTGCCACCGCCATTCGGGTAATACGGCACGCCATCTTCCAGGCCAAGGTTTCCGCCGAAACGGGCGATATTTCCAAAGGAATGCAAGCCATTGGTAGGATCATAGATGTTGAGGATATTGGGGCGGTTCAATGCCGGCACGGAAGCAATGCCCGGCATGATATCGCGATAAGGAGCGGAAATGCCGTCCACGCCTCGGCTATCGGGACCAAAAGCCAGCACCAAAAAGCCATCGCGCGCAATCGGCGCCACCGCTCCGCCGCGCGAGGTCAGATAAAAATCATTGTAATTGTTATACCAATACGAAAATGGCTCGTTGCGGCGCTCGGCCTCAGTGATCTCCCACGCGCGCGCCGCAAATGGAGCATTGAAAGTAATGCTCGGCAGATACGCCACCGGAGTGGTCAATCGCGTCAAAGCCTGCCGGTGCGAGGTCAGTGGCGGACGCTTGTTCAGTCCATAGATGATCGGCGGTATTTTCGTTTGAGAAAGCAAGGCCACGCTTGGCGGATAGGCGCTGTTATCCAGATGATACACATCCAGCGCCTCGCCAATGCGCAGCACATCGAGACGGGCGCGCGAAACGCCTGAGCGCAACACCAGACGACTGCGCAAAGGAATTGCCACAGTCAATATCAAGAATAGCAATGCCATCAGCGCCAGCAATTCAGGCAATGCAATTCCACGTTGAAACGAAATGCTGGTGCGAAGTCGATTGCTCATGCGCTACCCCGCACACGCTTCTCGAATCTGATTACATTATGAACATAAGCAATTGTTGCAATGGCCACTGCTACACATGCGCGGTAAAAATGCACTTGCGAAGCATCGCCTCGCGGCTGCATCAGCCAACCCACAGAAGCATAAACGCTCGCGGCCACGCAAATGATCTGGAAAAATAATACGCGGCGCAGGCATTGCGGATGGGTTAATCCGGCGCGCAGCAACCGCTGATATAAATGTTCTCGATGCGCCACCAGCAGGTTTTCTCCTCGCATGCTGCGCTGGATCAATGTGTAGCTTACATCAAAGACAAACGGCCAGAAAGCAAGGAATGCTCCGGGGATTATCGCGCACGGCATCGCCACCAGTGCAAGGGCCAGCATATAGCCCAGCATTTGCGACCCGCCATCACCCATGAACGTGCGCGCCGGCGTGCGATTGAACCGCCAGAACGCCAGCAGCGCCGCCGTGATCGCCAGCAGCAGAAGCACGCGAAAATGCGGAGCATCGAAGTAATTCCACGCCAGCATCAACGGGCATAGCATGGCCACGCATGCAAGCATGCCAAACGAGGCCGTCATGCCATCCATGCCATCCATGAAGTTATACGCATTCATGAAAAACAGAATCCATCCGAAAGCCAGAAGCGAACCTATAATGCCAGGAAAGAACGCAAGCCCCAGCATGGGGGGAATTGAAGCGCAAACAAGTTGACAGCCCAATTTGGGCAGAGCCGCCATTGGGCGCACATCATCAAGCAGACCAAACAGCAGCGCAAACAAGGCGCCCGTCCAGATCGCGCAGGCATAGGCGATATTTTCAATAGGAACGGCGAAAATCGAAGTGGCGGCGAATACGCCCAGCGCAATGCCGATCCCGCCGAAACGCGGCATGGGCATTGTGTGCGAGGAGCGCTCGCCCGGATGATCCAGCCGATTAAGCCGCTGCGCCAGATGAATGCTCAGATACGTTCCTGCAAATCCCGCGACATACGCGGTCAAGAACGGCCCCATGAACAGGGGCAGACGCGATTCGTTAAGGGAGAAGATGAGAGGCATGGTGAACTGGCGTCTGGAAATTGGTACTGCGTGTTGGTTTATACCTGAGCTTGACGAAGATTGCCACTGGAAGTGATTTCTTAGCCAGAAACTGGAGCGAATACTCCATAAAGTTCAGGACTATTTTAGCACGCCAAGTGTAAGCTTACATAATTCAGCAGTTTGAGATGTTGAATACTCTTGGCACAAACATTGTTTCAATTAAGATCGGGCGGGCAGATGGGCGCCTGCCTGCCCATCGATCCTATCGACCGATAGTGTCGGCCAGGTGATTGTGAGGGAGCGGAATCCAACGGTTCCGCTCCCTTGCTTTATTACGCGATTCATTCCTCGGAGCCTGCTTTATTGTCCTTGCTGGCGGAATTTGGCTGGGGGCGATAGGGCTTGGCCCAGTTCTTCTGCACCATTGCTCTTAATGCAGCGGCTATATCAGCAAATTCAGGATTCTTGATCTGGTTGTGCAGCTGCGCCGGATCCTTTTCGTAATCGTATAGTTCCTCCCCCTTGCGTCCATTATACCATGTCGTATAACGCCAACGCTCGGTGCGCACGCTGTAGCCTCCCGGATGTTTGCGCAGCATGTTCTCGCGCTCGCGATGGAGTTGTTCTCGCGAAGGCGCGGGAGTCACGCACGTGTTATGGGCAAATTCCACCTCTGCCAATCGATGCGCCCGCCAGAAATTGAAACGATTCGGCGGATGAAAAAACTCCTCGGGATCACTGCTGTGATACATGATGGGAATGCCCAATTCGCCCGCCTTGGCATAGATCGGATCCATTCGCGGATCATCCAACGGCATAACATGATAATCGGGTTTGCCCAATTCAAATTTCAGCCCACGCGCTCCGGCCTTCATCGCCTCCTCCACATGCTGCACCGCTCGTTCAGTAAAATCGCGTCGTCCCACGCGGCTGAAGTCAATACCTACGAATACGGTAAAGCGATTGGGGGCGGCGTACTGATAATGAAACGCTGATTCCTCTTCACTGGGCCAAATGCAAAGGATGATCGACTTTCGCACATTCAATGCATCCATCGCGCCAACACGATTGGCAAATTCCTCCTTGAATACTGGATCATCGTCGCCGCCGATCACTACACAATGGGTGTGCACATTGATGACAGAAACCCCCTCCACATCAGGGCGGTGTTGGGCGGCATCCATCGGCACATCAGCGCTTTGACTCATGATTCACCCCTTTTCCTTTTACTCTCCAAACGCCTCAACCAGTGTTTCCTGCGCCGCATCGGGCATGATTCCCACCAAGTGCGCCAGATCCAGCACCGTAAATCGTGCGCGGATATCGCGAGCATGCGTAAAAGCACCCAGGTAGCGCTCGTGGCTGCATCCAATATCCTCCAACCGATACGCCGCGCTCGCTTCTCTCAAGCATGTGCGCAGCAGTTCGGGCGCGCGCAGCATCGGCGCCACCGCCGCGCGCATTTCATCCCATTTTCCATCCGCGCTCAAAACACTCCGCGCCTCGGCCATACGCTCATTCTTCTTGCCATAAGCCGATTCAACCTCGCGGACTAATGGCCCCCAATACGTGCGGTCCACTGCAGATGCTTCCGTCACGAACCGCGGGGATTCCACCTGCAATATGCGCCGATACAGCGCCGAGGCCACAATCGTGCTTACGCCAACCTGACGGCCATGCAAATCATGCGGCACGCCATCGACGGAGGACAGCATGTCCAGCGTGTGGCTGATGAGATGCTCTCCGCCTGAGGCCGGCGAAGAGCTGCCGGCCATCGTCATGCCGGCTCCCGTAAGCAGCAACGCTTGAAACAGCGCCTCCATTGCTTTGGGTTCACGCCTCAGAATGCCTTGTGGATTGGCCAAATATAGCGGTTCAATGCGCGCAATGAGCTCCACCGCGCGCTGGCAATAATAATCGCCGAAGAGGAAGTTATTCAGCCGCCAATCCGCCGCGCTCACGCTCTTCGCCAGCACATCGCCCAGTCCCGAGGCCGTCATTTCATACGGCGCTGCCACAAGCACCGCCGGGCTGGAGACAATGCCCTGCGCGCAGCGGCCATCCATCAGGCATTTCACACCATCAATTGTGGCAGCAATATTGGGCGATGCGTAGCCGTTCATGCTGGCGGCGGTCGCAAAGGCCACAAATGGCTTCTGGCGCTCAGCCGCATGCCATTTGACCAGATCGGTGACGACACCGGAGCCGGCTGAAAGATAAATCGGCGCGTCACCAAGTTGGCTTTGTAAAGCAGCATGTGTCGCATCATCGCAAATTGGACTTCCCCCGCCGGGTGGATCCGGGACAATCACCAGATGGGCAGTATATCCGGCAGAGGAAAGCGACTGCATTGCGGCTCGCCCCGCCGCCTCATACGTGCGCGCATCACATAACACCGTCAGCGCACGCGCAGGCTCAATGCGCTGCAACATGCCTGGCAAGCGCTCAAACGCATCATTCGAATAGATCACCTCCGAAGGCTCAATGGCATGCCTGCGCCCGCAATCGCAATCAAACGCTGTCCCAAAGATATCCATTTCCCGCATGATCAAAGATTCCTCGTTCTTTCTTGATCCTGGAATTCCTGAATACAATACAGATCAAAATCGAAGAAAGCATTGACTTCGCGGCGTGGTTCTGGCAATTGAAACTTTCGCTTGCTGCAGGAAAAAGCGGGAGTAGCTCAGTGGTAGAGCTTCTGCCTTCCAAGCAGAACGTCGCGGGTTCAAGTCCCGTCTCCCGCTCCACTCAAAGCCTTGATTTTACTGCATTTCTGCAAAGTGCCTGTACAACCCATCAGACGGTCTCCGTTCCATTCCTGTACACAGGCTGTACATCAACTGCCTTTTCTTGGTTCTTTAAGGCTTCATTCACCGGTCCGACGACATACTTCCGGAACAGGTCCATTTGTTTTTTCAGGGCTTCTTTTTCTCCACTGCTGACCCAAGCCAGTCGAGGAATATAGTGCCTGGCTGTCACCGTCCGTGGGCTATGGCCAATATATTGTTCCCAAATATTTGACCAAATCCCTTCGGAATTCCCAAAGGTCGGTAAAGCATTGCGCAGATCCTTTGGTCTCCAACCGATTCGAGGATTCCATTGTTTCATAGCAGCCTTTAATTTCAGGCTGTAGAAGGAATAATCACCATACGCCTGACCGTCAGATGTGGCGATTACCGGTTCTTGGATCAGTTGGACCTTGCGTTTGTCCTCGTTCTTTTCTTCGGCCTTCATCTGCTTGACCCTTGCCACAGCAAGCAGGGCACGGTCAGGAATTGGAATCACCCTGTTCGAGTATGCGTTTTTTGTTTCACCGCTGACCTCAATCAACCCAGATTCCAGATCCACCCTGTCCCACGTCAACCGGAGCAGTTCCATCACTCGAAGCCCTGCAAGCCCCTGCAGAACAACTCCAGCCTCAAGCCAACGCCATTCCTTTCGTTCTGCCAGCCAGTCGCTGAAGGCCACGATATCCGACAAATACACCATTGCTGGCGGGTTCAGCAGTTTACTACCAATGCCCATTCTTTCAGCATAGTTGACGAATCCAAATTCCCGGTGCATCAGACCGGATGTCTGGGTCAATGGCTGGAAATACAATCTTTTCGTATTGGGGTAGTGTATCAGAAGTTCTGTAAATTCGAGTAGGCCATGGGTTCTAATTCCGATTTCGTTGCAGTGGCGAAACCCAAACGAGCGGAATGGAGAACACCATGGCCATGTCGAAGAGTAAAGCGCAAGAAGAGGTTGTTG
>Ga0208826_1003745_pt1 | contig 10160 bp, 6 predicted proteins | sample AD_UKC115_MetaG_FD_184451 | JGI IMG/M metagenome (GOLD analysis project Ga0208826, IMG submission 184451) | Active sludge microbial communities of municipal wastewater-treating anaerobic digesters from Hong Kong - AD_UKC115_MetaG (SPAdes)... | ecosystem: Engineered > Bioreactor > Anaerobic >... | reverse complement strand
TGAACAACTCCAAATTGAAAATAGGATTGATGAATTTGACGAAAAATTCAGTATGGAAGTTATTCGCCAATATTACAATCGCTATGTGCATAAGTATTTGATGTATATTATGATCGGCCTCAATTTCTTGATTGGCGTCACCAATATGGTTCTCTTTCTCATTATTGCTTAAGGAAGTTTCAGCTACGGAAAATTCCCGCAGGTGTAGCATAGGATTTTATCCCCTTATAACCGCAGGTTTGTAACCTGCGGCAAAGAATTGGGCGGGTAGCAAACCCGCCCTAACAACAGCTTAGAAAGCTATGGGACAAGAGCAAACTGAGCGATTTGGAGTTCTTTTTGCCTTCACAAATATTCAAGTGTAACAAAGCTATCAGGCAAAACGGACTTCAGAGCGCGTCATTTCCGAAGTCCGGAATTCCATTTAGTAACATAAACTCTGAAAGTATGCGGAGGAATTCAGAACTCCGAAATGACGAAAAACAACAGCTTGGAAAGCTATGGGACAATAAAATAGCAATTACATCTATTCAAATTGTAAATATAAAAAATAAAGATGAAAAAATGTCTTGACTAAAATAGCGAAAATTAAAAAAGATAAAATTGGAAAACGAAATAGAGAGTAAAAAAGTAGTAAATCTGAGATAGTTATTTTTTTTCTTTCTGCTAACTTATTGATATAGGTAATAGTTACGAGCTCCCTATTCTATTGACAGCACAAATGGTGTTGGACTGAGACGATTTGGTATTGATTAGATAATAGTAGTTCATTCTATTGACAGCACAAATAGTGTTGGACTGAGACGGCATAATTATTTATATTTGCTTTTAGCAAATTCAATTGACAGCACAAATGGTGTTGGACTGAGACATGAATTCTGGAGGGTCAACCCACACGCTTTATTCAATTGACAGCACAAATGGTGTTGGATTTACAAGAGATTGAAAAAAGTCTGCTCTAATTGCAAGTTGCCTCACTCTGGTCGGCTGTTCCGAAGTCCGGAATTCCTTTTAGTTGATTAACCTCTTGAATTTTACGAAGGAATTCAGAACTCCGAAACAGCCTTAGTTTTTCGGAGTCCTTTTTGCCTTCCCAAACAATCTTGTGTCATAAAACAATAAGGCAAAATGGACTTCGGTCCTTGTTTTCGGGGTCCTTTTTGCCTTCATAACCATTTAAGTGATACAAAACTATCAGGCAAAATGGACTTCGGTATGTTTATCGTTTCGGAGTCCTTTTTGCCTCCGTAACCATTTAAGTGACACAAAACTATCAGGCAAAATGGACTTCGGTAACTTCCCGCAGGTGTAGCATAGGATTGCATCCTGTTGTAACCGCAGGTTTGTAACCTGCGGAAAAGAAATGGGCGGGTAGCAAACCCGCCCTAACAACAGCTTGGAAAGCTATGTTACAAGAGCGTCATTTCCGAAGTCCGGAATTCCATTTAGTAACATAAACTCTGAAAGTATGCGGAGGAATTCAGAACTCCGAAATGCCGAAAAATAACAGCTTGAAAATCTATGCTACAACAATATAGTAATTTCATCTATTCAAATTATAAATCCAAAAAATAGCCGCAGAAAAAGAACAATTTGCAAAGATAAGCTATATTTTCTTCCATTTTTCTAACATATTGTAAGTCAATTTGTTAAACTATTCTTCCTTAATGTCCTGTCGATATCCAGTCGATATCCAGTCGAAATAAAATCAACTGGATATCGACTGGATATCGACAGGCTATTAAGGGAGGGCAGATGCCGTAAAATCGCGAAAACACTTGACACCTGCGGATAAGAGAAATAAGATTGTAAAAATAACTAAGTTATACATTAAGAAATAGATAAGAGGAAAAAGAAATGGGTATGCAAGCGCCAGTCAGCATTCAATTACCGGAAGAACTTCCGCCGGAGAAAACTTTTCGTTCGGATATCCGGCGAGCACCCAATCGCGGTTTAAACCTTTCCAAAAAAGAAATAGGTTTAGCGCTGGCAAATGCGTTAAGATACATTCCCGTTTCTCTGCACGAGCGTTTGGCGCCTGAATTTTTACAAGAGTTAAAGACACGGGGGCGCATTTACGGATATCGCTACAGACCCGAAGGAGCAATTTACGGTAAACCGATAGACGAATATGAAGGCATTCTTGCGGGTCGGGCTCTGCAGGTAATGATTGATAACAATCTGGATTTTGAAGTAGCGCTTTATCCTTACGAATTAGTCACTTACGGCGAATCCGGTCAGGTATGTCAAAACTGGATGCAATATAATTTAATCAAGAAATACTTGTCAGTAATGACGGATAATCAGACTTTGGTAGTCTCTTCAGGACACCCGGTGGGACTTTTTCCCTCCAGACCAGACGCTCCGAGAGTGATTTCAACCAACGGATTGATGGTCGGGAAATGGGACAATCCTGAAGAATTCAGACGCTTGACCGCTTTGGGAGTTGCCAATTACGGACAAATGACAGCCGGCGGATGGATGTATATCGGTCCGCAGGGTATCGTAAACGGCACTTTTTTAACTCTGCTGAATGCGGGACGCAAGTATTTGGGCATTCCTCAAGACAAGAATTTAGCAGGAGTGTTATTCGTTTCTTCAGGGCTGGGAGGAATGAGCGGTGCTCAAGCTAAAGCGATTGAAATTGCCGGAGGCATCGGAGTGATTGCAGAAGTTGACAAAAGCAGGATAGAAACGCGTTTCAATCAAGGTTGGGTGAGTAAAGTTTCTTCCGATTTGGAGGAAATTTTCCGTTGGGTTGATGAATGCAGAATTAGCAAAAAGTCAATTTCCATCGCTTACTATGGCAATATTGTTGATCTTTTGGAATACATTGATAAACATAACATCAAGGCTGAATTGCTATCCGACCAGACGAGTTGTCATGCGGTTTATGAAGGCGGATACACACCTGCCGGTTATACTTATGAAGAGGGGCGGGAATTGCTCAAGACTGATTTGAGCGCTTTTTGTGAGGCTGTGAATGCTTCGTTGAAACGGCACTTCAGAGCCTTAAAACGCTTGACTGATAAGGGTTCGCACTTCTGGGATTACGGAAACAGTTTTATGGCGTCAGTCTTCGATGCAGGCGAAAAAGGCATTGCCAAAAACGGCGAAAACATGAATGAAGGCTTCATTTGGCCTTCCTATGTGGAGGATATCATCGGTCCCATCTATTTTGACAGAGGATATGGTCCGTTCCGTTGGGTCTGCCTTTCCCGCAAAGAAGAGGATTTACGCAAGACCGATCAGGCTGCGATGGCTATTATAGACCCTTCGCGCAGTCCGCTTGACAAGGATAACTATTACTGGATTTCCACTGCGGAGCAGAATAAATTAGTCGTGGGAACCAAAGCGCGCATCCTTTATGCGGATGAGGAACAGCGCATCAATCTGGGCTTGAAATTCAATTCAATGATCAGAAACGGAGAAATTGGTCCCGTAATGTTGGGAAGAGATCACCATGATGTTTCCGGCACCGATTCCCCGTTCAGGGAAACTGCCAATATTTATGATGGGAGTAATTTGACTGCCGATATGGCTGCTCATTGTTTTGCAGGCAATGCTGCCCGCGGTTTAACTCTCGTAGTAATGTCCAACGGTGGAGGTGTCGGAGTCGGAAAAGCCATAAATAGCGGTAACGGAATACTTTTGGACGGTTCAGAAAGGATGGATCAAATAGTGCGGACCGGACTTTGTTGGGATGTTATGGGCGGAGTGGCAAGACGAAATTGGGCTCGCAATCCCAATGCTATGCACACTTCCAAAGACTGGAACGAAAAGCATAAAGACGAAGGTCATATCACAATTCCCTTTGAAGCAGACCCCGATTTAATTTCCGAGCAGGTGAAGAAGATTTTCGGAGAGTAAATGAGCGCTCACTTGGATGAATTTATTCGGATCATGCAGGAAGCGGGCATTGATGAAAATATCATCAAAACTTTTTCCGCCTATTACGAGAAACTGGCTTCCGGAGAAGTAACTTTGCTCAGTAAAAAGGAAATCAGTCCCCCCGCGGAAAACGATTTACTCTTTTATGACCGGCTTCCTTTGGACAGCGATAAAAGCGTGATGCAACGCATTGTCAACCTTAAACTGAACGGCGGTTTGGGCACAAGCATGGGTCTTTCCAAAGCCAAATCTTTGCTGCCCGTAAAAGGAAATCTTAATTTTTTGGATATCATCGCGCGACAGGTGCTGACTTTGCGCGCGCAGTTAGGTATTGAACTGCCCCTGATTTTTATGAACAGCTACAGCACTCAAGCCGATACTTTAAATTATCTGCAGAAATATCCTGACCTTGCTTTGGACGATCTTCCTCTTGATTTTCTGCAGAATAAATATCCGCGCATCCGTCAAGAAGACTTGGCTCCTTTTGTTGCCAAAGATGAAAAACAGCGTTGGAATCCTCCCGGTCACGGTGATATTTATGCCGCTTTACAAAGCAGCGGTTTATTGGATAATTTATTGTCCAAAGGCTATAAATACGCTTTCATTTCCAATTCGGATAATCTCGGCGCCGTGATAGAAGCATCAATTCCACAAATTATGCAAAAATCCGGAATTCCTTTTTTGATGGAAGTTTGCCTGCGCACTGAAGCAGACAGGAAAGGCGGACATTTATGCGTTGATAAAAATGGCAAATTGATTTTAAGGGAAATTGCTCAATGCCCGGAAGATGAATTATCAGATTTTCAGGACATCAATAAATACAAGTTCTTCAATACGAACAGTATCTGGCTTGATTTGGAGAAGTTGAAATCAGAATTAGAGAAGCATCATGGAATTTTGCTGCTGCCTTTAATCTGCAATCCCAAAAAGGTGGAGAATGTTCCCGTTTATCAATTGGAAACTGCAATGGGTGCGGCAATCAGTATTTTTGAAGGTTCCAAAGCGTTAGTGGTACCGCGTTCCCGTTTCGCTCCCGTCAAAAAAACGAATGACCTGCTTGCTCTATGGTCTGATGCTTATGAATTAAACGAACAGTATCAGATAGTTTTGTGCAGGAGCAGGACGAAGCCGCCCAAAATTGAATTGGACGAACGGTTCTACGGCACGATTGAACAGATGCAGAAACGATTTTTGGAAGTCCCGTCTTTGCGGCATTGTGAGTCCTTAACGGTGTCCGGTGATATAACATTCGGGCGTGATGTAATTTGCAGCGGAAATGTATATTTGGCTGCAGACGGCAAAGCAACGGTTCAAGATCGCGTCTGTGAAGGCTTAATCAGCCTTTGAGGTAAGATATGCCCTATCCTGTGTATTGGGTGAACGCATTTACGGAACAGCTTTTTCACGGCAATCCCGCAGCGGTTGTCATAGTTGACGATTTTCCGCAGGAAGCGTTTATGCAGAAAATTGCGCACGAATTTAATTTGTCGGAAACTGCTTTTGTTAAAAGGTTGGGCTTCGGCAAATATGCCATTCGCTGGTTCACTCCCGAAACTGAAGTTTATTTATGCGGGCACGCTACTTTGGGTGCAGCGAAGACTATGTTTCATGATTTAATTCCGCAGGAAAAAGTAATCCTTTTCCAAAGCAAAGCGGGAGAACTTGTAGCCAGCAGACAAGGCGATGAAATCAGTCTGGATTTCCCTCTGGATGCGCCTTATAAAATAGAAGCTGATGACGCTCTTTTGAAAAATTTCGGCGAGGCAAAAGCGGAAGAAATTCTTTACGCACCCAAGACAAAAAACCTGATGGTCGTATATTCCGATGCAATAACGGTGCAGGCATTAAAACCTGATTTCAGTAAATTGGCTCTTTTCCGAACAGATAAGATTAGCGGGATAGCGGTAACGGCAAAATCAGCAGGAAAATATGATTATATTTGTCGTTATTTTGCGCCTTGGGAAGGCATAAATGAAGACCCGGTAACCGGTTCCGCTCAAACATTTTTGGCACCTTACTGGTGCGCGCGTTTGGGCAAAAAAGAACTGACAGGCTCCCAAGTTTCCGCACGCGGAGGAGAATTTAAAGTTAGTGTGACGGAAGAAAGAGTTTTAATTTCCGGCAAAGCGATAATCTTTTTGAAGGGAGAACTTAAGCGGGGTTTCTGATGATAACAAAATCACAAAAAGTGCGTTTGGGCGTCTTTTTAACCGTGGGGTTTATCCTCATCCTCCTGTTTGCGGGCATCGTGGCAGGCAGCAAATTATTCGAACGCAGAGACTTTTATTACATTGAATTTGACGATGTTTCCGTGGGAGGTTTGCAGGTCGGGGGCGATGTTCAATATCACGGAATAAAAATCGGCAGAGTAGAAAATATAAAAATCAAACCGGACAATGTCAGTCAGGTGGTAGTAACTATCAGTGTCCAAGCCGGCACCCCCATAAAGGAAGATGTGAAAGCACAATTAGTTTATATGGGAATAACCGGTCTGAAAGCGATAGAATTGACCGGCGGTTCCAATGAAGCCAAAGTGATTAAACCGAAATCATTTATCCCGAAAGGCAGTTCTCCTTTGGAAAATATCAGCAGCAAAGCGGAATCTATCGTGCTCAAAATTGACGAAATCACTTCTAACCTGGCTGCCATCACCGGAGAAGCCAATCAAAAGAATATTGCCGATATCCTAAATCAGACAAATTTGATTTTAACCGATACGCGAGAAAACCTTTCAGGCGCTCTTTCCAGTCTGGATAAAATGGTGCAGGGCATCAATCTGATAGCGGATTCTACTTCTGCCGGAGTCAGCAGATTGACCGCTAACGCCAATCTGATTATGCTGGATACGCGTCAGCAGGTAAATAAAATCGGCGGACATACGGACAGCCTAATCGTCAAAGCCAATACTGACCTTGATAAAATCACAGCCAGCATCAACAGTTCTTTGGCACGCATCAATCAAATAGTTTATACCGCTCAGTTCGATTCCCTGATTGCCAATACGAATACAATTTCCGCAAAACTGGCTTCGGCGGATTTAAAGCAATTAGTTTCGGACTTGAATACAACTATTGTTCAGACCAATAGTCTGGTCAGTAATTTGGATAGAACTGTCACTCGCAGCAAAACTGATTTTTTAGAAACGCTGGAATCTCTGCGCGAAGCATCAGAAAACTTGAACGAATTTGCGCGCCAGATTTCCGAAAATCCTTCCGCACTGCTAATGGGAAATTAAAGAAAGGGAAAGCAAGATGAAAAAATTTGTCTGCCCCGTCCTCTTATTAAGTCTTGTCATTTTATGCCTGATTTCTTCCGCCTGCTCCTTCATGAACAAACGCACGGTTCCCGTGATGAACTATTACATTTTAGATTATCTGCCAGCAACGGAAAATCCTGCTCTGTATAGAGAGAAGCCGTTTGACAAGACCTTGGAAGTGTTTGATACAACTTTGCCGCGCACCTACGACAGAAATCAGATTGTGCGGAAACTTTCTTATATGCAAATTGCGTATTTTCCCAATGACCTGTGGTCTACGCGTCTGTATGATGCGGTTCCGAATCTTTTGGTGAGAAGGCTTAGCGCATACAATATCTTTCGTAATGTCAGCCGTGATTTGGGAGAAACGAAGCCTGATTTCTTTTTGGAATCCTATATTCAAAACATTGAGTATGTGGAAGCGGCACAGCCTTACGCATTTTTACGCATGGAAATGGTTCTGAAAGATGCCAAATCACAAGCGATCATCTTTTCTTTGCGCGACGAACGATCAAAAATACTTTACGATAATTCAGTGGCGTATTTGGTTCAGGCTTTTAACGAAATGATTATGGCGGAAACTGATCTTTTTGCGCAAAAGTGCATTCAATACCTCAGCGGACAACCTTTGGAAACATCTCCCGCTTTCGGAGCAACGGCAAAAGTAAATGAGCAGCGTTATACTCAAGAAGAAATTTCCACACCGGAAACAAATATGAATACCGGCGAATTAAAAGTTCCGCTTTTGATGCAGTCCGAGATGCCTATTCCTTTTTTAGCCGCTTACCAGGATACGACTGAAATTGAGAATAAAGAAGTTACAGGCATAATGAATGAAGTTCTTACTCTGCCGATCGGGAAGTGGAAAATTGATCTGAGCAGCGATCAGGACATTTCTGCGGAGGTTGAAATCAAGCCTTCCATGCGAACCGTGGTCACTCCTTTCTGGAGTGAACTCATTGTGCGGATTATTGATCAGAGCCAGACGCGCGTCCGGATGCGTTATGACATTTATGCAAAAACTCCCGGTCAGGATGCTTACGACCGTAAAATCAATTCCAGATACAGTCCTGCCGACGAAGTAGGCGAATATGATTACCTTTGGGTGATGCGTCCGGGAACATATTTAATTACGGTAAACGGTGCTTCGCCAAATGCTTACAAAGATTTCACCACAGTCAGTTTGGAAGAGGCAAAATCATATATTCTGACCGTTGTGGTTGACCCGACCGGTTCAAATTCTGTTTTAGTGGGAGCGGGTTTGTTGGAATCTCCCGTTACCAAAGGTCATCCGCGTATTCATAAAGGAGCTGTTCACGCCAATATCAACTTCGCTTCCAATAATTCAGTCTCCAAAGACAATCCCACAACCAGCGTCAGCCTTTCCGGCGAATTTGACAACAAACTGGACTACGATGTCTGGCCTGTGCATTACACAACCAGAAGTTTGTATGACCTCGGCTTTGATAAAACTACGGGAACCGATTTTCGTATCAATTTGGATGATTACTCTCTGAAAAATGCGTTGATGTTTTATCCTTGGAAAGAAAATGTCTTCCTTCGTAATTTCGGACTTTACGGTCGTGCCGACATCAATACTCACTTCTTTAACGAATACGCCTTCTTCACTGATAATAAAAACTTCGTCAAATTGCCTCAGGATACTGATTCTCTTGTGATTACGGACACAAAGAAACTGCAGGTAAAAGATCCTTTTTATCCCATCAGGCTGAAAGAAGGGTTGGGTCTTACTTACAGAATAAATTTCAGCTCCAACGCTTCGGTTAATCTGCGTTCAGGATTTGGCTGGCAGCAGGATTATGAGGATAAAGTCTACTACTTTATCGGCACGAGAAGAATTGACGGCATTGATTACGATTATTATAAAGAAAATCCTTCCACTACCACGCAAGGAATAGAAAACTCGGTAATTATCGATATCAATAATTTGCTCAGTTTCATCAGTCTCAATTCAACTGTGGATGTTCTCTTTCCTTTGGGTGCAGGGGAAAAATCAACTAAATACGAGAATGAGAACTTGGTGAATATCAAGCTCCTTCGTAATATCTCTTTGGATTTCAAAGCTACGGTTAAATACAATAAAGCAGTGCGTGATTATGTGCAAACGGATTACAGTGCCTTCCTAAGACTTTCGCTTTATTATTGATATATGGAACAGCTTAACTATCAAGACAAGACGCTTTTTGTAAGCGGAGAACTGAGCTTTCAAACCGTTCCCGATTTGTATGAACAGACTGAACATCTGCTGAAAGATGAGCAACCGCAAAGAATTGACATTTCTGCAGTTTCCCGTTTGGACAGTGCAGGCGTGGCTTTTCTGGAGATGGTTTTGGCAAAAGTCAAAGCTGCCGGTTCAGCTGCAGTTTTGGAAGGTGCGTCAGAAGAGCAGCGTAAAGTCCTGCGCACTTTTTCTTCGCAAAATATTCCTCCGGAAGCTGTTCCCGTCAAAGCAGGCTATTTTGAACAGGTGGCGGACAGCTTTCTTAAAGGTTGCAACGGCTTTTTTAACTGTCTGGTTATGGCTTCGGACATTTTTTATTGGGCGTTGAAAGGGTTGTTCAGCCGTGCGGGACAGAAAAAAGGCGCCACAGTTCAGCAAGCCTACATTTTAGGTGAGCAGGCTCTTCCGGTGGTGGGGTTGCTTTCACTGATTTTAGGTTTTATCCTTTCCCTGCAATCTGCAAATCAGTTAAAGAATTTCGGTGCCAATGTTTTTCTGGCGGATGGACTTGCTTTTGCTTTCGTGCGGGAATTGGGTCCGATGATTACTGCCATTATTGTAGCTGGCAGAAGCGGCAGTGCAATCGCTTCCGAAATTGCATCAATGAAAGTTTCAGAAGAAATTGACGCTTTACGAATGATGGCTATCAATCCCATCCGGTATGTTGTGGTGCCGAAGTTTCACGCTATGTCCTATGTTTTACCCGTGTTAGTAATGTTTTCCATCATCATCGGAATGCTTAGCGGAATGCTGATTGCGATTACTTATTTG
>Ga0208826_1003737_pt1 | contig 10191 bp, 10 predicted proteins | sample AD_UKC115_MetaG_FD_184451 | JGI IMG/M metagenome (GOLD analysis project Ga0208826, IMG submission 184451) | Active sludge microbial communities of municipal wastewater-treating anaerobic digesters from Hong Kong - AD_UKC115_MetaG (SPAdes)... | ecosystem: Engineered > Bioreactor > Anaerobic >... | reverse complement strand
GCCCCCGAAGGGGAAACCTTCAACTCTTTGAGCTTCTTGATCAGGTTCACCCTCGAGATTCCGATCTCTCGGGCCGTCTGAGCAACGTTGCCGCCGAAGCTCCTCAGCTTCACGGTTAAAAATTTTCTTTCCGCCTCCTTAATATACTCCCGATAGCCGGTGAAGTGAAGGGGGGAAGGAAGAATTAGTGAGGTCGGTTGGAGGAGAGCAAGCGCCTCTTCCAGGCCGACTTTGGTGGCGGGAACAAAGATGTAGACACGTTCCATGAAGTGCTTCAGCTCCCTGATGTTCCCCTTCCAGTTTCCCTTGGTCAGATTCTCCACCAGTTCTGGCGAGAACTCCTTCGGTTTCTGTCCCGTTTCGGAGGCAATCCTCCGGGAAAAGTGGTCCATCAGCAGGGGAATGTCGTCGCGCCGCTCCCGCAGAGGAGGGACTTCGAGGGTGACAACGTTGAGGCGGAAGAAGAGGTCCTCTCGAAAGCTTCCCCTGCCGATCTCCTCCACAAGCTTCTTGTTGGTGGCCGCCACGGTGCGGACATCGACCCTCTTGACTTCGGTTTCGCCGATTCTCTGAACCTCGCCGTTCTCGATGATCCGCAAGACTTTGGCCTGAGCCCTCAGGGAGAGGTCTCCGATCTCGTCCAGGAAGAGTGTCCCTCCCTGGGCCTCTTCGAACTTCCCCTTCTTGTTCTCAATGGCTCCGGTGAAGGAGCCTTTCCTGTGGCCGAAGAGCTCGCTCTCCAGGAGCTCCTCCGGGATGGCGGCGCAGTTGAGGTGAACGTAGGGCTGGAGGGAGCGACGGCTGAGAAGGTGGAGGTTCTTCGCTACCAGCTCCTTGCCGGAACCGCTTTCGCCGAGGATCAAGACCGTTGCGTCCGAAGGGGCTACCTGCCGGATCTTCTCCTTGAGCGCCTGGACGGGGGAGGACTCCCCCACGATCAGGGCGCCTGCCAGTTCCGCCTCCAGTGTTCCCCGACGGGCCTGGGAGAGGGCCGCCTTTTCGAAGGCGTTGCGAACGGTGAGGAGGATTCTGTCGGGAGAGAAGGGCTTCTCGATGAAGTCGAAGGCCCCCGCCCGAGTGGCTTGGACCGCCAGGTCAACGTCTCCGTAGCCGGTGATGATGATCGTCTCTGTGGGGAGGGCTTCCTTGCGGACCGTTTCCAGAAGGTCCAGGCCGCTCTTGCCGGGAAGGCGGATGTCGGTGATGGTCACCTCCGGTCTCTCCTCCCGCAGAAGCCGTTCTCCCGAGAGGCCGTCGTCGGCCTCAAGAAGGGTGTAGCCTTCGGAGCGGAAGAGGCTCTTGAGGGAGCTTCGGATTCCCTCTTCGTCGTCGATGATCAGGAGTTTCATCTCTTCGTCTCTCTCAATCGTTGGTGTAAAAAACAAAAGCCACATCGTCCCCGCCCGGGGAGTCATCGGGAAGGGTTGTCTTGCGTGTGTTGTCGTCGAAGGGCGTCTGCCAGACCCCATCGGGACCGGCGGAGAGAACCATCAAGCGGTGGCCCGCCCTGGCGGTCTTGTCGGAAAGGGGGTTGCCGGGGAAGTAACGGGCGTTGACAACGTAGACTCCTCCCCAGGGGTCTCTCCAATAGGGGCGGTCGATATAGGGCCCTCTCCAGGAGTTCTCGCCGGAGGAGGGGTAATCCTGGCCGCTCTGAGCGGAGGAGTTGATCCCGGAATCGTCGTCGGGGTTGTTGAAGAAGAGGAAGTCGCCCAGAGACTTCGCCGGTAAGGAGCTTCCCCAGCGGAAGGCGCCGGGGGAAGAGGAGGAAAACCGTTGAGAGGCTTCGACACCGCTCTCTCCAGAGAGAAGCCGGTTGACGCCCCCGGAGGGGCCGTCGGCGTTCGTGGAAGGCCAGTAACCCGTGTCCTTGTAAAGGCTTAACAGGGCGGCTCCTAAGGCCCTCTCGTCGTTCACGGCCTGGGTCCTTCTGACCTCCTGGACATGCTTTGTCAGGGAAGGGGTGAGGACGATGAAGAGAAGGGAGAGAACAACGAGAACCACCACCATCTCGAGAAGAGTGAAACCCCTCTTCACCGCTCCCTCCTTTCCCGGGATCCCTCCCGGCGATTCCTGATCATGATGATTATGGAAGAAACTCTCTTCCCTTGTCAACGGGTTAGACCCCTTTCAGGAGCCGTTCACCCAAGAAGGGAGGGAGCTTGTGAAGCTGGATCTTCGCTTGGGTCTTCTCGGCTTGGTAGCGGTAACGGTAGTAGGTGACGAGCCTCTGGTGGCTGTCGTAGGTCATGAAGCTGAGCCTGGGGTCTCTGTCTCTGGGTTGGCCCACGGAACCGGGGTTAATTAGGTAGGTGGACTCGGGATCCAGGGGGAAGAGGACACGGTTCTTGGCCGTGCGGGGCGTCATCATCTCCAACCGTTTCGCGGGAGTGAGGCGGAAGAGGACCGGGAAGTGGGTGTGCCCGAAGAAAGAGAGCCGTGTCGGAGAGGTTTGCAGGGAGAGAAGAGCCTCGTAGGGGCCGAAGATGTAGGCGTCCTCGTCGAGGAAGGAACCGTGGAAAATGGTGAAGTCATCCCGGATCATCAGGGGGCCTCTGACCAGATTCTTCAGATACTTCAGATTCTCTTCCGAGAGTTTCTTGGATGTCCAGCGGATAGCCTTGGCGGCGACGGGGTTGAAGAAGCGGTCGTCCTCGAGTTCCGCCGCGACCTTGTCGTGGTTTCCCCGGATGGCGGATACCTTAGAGAGCTTGCGGACCCTGTTGACCACTTCGTTGGGGTTGGGACCGTATCCGACCAGGTCTCCCAGGGAGACGAAGGCGTCGGGTTTCAGTTTGGAGGCGACTTGCAGAAGGCGGGAGAGAGCCTCCAGATTCCCGTGGACATCACTGAAGATGAGATAGAGCACTCGCGACCTTCCGATACGCCTCTTTCGCCTTGAAAGAACTCCTCACCAGGGGACCGGAGACAACCTCCGAGAAACCCAGCCTCCGAGCCTCGGTTTCAAGGTCTTGAAATTCTTGAGGAGTATAAAAACGCGACACCGGGACGTTGTGGGTCGTCGCTTGGAGGTATTGACCGATGGTAAGGATCCTGACGCCAACGCTCAAGAGGTCTTCGAAGGCGCCGACGAGCTCTTCCCGACTCTCGCCGAGGCCCACCATGAGGCCCGATTTGGTGATCAAACCCTGTTGGGAGTAGTAACGAAGAACCTCTAAGGAACGGGAATACTGAGAATCCGGTCGGCGAATGGACGGGTAGAGCCGGCGAACGCTCTCGATGTTGTGGTTGAGAACGTCCGGAGGAGAGGAGAGCAGAAGACGCCAGTTCTCGACCTTGCCAAGGAAGTCGGGAATCAGCGTCTCGATTTTGAGAGTGGGAAGCCGCTTTCTCAAACCCTCCAGCAACTTGAGGTAGTGGCCGACGCCGCCGTCTGGAAGGTCGTCCCGGGTGACAGAGGTGATGACGGCGTAATCAAGGCCGAGACCCTCGATCATTTCGAGAATCCGATCGATTTCGCTCTGCTCCGGCGGGAGGGGAGTCCCCTTCTTCACCGAGCAGAAACCGCACTTCCTTGTACAGGTGTCCCCGAGGATGAGGAATGTGGCCGTCTCCTCGCCGAAACAGGTTCCGGCGTTGGGACATCGGGCCTCCTGGCAGATCGTGTGCAGACCGCTCTCGCGGATCCGTTTCTTCATCCGGAAAAATTCCGGATCCTGGGGGATGGGGTGGTCAAACCACTCAGGTTTATTCATGGAGACCTATGATATATGAAATCTCTCAAGGGTTCAAGGCGACCGGGGGCGCTCTTTGTTGACAGGGCTTTTTTTTTCCTCTATAATTCCTTTTTCCTATAAGATAACAGGAGCGTTGAAAAGACAACCTTGATGTGCAGAAAGGTGGTTTGTCGCCGATTTTTCCAGAGCCTTCCCTTCGCCCTCTCCGCATGAAGAAGAGATCGATGGCGTTCGAAACGAGGAGACGATGAAACGGGAAACATTTTTCATTCGGTTGGGAGAAAAAGGCATCGATTTCTTCACAACGGTTTACGAGATCTCGCTTCTCTTCGTTCAGACGGTGAAGAGGATCCCTAAACTCTGGTTCTACCGAAGGCAGTTTCTGGAACAGCTCTACAACTTCTCCGTCAAGACGCTCCCCATCGCCGCCGTGATCGCGGTCTTCGTCGGCCTTGGCTCAACCGTCCAGGGGAAGTACCAAACCACAGACATCGTTCCCCGGTACGTCGTGGTCAACGCCATCTTCAAGACAGCTGTGGTGGAGCTCTGCCCCATCATCCTCGCCCTGGTGTTGGCCGGTAAGCTGGGGGCCTCTCTGGCGGCGGAGATCGGCAGCATGAAGATCTCGGAGCAAGTCGAGGCCTTGGAGACGATGTCCCTGGAACCGATCGGGTTCCTCGTTCTCCCCCGGGTCATGGCCGGACTGATCATGTTGCCGGTGATCACGATCTTCGCCAACTTCATCGCCATGTTCAGCTCCCTCTTCGCCTCGGCGGTCGTCACCGAGTGGATCACCCCCAGGGAGTTTGTCAACGGGATGAAGCTTGACTACAAAATCTTTGAACCGATCTTTGGAAGCGTCATCAAGCCGGCGGTCTTCGGCGTGCTCATCGCCCTGTTGGGGAGCTACTTTGGCTTGAAAACCAAGGGCGGAGCCAAGGGAGTCGGCGAATCTTCCACGGCGGCCGTCGTCACCTCCGCGGTCCTGATCGTCATCGTCGATTACTACCTGGGAGAGTGGCTCCTGTGATCCGTGCCCTGGGAGTTAAAAAGAGCTTCGAAAAACAGCACGTCCTGAAGGGGGTCTCCCTGGATGTTCGTGACAACGAGACCATGGTGATTCTCGGCCCTTCCGGACAGGGAAAGACCGTCTTCATCAAGACTCTCGTCAGGCTCATGGAGCCCGACGAAGGGGTCATCGAGTACGACGGCGTCGATATTCTGAAGCTGAAAGACCGACAGTTGCAGGAGTTTCGTAAGAATATCGCCTTCGTCTTCCAAAACAGCGCCCTCTTCGATTTTCTCAACGTCCGCGAAAACATGGCCCTCTACCTCAGGATGCATAGAGCCTTCAGAGAGGAGGAGATCGAGGAGAGAATCGTAAACGCCCTTCACGTTGTCGGCCTCCAAGAGGAGGTGCTCGACAAGTTCCCCGAAGAGCTCTCCGGAGGCATGAAGAAGAGGGTCGCCATCGCCAGGGCGATCGTTAAGGAACCACGTTACCTCTTCTACGACGAACCAACCACCGGCCTGGACCGGCGGAATTCACAACTGGTGAGCGAGCTGATTGGGATGCTGAAGAAGGAGATCCGCGTCACTTCCGTAGTGGTCACCCACGACATCCTTTTAATGCGCGAGGTCTCCGATCGGGTTGCTTTGCTGAAAGACGGGGCCATCTTTTCCATCGGTACCAAGGAAGAGCTCTCCCCGGAGACTCTCAACTATCTCTATGAAACGGGAGACGAGTGATGGACTATAAGAAGATGAGCTATATCTCCGGGGTGATCATTTTTTTCAGCTTCCTGATCCTGATGATGTCGATCATCTGGCTCGCGGAAAAGAGAATCTTCTTCACCCGGGATTACATCGTCTACGTCAAGTTCGATGATGTCGTCGGCCTCAGAGACCACTCTCAAGTCTTCATGAGGGGGTACCGGATCGGCTGGACCAAGGGCGTGAAGTTCCTCAAGGACGGCGTTCTGGTGCGCGTCGACGTGAACAAGAAGTACGATGTGCCCACGGACTCCCGCTGGGAGATCAACACCCTCAACTTCATGGGGGAGAAGGCCATCACCGTACAACCCGGCAAGAAAGATCTCTTCCTCCAGCCCGGAGCGGAGGTTCCAGGATACAACCGGGACCTGATCTCGGTGACCAAGATGATTCTGACCGGGATTCAGAAGAAGATCGACGAAGGGGATCTTGAGTCGAAGATCCGAACCCTGGGAGACTCTCTGGTCCGCTTCCACTCCATCCTTGAGAAGGGCGACAAGAAGATCGACCAGATCGATATCGCCGCCTACAACCAGGAGATCAAGAAGATCGGCGGCTTGGCCGGCGAACTGAAGGGTCTCTCCAGCGACTTCCGTACCGAACTTGCCTCAACGGGAAAGCAGGGGCGGGAGAGCCTGGCCAAGGTGGACAAGGCCATGGAGCAGATGGCCTCCCTCTCCGCTAAGCTCGATTCGATCGCCTCCAAGATCGATACCGGTGAAGGGAGCGCGGGAGCCCTTGTCAACGATAAGAAATACATAGAGAGCATCAACACGACCCTGCAGGAGTTGCAGGATCTGATCAAAGATTTCCGAAAAAATCCAAAGAAATACGTAAAATTATCCATCTTTTAGGAGGTTTTCCATGGGCAAGAAAAAAGTCAAAGTTGCCATCATCGGGGTCGGCAACTGTGCCTCTTCCCTGGTGCAGGGAGTGCACTACTATAAGAACGCCAAGGAGGACGATTTCGTTCCTGGATTGATGCATGTCAACCTGGGTGGTTATCACATCTCCGACATCGAGTTCGTCGCCGCCTTCGACATTAACGAGACAAAGGTCGGCAAGGATCTCAGCGAGGCGATCTTCGCTTACCCCAACAACACGAAGAAGTTCAGCGATGTCCCCAACCTGGGAGTCACCGTTCAGCGCGGGATGACCCATGACGGTTTGGGAAAGTACCTTTCACCTATCATCAAGAAGGCCCCTGGGCCGACGGTTAACATCGTTCAGGTCCTCAAGGACACCGGAGCGGACGTTGTCATCAACTACCTCCCCGTCGGATCCGAGATGGCCACCAAGTGGTATGTTGAGCAGATCTTGGAAGCCGGGTGCGCCATGGTCAACGCCATCCCCGTCTTCATTTCCCGGGAGAAGTATTGGTCCGACAGATTCCGCGAGAAGGGCCTTCCCGTGATCGGCGACGACATCAAGTCCCAGGTCGGAGCCACGATCATGCATAGAACCTTGGTTAACCTCTTCATGGACCGGGGTATGATCATCGACCGTACCTACCAGCTCAACGTCGGCGGCAACACCGACTTCCTCAACATGTTGGAGAGAGAGCGTCTCGATTCCAAGAAGATCTCCAAGACCAACGCCGTCGTCTCTCAGCTTGAGCGTCGCAACATTCACATCGACAAGGACAACGTTCATGTCGGTCCTTCCGACTACGTGCCTTGGCTGAAAGACAACAAAGTCTGCTACCTCCGCGTCGAAGGCCGTCATTTCGGCGATGTCCCCATGGACATCGAGCTCCGGCTCTCCGTCGAGGACTCCCCCAACTCCGCGGGGATCATCATCGACTGCGTCCGTATGGCCAAACTGGCGAAAGACAACGGGATCTCCGGCTCTCTCGAAGGTCCCTCTTCGTACATGATGAAGTCTCCGCCTATCCAGTACGACGACCACACCGCCAAGGCGATGGTTGCCGAGTTCATCGATAAGTACAAATTCGAAAACAAATAACCCCATAACCACGGTAGGGGGGAGAGGTGACTCTCCCCCCTACCTTCCAATAAAGAGAGCTCAGAGAGCGATGTTCAAACCCTTGTACGCCTTGTTGGCTTTTTTTCGGGAGAAGCTTCTCCTCCTCATCGGTGGGACCCTCGGTCTTTCACCGGATACGTTGACATACGCGGGCTTCCTGATCTCCCTGGTCAGCGCTTGGCTCTACACCAGAGGATCTTTCGTCGCCGCCGCCTTCGTCCTTCTCGCCTCTGTCCTATGCGATGTGTTCGATGGTCTGGTGGCCAAGAGATACGATAAGACGACGGCTTTCGGGTCTCTCTTGGATTCCTGCGTCGACAGGTATATCGAGGTTTTTCAGTTCGCCGGCATCTTCTTCTACTTCAACGCGAACGGTCGCCCCTCTTTCGCCTACATAGCCCTCTTCTACATCCTTGGTTCTTTCCTCACCTCCTATACCAGGGCCAAGATCGAGAGCCTGGGTTACCCCTGTAAAGTAGGAAGGGTTCAGCGTCTCGAAAGAATGTTCTCCCTGATCGTCCTCTCTCTCTTCGCCGCCTTGGACAGCCGAATCCTCTTTTGGGGACTTCTCGCCGTGGGCGTAGGTTCCAACTACACCGCCCTGGAGCGTCTCGTCTACGGGAAGAGGATCTTGAAAAACACCTCTTTGGAGAAGCGGTAAAGCGCGATCTTTTCCTTTCCAAACAGAGGAAGAATACCGCGGCTAGGTCGACTGGGAGCCCTTCTCCAACCGTAATCGAAGGCGTGCCCTCTCAAAAAAATGAAAGGGGTGTCAAAAGAGTCGATCCTCTTTATCGAAAAGAACGAGAGGAGTACAATAAACGGTCAGAGAGGTGAACATGGACGAGAAAAAGAGCGCTCTTGGCCGAAGGCTGTGGGATCCTTGGAGCCCGGGAGAAGAGGATCGGCTGGGAAGTTCCTGGATGGCCAGGGAGATCTTGAACTACGCCGGGAAGGGGTACAACTGTGGAGAGTCGCTCTTCCTGACGACGCTTAGGTACCTTCGCAAGCCTGAAGAGCTGGTTTGGCTCGCCACCGGTCTGGGAGGGGGGATGGGGAGAAGAGAGATCTGCGGTCTCTACTCCGCCGCCATGCTCTCTCTGGGGTTGGCCGCCTCCCTGAGAGGTCCCGGCAGGGAAGAGGGGCGGGCCTTGGTGAAGACCCAGGGCGATCTCTTCGGTGAGTGGTGGAGTTCCTGGTCTCCTCTCAGGTGCGAAGAGCTGAAACCCTACTACAACGGGGATGGGTATACGAGAATGGTACGGCGGGTCGCGTGCGCGTTGGAACGCCATCTTGTCGCCCTCTGCGGTGAGAGGGCCTGAACCCCTTCGGTTGACCGAAAACCGGAGATGTGGGATAATTCAAAGGAATGGATATTTGGGGGGGATGAGTCTAGGTTCTCTCCATCATCCAAATCTTAAGGAGTGATTAATGGATAAAGATTTCAACGAAGATCAGATCCCCGATGCCCGTCTGGCCATTCTGATCGATGCGGATAACGCTCAAGCGACCTTGGTGCAGCAGATTCTCAAAGAGGTCACCAAGTACGGGAAACTCACCATCCGCCGGATCTACGGCGACTGGACGACGCCCCATCTGGAGGGATGGAAGAAGCATCTTCCCAAGAACGCTCTCCAACCTGTTCAGCAGTTTCGGAACACCACCGGGAAAAACGCCACCGACAGCGCGATGATCATCGACGCTATGGATGTCCTTTACGGAGGAAACGTTGACGGCTTCGTTCTGGTCTCCAGCGACAGCGACTACACGAGGTTGGCAGTCAGACTCAGAGAGTCCGGTCGTTTCGTGATCGGAGTCGGGAAGAAACAGACCCCCGAACCTTTCGTCCGGGCCTGTGATATTTTTATCTACACCGAGAACCTCGCCAAGGTCGCGGTGGCCAAAGTCTCTACCCCGAAGGCTCCTGAGAAGAAGAAAGAGAAGCCTCAGGCCCAACCGGCGGTTTCTAAGAAGAGCGAGGCCGCTGCTGCTCCCGCCGCCCCTGCGGCGGCTCAGCAGCCCGCGAAAGAGAAGATGGGCCTGGAAGAGGCCTTCGCCGTGCTCCTTCAAGCCTTTGAACTGAGCAAAGAGGATGACGGTTGGAGCAACCTCTCCAACTTCGGGAAGGCTTTACGGAGGCTCGAACCGGCCTTCGACTCCCGAACCTATGGCTTCTCCCAGCTTTCGAAACTTATCGACGCCTGCCCTTTCTTCCACGTGGAGAGAGAGAAGGACAAGGGTCCTTCCAAGGTCTACATCCGTAAACAGGAGGGGCAGGACGAGAACAACGTCTCTCTGCCCTCCGCCTTGGTAGGAGACCTTGTTCAGGAGAACGGCGACTCGCTTCTGGAGTCTGGTGAGAGGGAGAGTGAGCAGAGCGACTCCTTCGAGATTTCCGAGGTCGAAGAGAACGAGAACGGTGAAGGCTCCTGCGAGGAGAACTCCTCTGTACACGAAAGAGAGGAGGGGAAAAACGGAGATGTCCCGCCGGTGGAAAGCACCCAAGCGGAGGCTCCTGATGCGGCTCCCCAGGAGGGAAAGCCCAATACCGAAGAGCTGTGGGAGAAGATCCGTCGGATCCTTAAGAAATAGGAAGCTCCGGTGGACCCCTCGGTTGACATGATCTTGAAAGTAATGTATAAGATTACAAGACTTTTCCAGTGAAGAGGTGATTTGCGTGGCTTATGTTCAAGTGAAAGACAACGAAAGCTTTGAGTCGGCGCTGAAACGTTTC
>Ga0208826_1003736_pt1 | contig 10193 bp, 7 predicted proteins | sample AD_UKC115_MetaG_FD_184451 | JGI IMG/M metagenome (GOLD analysis project Ga0208826, IMG submission 184451) | Active sludge microbial communities of municipal wastewater-treating anaerobic digesters from Hong Kong - AD_UKC115_MetaG (SPAdes)... | ecosystem: Engineered > Bioreactor > Anaerobic >... | reverse complement strand
CGAGCCTTTGATAAAAGGCAAGTCGAGAACTTTTTCATTCTTGATCCAGATGGCGTAAATGCCTCGATCCGGTGGAACCCCTACCGTAACTTGCGAACTGGCAGGCGAGGAAGCGGGCGCGCCAAGTAGTGAAAGCGTGATCGAGAATAAAAGGACCGGAATGAAGCTCATGTTGTGTTTCTCCTTTGTTGCTTAATCAATTGCCGCCGCAGGAATGCTGACGGTGAATACGGTGCCCTTTGCATCATTGCTGAAAACGTGAATTTCACCGCCCAACTCTTCGATGATCTGTTTGGAAATATACAGGCCAAGCCCTGTGCCTTCGCCATTTGCTTTCGTGCTGAAGAACGGCATGAAAATATAAGGCAAATGCATCGGCGAAATGCCAGGGCCGGAGTCGGCGATTTCCACTTCGACCGATTTCTCTTCCTTGCGCACGCTGACCCGCAAATTGCCTTTGCCTTGCATAGCTTGGTAGGCATTGAGCACCAGGTTCGAGAAGACTTGGATCAAGCGATACGGCGGCGCCAATACCAAAGGCAATGCAGGGGCGGCATTATATTCCAACTGAATCGCCCCGCGCTCATATTGCACAAGCCGGCAGGCCTGCTCCACCACCTTCGCCATTTCCACATATTCCGCTTCTTCCTCGCGAGAACTGACGAATCGTTCGAGATTCAATTCGCGAAGCATGGCAAAGAATAACTCAACGTGCTCGCGAATATGTAGCAGCCCCTTGGATGCACCGGCAAAATTGCCCAGTGTTTCGCCCAAATCATCCAATTCATGGCGAATGTTGAGGATGGGCTTGCGCACGTCATGAAAGATGTTGGCGGTCAATTGCCCGACCAGCGCCAGGCGTTCCAACCGCATCAGTTGCTTGCTCTTCTCCTCCAACTCGATCGTCGTCTTTGTCAAGGCGCGTTCCTGCGTCCACATGCGCGTGGTGAGCAGGATCAACGCCAGAGCCAATAGAAGGCCCAGGGTATAGATGGCGAACTGCACTGTCTTCAATGGCGACAGATCCAAGTCGAAATATACGGCGCCATAGTTTCCTTCAGAATCACGCAATGCTTCTCGGCGCAAATTCGCATTCACTTGTTGGGGCGAGGAATTGCCATGTCGCGCTGAATACCAAAACGGCTGCACAACGACCTCGCGCGAAACCCCATTCTCCTGAAGAAGCTTGCTGACAAAGATATCGCGCACAAATTGCGAACGCGTGGCGATTTGCGCCCGCTGCTCCCATTGCGCAAAATCAACCTGGCGATTATCGGGGTCGCGCATGACGCTGCGCGGAAACAACGCCGTGCTTTTCTGAATAGTGGACTCCACATCCGCCTTGAAACGATTATTCAGCCACAGCAGCACCCAAATGGAGAAAATAAGAAAGATGATGTTAGCGCCGTAGATCACGAGGTTGAGGCGATCGTTTCTCATGATCGCACCTCCACATCGCGCCGCATCAAGGCGTCCAGGTAATTCAGGTCCGACCACAGCCTCTGATAAAACTCATCCTTAGCCCGGCCTTCCAGCGCAAAAGGCTGGTCGCCCTGCTGGCGGAAGAAACGCGGCAGCAATTCCTTCAACAGCCTTCCGACGGCGGAATTGCTTGGCCGCAACTCTTGCCGAATAATGACGGGATCAGTGGGAACGGGCGAGATTGCTAATGGCAAAATCCTGATCACATTATTGTATGGCGGCGCGGGTGGGTTCGCGCGCAATTCCTCAGGCAAGGCATTCGGCAGCCAATTCTCCAGCACGGCCTTGTCGCACGCCCCAATGGAAGACATCCCACTGACAACTTGTTTGATCACTTCCTCGGAACTGCCGCAGAAACGCAGCCGCAATGCCGCGGGAGAAATGTCGGCATTGTTCACCAGCGATAGCAGGGGGTATTGATACCCGGCGGCATCAAAAGCACTAGGCACCGCCAAGTCATTTTCCAGCAAAATGCGCTGCAGCGTGGGCGAGGACGGATGATCGCCGATGACGCTTGCCGCGCGGGCATTCATGAACACAACGCCTTGTCGAAGAATTTCGCCTCCAGCGCGCGTATCCCAGACATCTCCCACGCGCTTCTCCTGCAGGATCACGGTATAGCCGGGCTTGAGCGTGGCATAGACGGCTGCCGGGCAAAACGCCGCGTCATACTGGCGGCTGTCCAGATTGGTCTTCAAATCATTAAATCCGTCGGCTGGCTGCAAGAAGATGGAACTCGAGAAATTCTCTGCCTTTAGCGCCTCAGCAAATACCTTCTGGCTGGAAAGCCAATTCGCCATCTTATGTGCCAGCGTGATGTCCAACCCGCCCTCAGCTTCGGGCAGAAAGGCAATGCGGAACTGGCGCGTGGTGGCGGGCACTGGCAGGAACATTGGCCGCGCCGGGCCGAGCAATGGCGAAGTGGCCGGCTGCGCCGCAGGTGCAGAAGCAAGCCGGTGCGCCGGCAAACGTGGCGCAGGCGCCGAGGCAGGAAGATTTTCATTATCTACGGGATAAGAGGCAGGATTCACTGCAGCCCCCCAGCCATAAATAGTCAGCAGCCAGCAGATTGCCAAACAGAAAAACAGCCGTTGTGTCGCCATGTTTTCTTTATAATAGAGAATAATTAAACGTCCAATTTCAGAGACTAAGGAGATGACACTGCGCTGCCAAGGGAAATTGGCACGAAAAAAGCGAAAATTTATAAAAAGAGCATGTCTCTGCCAGTCTTTTCTGTTAAAAAAGGAACATGAGACTTACCAATATAATCAATGTGCTGGTTTCCAGGATGCCGCGCTGGAAACGCGGCGTCAGGCGAGGTTTGTACCTGACCACCGAGGGGCTGCTCTTTATACCCCTGATGGGCAGCGTGGGTTTTGCCGCCATTAATACCGGCGCCAATTTGCTTTACCTGATTTTTGCCATGATGGCTGGATTGATGAGCGTTTCCGCATTGGCTTCATGGATGAATATCCGCAGGCTTGACGTTCGACGCATCATCCCCGATGGCGTTCCCATCGACGAGGAAGCTCGCATTGGTCTAGTTGTGGAAAACAAAAAATCATTTTTCTTCTCTTATGCCTTGCGAATGGTGGATCTGCTGGACAAAGACCACATTGCCGGCGTTGCATTCCTATTCCGTTTGCCTGTGAAACAGAGCCAAACCGTGGAATACAGCACTCGTTTTTCACGGCGCGGACGTCATCATTTCCATCGCGTACGCATCTCAAGCCGTTTCCCATTCGGCCTGGCGGAGAAAAGCATTTCCTGGAAGGAACCCGGCGAAATTCTGGTTTATCCAAAACTCTATCCCGCGCGCGAATTTCTTCAATCCCACGGCATCGACATTGGCGATTATGAAACCGGTCGCCGCGGCCATGGCGCCAGTTTGTTCGGCTTGCGCGATTATATCGCAGGCGATTCGGCGCAATCCATTCACTGGAAGATCTCCGCACGCCGAGGCGAATTGGTGGTTCGTGAAATGGAAGCCGAGGATCACCGCAAGGTGACGCTTATTCTCGACAATCATGTCGCGCCCAAGCAGGCGCAATCCTGCCGCGAGAACTTCGAGCGCGCCGTGTCATGTCTCGCCTCGGTTGGCGCCGAGTTCCTGAATGCAAACTTCCAAGTCGAGGTGCTGACCCGCCTTGGACGAGTGCCATACGACTTTGGCGCCGGGCAATTGAGGCGCATTCTGCGCTCCATGGCGATCATTGAATTAGATGAAAGTGAAAAGCCCGCTCCCCTGCCTCCGATCGATTCGGATTCCATGCTGTTTTGGATCGGGTACGGAAATCATTGCACTTGTGCAGGCGCATTGGAATTGGATGCAACCGCATGGCCTCCGTCGTCGAATACAGCGCCGTTGATGCTGAAAGAGGCCGTATAATGGCGAAGCGATCAATTCCCGAAAAACGACAATTCGATTCCGTCTTGCGCTGGCTGCTGCTGACAACCGTGCTGTGGTCGTTCACCGCCTTAGCCACCACGGGGGAGTTGCCGGTGCTGATTGCCATTGGCGGGTATCCCATGATCCTATTGGCGTGGTATGGCGAGACGCGCTATCCACTGAACAAGTGGATTTGGCGCGGATTGATCGTGATCGCTGCGCTATACGTGGGATGGTATTTCCAAACCCAGGCGCGCACCGACGCCATTATTTACCTGCTGCTTTTTCTGCTGATCAACAAGCTCTGGTCGCCAAAAAAGCCGCGCGACATCATGCAGATCGAGGTCATCTGCTTTTTCTTCATGCTTTCGGCCTCAATCCTGACGATGAACATGTCGTTCATCTTCTTCTTCATCGGCTTCGTTTTCCTCATGATCGTCGGGCTGGCACTGCTTACGGTTCGCCGCGAACATGAGATGCTCGGCTCGCTGGGAGCCGACAGCCGGGCAGGCGTGAATCCTAACGTGATCGTGCCAAACGACTTCTTCTGGCGTTCATTGGGCTCCATGCTAGTGATCTTCTTCTTCACCTTCTGGATCTTCGCTCTGTTCCCGCGCTTTGCCGAACAACGGATGATTCCAGGAACGGCCGCATTGAGCGCGGCGGGGCAGACTGGCTTTACCAATGACATCCGCTTGGGCAATGTCGATCAAATCGATATGGATTCCACAACGGTCATGCGCGTCATGATGCCCTTGCCACCGGCCGTGCAGAACCTGTATTTGCGCGGAGCGGTTCTGGAAGACTACGAGAATGGCAAATGGACGCCTAATCCCGAGGTTCATCAAACAGAGCCGCGCTACCGCTCCACCAGCAACGATTCCATCACATTGCTATCGAACAAGCCCCAAGGTCCTGTTCAGGAAGTGAAATACGCCGTGTTCCTGAATCCAACGGCCAATGGCAACTTATTTATGCTGGAGAACACCACGCAGCTGCAACTGAGCCGGCGCGGCTATGGCGTGGAATATGATCCGCAAAGCAACACGTCGCGGATTCCTTTCCCACAAGCCCGCGTGATTAATTATTCCGCCACCTCGTTTGTGCGAACAGCGGATGCTCATGCCATGGAGGAATTGGAAAAGGCCGCCGCTGTAAAGCGCGCGGCTCATTCCTCGATAACAGCGTCGGATTGGACCAGCGAAGCCATTCGCATTGTGCGCGCGATGCACAAGCCGCAGACGACTTCAAGCGTGCATCGAGAAACGGATGCAACGGGACAGGATCTGCCGGATCGCCGGATTTACCTGGGCATCCCCACTACCCCGGCCAAAGCGCGCGTGGCGAGAATCGCGCAAGTGGCAATTGCCTCAGCCAAGGCAACGACCGATTTGCAGAAGGCCCGTGCCATCGAGAACTACTTGCAGCAGAATTATCGCTACTCTCTGAAAAATCTTTCCATGAAGCGCAAGGAACCCACGGAAACCTTCCTGACGGAAACGCGCCAGGGGCATTGCGAGTATTTTGCCAGCGCCATGGCTTTGCTGCTGCGCCATGCGGGCATTCCCAGCCGCATCGTCAATGGCTTTTACACCGATCGGTGGAATCCGGTTGGCGATTACTTCCAGGTCGAAAAAGCCGATGCGCACTCGTGGGTGGAGGCTTTTATCGACGGGTTGGGCTGGGTTTCCTTCGATCCAAGCCCGCCAGGAGAAATCGTGCGCCAAGGCTCGGCGCGCGGGCTCTTCTACAAATTAAGAAGCTACTCGGATGCCATCAAGATGAAATGGCGCCTGTATGTCATCGACTATGATTTGCGGGACCAATCGCAATTCGTGCGCACGATGATGCAGAACACGCCAGATAATCTAGGTCCCATCGGGCGTTTGCTGGCGAACGGGGCGCAATTCTTTTCCGGCAATTTGAATGCGCGCGAAGCCGCGGGCAAAGCGGTCTTTGCGCTCTCCTCCGCGATCGGTTTGGTCCTTTTGGCATTCGGATCCGTGTTTGCGCTGAAATTCCTTCGCCGGCGCCGCCGATCTCGTGAATATCAGTTGTTGCTGCAGCGTCGCCGTGTTGCTTTGTATGAAAAAATTCTGAAAACACTGGCGCGCCGCGGGTTCATACGCGAACCAGGCATTACGCCCATGGAGTTCGCGCGCCGCGTCGAGCAGGCGCGTCCCGATTTGGACGGCTTTGTGGAATTGACGCGCTTGTATTATGAACTGCGCTATGCCGATCGAATTCTGGAGACCAGCGACACCAGTGCCTTTGCGGAATTCCATCGCCGGGCGAGCGCGCGCATTACAACGCACCGCCTCCAACATGCCTGATACAGAAAGAGCTCTGCCGTGCCGGTTTCGATTCCCCGCAGCAAAATTGCCATCATCGGCGCAGGCGCCGTCGGGTCCACCTATGCCTTCGCCTTGTCATTGCGCGGCTTGGCGCGCGAAATCCTGATCATCGATATTGATCGCAAACGCGCCGAAGGCGAGGCCATTGACATGAGCCATGGCCTACCCCTTCTGCCGCCATGCGATATCTCCGCCTCCGATCGAACCGATGGCGTGGCCGATGCAGACCTAATCGTCATTGCGGCTGGCGTCGGACAGAAGATCGGCGAAACCCGCTTGGAATTGGTGGGCCGCAATTTGAAAGTGTTTCAATCGATTTTCAATTCCATGCCCGCACTGTCGCCCAATACGCTGATCCTCGTCGTGTCCAATCCCGTGGATGTGCTCACATATGCCTCATTGAAGTATTCCGGCCTGCCGCCCGAGCGCGTGATCGGCTCGGGCACATCGCTCGATACGCATCGCTTCCGCAACGCCATTGCCGAGCACTTCAATCTTGATTCGCGCAACGTGCATGGCTACGTCGTCGGCGAGCATGGCGACAGCGAAGTGCCGCTATGGTCCAGCGTACATATCGGCAGTTTGCCTTTGCAGGATTTCTGCCATCAATTCGGCGGCGATTTCGACAAGAACACCATCTTCGAACAGCAAGTCCGGCAGGCGGCGTATCGTATTATCGAGCGGAAGGGATGGACAAATTACGGCATTGCCGTGGCTCTGGTTTCGCTGACTGAAGCAATCCTGCGCGACCAAAATACAGTATTATGCGTATCGTCCTATTTAAGAGAGTACAGCGGCATTCACGATGTCTGCCTCAGTGTCCCCTGCGTGGTCAATCGCCAAGGCATTCGCCAATGGCTCAAGCCCCCGATGTATGAACAGGAATACGAGGCATTCGCGCAAAGCGCTTCCATCATTGGAAACACATTGGATTCGCTTCACTTGCGAAAGTAAACGCGCTAAACTTGCCTGCTGTGATACTTGAATCTTGGCGCACAAATTTGCTGCGCGGTGAAGGCTAAGCAACAATCGGTGTTCTCTTTAAGCAAATGGACTAATACAATCTATCGCGAAGCGTTTGACCACGCCCCGGTGGGCATTTGCTTCACCTCCATCGACGGTCGTTTTCTGCACGTAAATCAAACCCTGTGCAATTTTCTGGGCTATAAGCGAGAAGAATTGCTGGGTATGGGCTTCATAGATGTCACGCATCCCGATGACCAGGAGGCCAGTTCGGAGGTGCTGCGCAAAGGCCTGCAAAGTCAGAATCAGAAATTCAGTCTCGAAAAGCGATATGTCACAAAATCCGGCGAGATTGTTTGGGTCTGGATTCAGACGCAATATGTCTCCGAAGCGGCCAATGAGCCTTCCTTTTTTATCAGCCACATCATTGACATTTCCGATAAAAAGGAAACAGAACGGAAACTGCTCGAAACAGCGCATTTTCCAGAAGAAAATCCTTTCCCGATCATTCGCGTTGATCCGCAAGGCATGATCCTCTATGCCAATCCGGCAAGCCAGCCTCTGCTGCGCCAATGGAATACCGGGTTAGGGGCGCAGTTGCCCGAGGATTTGCGTTTGCTGGCTTCTAATGCATTCATTGAAAAGAAGTCCTTTAATTATGAAATCGATATGGCCGGGCGATGTCTTTCCTTGCTGATCGCGCCCATTGTCGAAGCCAATCACATCAACATTTATAGCCGCGACATGACGGCCCAGCGCCGGTTGGAAGAACAAATCCGGCAGGTTCAGAATGAGGAATCGCTGGGGCGCCTGGCTGGCGGGATTGCGCATGATCTGAACAATCTGCTCATGCCAATTCTTGCTTATTCCGAGATGGCTTTGGAGGACTTGCAACCCGAAGCGCCGCTTTATGCCAGCATTCAGCAGATTAAAATCGCGGCCGAACGCGCGCGCGACCTGGCCGGCCAATTAGTGGCCTTTGGCCGAAAACAAGTGCTGAGCATGAAGGTGCTGAACCTCAACGAGGTGTTGCAGCAAAACACCGAATTGCTCAAGCAATTGATCCGGCCAAGCGTGGAGATGACCTTCAGTCTTGCGCCGGATTTATGGCCCATCGAAGGCGACGCTTCGCAATTGAGCCGCATCCTCATGAATCTCGTGGCCAACGCCAACGATGCCATGCCCGAAGGCGGAAGTTTGGCGCTGGAAACCAGCAATGTTGTGCTGGACCAGGTCTACGCCTCAACCCACGCCGAAACCTCCCCCGGCGAATACGTCATGCTGGCCATCAGCGACACCGGCAGCGGCATGGATTCCGAAACGGCCTCGCATATTTTTGAACCGTTCTTTACCACAAAGAGCAAGACCAAAGGCACGGGGCTGGGGCTGCCAACCGTTTATGGAATCGTCAAACAGCATCGCGGGAATATCTGGGTGTATAGCGAACCCGATCACGGAACGACATTCAAGGTGTATATCCCCCGCACCTTCGGCAAGCATTTTGTTACGGAACCTGCAACGGAACAACTAAGCAAGGCACAGGCGACCGAGACAATTTTGGTCGTTGAAGATGACCAGACCGTGCGCAGCCTGGTGCTGAGCATTCTGGAATCAGAGGGATACCATGTCCTCTCCGCTGAAGGGCCGGAACAGGCGCTGCAAATCTCAAATGACTTTGAAGGACACATCGACTTGCTGCTGACCGATGTCATGATGCCGCAGATGAATGGCAGGGTGTTATGCAGGCAGATGCGTTCCTCACGAAGTGATCTGCGTGTCCTCTACATGTCCGGCTACACCAACAACATCATCTCGCGCCAGGGCGTGCTTGAACCGGGTGTGCAGTTCATTCAGAAGCCGTTCAACGTAAGGTCATTGCTGAACAAAGTGCGCGAAGCGCTGCAAGAGCCGCAAGCGCTCTGACGCTTGCCGCCGCCTATTGCTCATTCACCACCGCATTCTTTAGTTCGCCCACTTTCTCAATCACCACCTGCACCACATCGCCGGCGCGCAGCCACCGCTGAGGCTTGCGTCCCATGCCTACTCCGCCTGGCGTGCCGGTCATGATCACGTCGCCTGGTTGCAGCGTGATGAATTCGGATAGATGCGCAATCAGGAAATCGATGGGATAGATCATTAGGCGCGTGTTGGCATGCTGCAACACTTCGCCGCTGACGATCATCTGAATATCCAGCGCCTGCGGATCGCCCACTTCATCCGCTGTTACGAGATACGGGCCGAACGGGCCGGAGGAATCGAAGTTCTTCCCGGCAGTCCATTGCGTGATCCGCTTCTGAAAATCGCGCGCGCTGACATCATTAAAGCAGCTATACCCCGCGACATGGCTTAATGCGTTCTCGCGCCGAATGCGGCGGCCGCCTTTGCCGATGATGACGGCCAGTTCCGCCTCGTAATCCCACATGTCCGTTTCCCGCGGCTTAATAATGGGCGCGCCATTTGGAATGAGCGTTGATGCAAAACGAACGAAGATTTCTGGGGAACTTGGAACCTCGCCGCCTAATTCCGCGGCATGATCCGCATAGTTTTTGCCGATGCAAAAAATCTTTCCTGGTTGAGGAACTGTGGGCAGCAAGCGCACCTGTTCCAATTGCCGCAACACGCCGCGGGCGCGAATGCGCGCCATGCCCTCTTCCGTCTTGAGTTGATCGCGCACAAATGCCAATGCTTCGCGCGCCGCACGCATCGCGTCTTCTCCCCCGCGAAGAAACTGCGTCATATCACCCGGCAGCCAGCATGCCGCAATCTCGGCGGCCTTCAGGGGATATTGTTCGGCCAGACTATGCCGATACGCGCGCTGCAGATCGACAATCCAGTCTCCATGCCATGCTCCCAGGCGGATGTTTTCTCCATGTTGAAAAGACAGAATCTTCATGCCGTGCTCTCCCCGATCATGTATTTCATGGAAGCAAGCGCATTCACAAAGGTCAAGCTCGCAGACGCGTAAGCCTCAACGTAGGCCAGCCTTCGATGAAGGCGGCCATTGT
>Ga0208826_1003728_pt1 | contig 10206 bp, 9 predicted proteins | sample AD_UKC115_MetaG_FD_184451 | JGI IMG/M metagenome (GOLD analysis project Ga0208826, IMG submission 184451) | Active sludge microbial communities of municipal wastewater-treating anaerobic digesters from Hong Kong - AD_UKC115_MetaG (SPAdes)... | ecosystem: Engineered > Bioreactor > Anaerobic >... | reverse complement strand
GAGCCCTTGAAATAACAAGGCTGCTTTTTCTTTCAAATATAAATTCCATAAATCCTCAGATAGGAAAGAATTTTATAGAACACCCTTTTTTGTGGGAAGCTGCAAAATTTAATTTTGAAAATACCCCAGAAGGAGTTAAAAACTTTTATTTTTCTTCTCGTCCTTTAATAACCTCGTATCGTATGGGAATTACACCAACTTTGGTTCCACGGCATGATTTTATTGAGTCAAAAGGGATTGGAAATTTTCGTATATTGTTAGGTGGTGCTGCACACGTACCGGGAACTTTAAACATTAGTTGGGAGCAAATGCCAAATTTAAATAGCACCATTTCACTATCAGAAAAAGTTGCACCAGATATTTTTGGTCAAAAAAGAATCAAAATTAATAATGTAATGTCAGAAATCGATAAAAAAACAGTCATAACTATTATCAAGAGTGGGCAAGAACTACTAGAAAAACTTGGTTATGGGATTGAATTTGAAACTCCAGATCTTGAAGATGATCCTTGTAACTGGTGTCAACCCCATAACATTGTCCCTGGTAATCATCCAATGGGTACTACACGCATGTCTTTAGTTCCTGAGGATGGAGTTGTGGACAGCAATTGTCAGCTTCATCATTTTCAAAATCTTTATATAGCGAGTTCTAGCGTTTTTCCAACCGCAGGATATGCAAATTCTACATTTACTATTATCGCAATGGCCTTACGTCTAGCAGATCATATAAAAGAGAATTATTAATTATGCTTTTAGAAATTTCTAAAAAACTCAATCACATTGATAAATATCCTAATGAAAATGTGGCTTTTTCAGTTAAACCATTTGGTCAATACACAAAAGCTAAAGATTTTAAACATCAATTTCTAATTTTTCTAAAGCCAGAGATACTCTCACTGCGAGAAGGTGTGAATATTGAAGCTGTCCTAGAGTTTATTTTTGATCACTATCAAAAATGGGGGATCCATGTTGAAGGAGTACGCGTCTTATCTGGAGCTTACCTTCACCAACATAACATTATCTCAAAAAATTATGAGACACTTCATAAAATATCACACAATGGTTTAGATGCATGTTCGGAAAGAGTGAAATTCAGATTAGATGAGGTATTTGTAGACTATAATATTCCTAAAACTAATATTTTAGGAGGACATCAATTTTTAAAAATCAACCCTGCATTTTCACCAGAGTCTTTAAATAAGACAATTAACTCTCTTAAAACATATAAACTTGGATCAGGAGCTTATGCTGTAAAGCTTGAATATAAAGATGCTTTATATATCTTACTTAATGCTTTTCACCCATTTCAGGTAAATTCACTAACTAAACTAGGAAATACCATCATTGCTTTAGAATGTTTCTCGAATTACCCTTGGACTTTATTAAGGCATGACTTTGTAGGCACAGTTTATCCGGAACAATCAAAGAGAGGATCTTTACGGAGAGAACTTTTTGAACAAAAAGAATTTTTTAATATAAAAACTATTGATATTTCAAATAATGGAGTACACATATCACCAGGACCTATAGAAGCTTCTTTTCAATTGATTAACTTTTTTGTGGAAGAAAGTAACTCTAGCGATTTTTTTCTTCACATGACTTTTTTTAGAAAAATGAATAATAATATTAGAAGGGAAATAATTTCTATTCTTAGAAACAATCCTCAGGTAAATAAAGAAGGAGAGCCATATAAATCATCGCTGTTTGAATGGACAGAAGATATGAACTCTGAAGAAGCAGATAAGTTTTTAAAAGAACAATATCATCATTTTGTATTATGATTATAAGAAAGCCTTTTTATTTAATGAGACACGCTCAGACTGTAGCAAACAAAAAAGAAGTTGCTTGTGGATTACTTGATAGTTCCTTAACTAATACTGGAATACGTCAAGCAAAAAAAGCTTCAAAAGCATTTAGCCCCTACTTAGAGAAAGTAACCACAATTTATCATAGTGCATTAATCCGTAGCAGGAATACTGCTGAGTATTTAAAAGGTTCACATAAAATAACAATGTTTGAAATCCCTGGCATAAATGAGCACTCTTTTGGTGACTGGGAAGGGCTTTCATGGAAATTTGTTTTTAATAATTTAATAGAGGGCAATAAACCTCCAGGAGGTGAGTCAAGAGACGAGTTTGCTCTCCGAATCCGAAACACACTTAATTTTCTTTTATCTAATCATTCCTCAGATTCAATCCCACTCTTAGTAGCTCATGGAGGTACTTTTTTTGCTATTGCCCATCTGTTTGAGTTCGAAGTTATCAATATCCCAAATTGTTATTTATGCTATTTTGAACCAAAAGCTAATTCTAAAGCTTCTATTCCATGGTTAACTTCCTCGTTTGATTACTCTACGGGTAATTTTGTTAATGAGAAAATATTTTACAAAAATACAAGTCGTGATGTTATATAATCTAGATACTAATAGCCTAGATATAAAAAATTATCAACAATCCAAATATTTTCTAAATTTAAAATTTCAAGATATCCATACAATTATGGATCAATTTGGAAAAAAAAAATGGGAAATCATTAACGACGATTTATATATAAAATATAATAATAATAAAAAATATCATTCAGTTTCTCAGGTTATTAGAATAAAAGATTTGGAAGGAACATATATACTTAAAGAGCTTCCAAGTTATTGTAGTAATTTAGATTATGTAAATAAGATACTAGAATTTCAAAGAATAATAGTCTCAAAAAATATACCCATTCCTCCATTTTTTAAAACTGTAAAAGGAAAAAATTATGTTTTGTTAAATAAAGAAGGTCGTAATTTTCTATATACATTGCAGGAATTCATTCCAGGAACAAAATGGATGGCTCAAAAAGAGCAAATAGAGAAATCTGCTATTTTATTGGCTTCTTTTCATCAAATATCAAAAGAACTTTATTCTGAAAGTGAAAGAATTGATTTGCCATATAAAAACATTTTTGACGACATTGAAAATCTTACTAATATAGCTTTTACTGAGCTATCACACCGTTTAAAAAAACCTTTTAAAAAAGAAGAAGAAAATAGTCTTATAGATTTTTTCAAAAACTGTGGTGATAACATCATAGATATAAAAAATAAACTCATATTAAATGATTATAGATCTATAATCATTTATGTTCATGGAGATTTTAACCCAAGTAATTTAATTTTTAATTGTTCGGATATTTCTGCAGTTATTGATTTTGATAATTGCGGCATTGACAATCCTATTAATGATATTATCAGATTTATCTTACATATTTGTTACTTTAATTTCGACAATAATACCATTCCAGATTTTGAGGTTGCTGGTTTTTTCTTAAGATCTTATTTTCAACATGGTTTCTTAAAGATTCAGAATATTATAGAATTTTTTCCGTTAGTATTACGAGCTATCGCTATCGAGTTAAGTATAATATATATTTTAAGAGGGTATTTTACAAGCTACCAAGCATGTCATCAATTTTTTGATATTATTAAAAATGTAGAGCAAAATATTATGTTAATCATAAATAGGGATTTGATAAATGAATAAGGAGGTAAATCGGAAAATAGCCTTAGTAACAGGTGGTAGTGGTGGAATAGGTACTGAAGTATGCAAACAATTAGCTGAAAAGAATTATAAAGTTATTTTAACAGGAAAAGATCAAAATAAGGTAAATGCTGTCTGTCATTTTCTGAATAAAAATAATCTAGATATCATTCCTTTCAAGCTAGATGTAACTTCTGAGGAAAATGTTAAAAATATATATAATTTTATTATGGAGAATTTTGGAAGACTGGACGTATTAGTGAATAATGCAGCAGTGTATTTTGATAATAGAGTAAATGGTATTTATCCCAAGTTTTTTGATCTAGATTCCGAGACACTTAGGAAGACAATGGAAGTAAATTTTTATGGTGCTTTCTGCCTTTCACATAAATTTATACCTATAATGCAATCAAATAATTATGGTCGTATCGTAAATGTATCCAGTGGAATGGCACGCTTTGAAGATCTAGATATTCGTGGACCGTTTTATCGTATGTCAAAAGTAGCCTTGAATGCATTAACTTGTATTCTTGCTGATGTGTGTAAAGGGCTTGATATTTGTATTAACTCTGTTTGTCCTGGGTGGGTTCAATCTAAAATGGGAGGGTCTAAAGCTGTAAAATCTCCCTATGAAGGAGCTATGGGAATAGTATTGGCAGCTACTCTTCCAGAAGGCGGTCCTTCAGGAAAATTTTTTAGAGATGGAGAAGCTCTTGATTGGTGTCTAAAATTAGGAGACCCTTATTAGTTAGTACAAAATTGACAAACGCAATCATACTACAATAACAAATATTATACGAATCTCTAAAAAGACGAACGAATTTTCAAGGTATCGTTAACCATAGAAGTAGATGTAATTTCCACCTCTATGGTTAATAACCGTTAATTTTCTTTAGGTGTTGAAAGGTCTATTTCTACAGGCGTTGAGGGTATTTCTCCTTTTAAAATATTAGTAAGATAGCTAGATAGTTGTTGGGGAATAAAAATTTCGTTAGATTCTTTGAGCTCATCTATTTCCCACCATTTCATTTTTTTTATGACTTTCTTTTCTTCTTCTTCAAACCCTGAATGGTCAAGTACTCCTCCTACATATGGCAATTTTATCAAAAAATAAGTTTCATCATTTATGCGATTAGTTCCCCGCCATTGACCATGCCAAATTTTTGGCCCAATTTTAACATTTTTGATACCTGTTTCTTCATCAAGTTCTCTTGCTGCAGCTTCTTCTAAACTTTCATTTGAGTTGACACCACCACCCAATGTAACCCAATAAGGTTTAGTTATAGGTGCACTCGGGTCAGCTGGCTTATCGAGCTTAATTTGCATTAATAGAAGTCGATCTTTTGAATCTAATATAATTAGTCGCGAAGATTGTCTAACAGTTAAAGTTTTAGTTTCAGAGTTTTCTAAATCCATCGAAGCGTATATATTTTGATTAAAAAGTGTAAAAAAAAGACTAGCAATTAATATATTATTAAATATTTTCATTTTATTCCCTTTATTATTACATAGTAGATTATTTTTAATATCTTTTATAGATTTTTGAAGAAGAGAAATATTTTCTCTAGTATAAAAATACAAGAGTATAGTTTTTTTTAAATATTTTCCATATTAACCCTCTCATTCTTTATGAAATATCATTTAAGTTTAAACCCCTTCTCTTATGCTAAAGTGTACATGATTGTGCAGACAAATGATACTAAATTTACTAGATGTTTAGTCCCATTGAGTAGTTGTGTGGATTAGAGTGAAACAAGTTAGGTTTGTTTTTGTATTCGTGGAGTATTTTTTCCATAGGCGTTAAAAATTTGAGAGTTTTGAGTTTTTTAGCATAGTTGTCAGCAGTAATAAAGTCATTGAGATGACGTTTCAGGCGACTGATGGTTTCATAGAGATAAGTTTTGACGGTGACCTGCTTGAGGGTTCGATTCATGCGCTCAACTTGTCCATTTGTCCAGGGGTGCTGAACCTCAGTTAAACGGTGTTTGATTTTATACATCTTACAGACGTTCTGGAAATCGTGCTTTTTCTCTTTGGGCTTTTTTTTAAGGAGAGAATAAGAAAACTGAATGTCGTAGTACCTTCTGAGCAAGTTATATAGAGAGGATAATAGTCTCCTTAGTAACAAGTTACGGAGGAACTAAAAATGACAATTTTCTTTTCTGAAAAGACGGACATTGTCTTCGTTGCAATCGATATTGCCAAAGCGCAGCATGAAGTTTTGCTTCATTTTCCAAATGGAGCAAAGAAGAAACTTAAAATCTCCAATACTGCCAAGGATTATAAGGAGTTTATTCGTTATTTACAAAGGCCCTATCAGGAGAAGGGTGTAAGTTTCATTTAAGGAGTAAATTGCAATGGCAATAAAATGGAGACCTATACATGCGTATGAAAGAGAAGCAAAAGAATTTACCTGTTTCGGCTGAAGCCTTAGATCAATTGATTTCTCAGGTTAAAGATCCGACATCTTTATCGAGCGTTGAAGACCTATTTAAGACTTTGAAGAAATCGCTGATTGAACGCCTTTTAGAGACAGAAATGACGCATCATCTGGGCTATGCCAAGCACAGCAAGCGTGAAGAAGGGGGATTGAATTATCGCAATGGCCATACGTCGAAGACTGTTCTGGCAGGCGAGGATGAAGTCGACATCCAGACACCACGAGATCGAGGATCGACCTTCCAGCCCGTGATTGTTCCCAAAGGAATTCGACGGCTTGAGGGATTTGATGATCGTGTGATTTCTCTTTATGCGCGGGGTTTATCGGTGAGAGAGATTCAGGGACATATTAAAGAAATTTACCAGGTGGATATTTCTCCTGATTTAATATCGACCATTACGGATGAAGTGTTGGAGGAAGTTCGGGAATGGCAAAGTCGACCCTTGGAAACCCTTTATGCCATTGTGGTTTTTGACTGTCTTTTTATTAGGGGTCGTCTCAGAAAACGGATTATAAAGTACGTTAAGGATTTGTGGATGCTGGGATCCAGCGGTACAGGGTTGGGATGGATACATTGAGGTTCTTGGCGACGTCGCGAGGGGGTACCCCGTTAGCTAGCAATTTCTTAGCTGATTCGATTTTGCTGTCAGTCATTTTTCGTTTGCGTCCCCCCTTACGACCAAGCTGTCGTGCGATCTCAAGTCCAGCCCGAGTACGTTCAACTGTCAGATCACGCTCCATTTCCGCCAGACTCGCCATGACGTGAAAGAAAAAGCGACCTGATGAGGTTTTTGTGTCAATGTTATCAGTGAGGCTCTTGAACTGAATACCCTTTTTGTGTAGCCCGCCAACAAATTCAACCAAATGCTTGACGCTACGGCCTAAGCGATCTAGCTTCCACACCACAAAAGTATCTCCTTCTCGCAGCATTTCTAACGCTTTAGAAAGCCCTGGTCGTTCAGCTTTGTTGCCGCTAATTTTGTCGTCAAAGATTTTTTTGCAACCAACTTTTTCTAAGGCTTCAGCCTGAAGTTCAAGGTTTTGGTCTTGCGTCGAGACGCGTGCATAACCAATCATCATGAGTCCATCTTCTTCTGTCTAAAATATTATCGAAACCCATTGAAATTTTATCGTATTGAGAATATTGTTTCAAGAGGCGTTTTCGAGAATCCAACGACCTTGAGTTTGTGTGTTGCAGGGTGGATAGAGACGTAGCTATCAAAAAGGAGCGTTTTCAAGAAGAGATATATCTATGCCACGTCGTTCTATCTTGTCCGTCACTGAGCGCGAAAGTCTTATTGCATTGCCTGACACTAAGGATGAACTCATCCGTTACTATACTCTCAGTGAAAGTGATCTAGCGATCATTCGTCAACATCGCAAGCCAGCAAACCGGCTGGGTTTTGCCATACAGCTTTGTTACATGCGCTACCCTGGTGTGGTATTAGGTGTCAACGACGATCCTTTTATGCCGTTACTGGCCATGGTAGCTGCGCAACTCAAAGTTTCAGTCGAAAGCTGGGCTGAGTATGGCCATAGAGCTGAAACTCGCCGTGAGCATTTTCTAGAATTACAAAAAGTCTTCAACTTTCAACCGTTCACGATGCGACATTATCGTCCAAGCGTTTATAACCTGGATGATCTCGTATGGCGCACTGACAAAGGCATTGTATTGGCTTCTGCCATGATTGAAGAATTGCGTCGGCAGCGTGTACTACTTCCAGCGTTGAATGTCATCGAGCGTGTCTGCGCCGAGGCTATTACACGCGCAAACCGACGGATTTATGGGGTATTAACCAATTCGTTGACCGACTTTCATTGTCAACGCTTGGATGATCTTCTCAAACGCAAGGAAAACGATAAGATCACCTGGTTAGCTTGGTTGCGTAAGTCGCCAACTAAACCGAATTCACGGCACATGCTTGAACATATCGAGCGTCTCAAATTCTTTCATGCGATCAACCTACCCCTTGGCATCGAGCGACAGGTTCATCAGAATCGGCTTCTCAAGATCGCTCGGGAGGGCGGTCAGATGACGGCAGCCGATCTCGCCAAATTTGAACCACAGCGTCGCTACGCAACCATGGTTGCGTTAGTTGTAGAAAGCATGGGCACCGTTACGGACGAAATCATCGATCTGCACGATCGCATCATTGGAAAGATGTTCAATACTGCCAAAAACAAGCATCAGCAAAGGTTCCAGGAAACTGGAAAGGCTATCAACGATAAGGTAAGCCTGTTCGTGCGTATTGGTGAAATATTGTTGGAAACCAGGAAAAATGGGGGCGATCCGTTTAGCGTTATTGATTCTGTTATGTCCTGGGATGCTTTTACTACCAGTGTGCACGAAGCACGCAAGCTTGTACAACCAGATGACTTTGACTTCCTACACAGAATTGGCGAAAACCATGCTATGATGCGCCGCTATGCTCCGGCCTTTCTCTCTGTTTTGAAGTTCCGAGCAACACCAGCAGCGAATAATCTTCTTGATGCTATCAACATGCTACGCGATATGAATGTCAACAATACGCGCAAGATACCTGCCAATGCACCGATCACATTCATTAAAAAGCGATGGGAAAAGCTGGTTTTTACCAATGAGGGTATCGACAGGCGTTATTATGAATTGTGCGTACTTTCGGAACTGAAGAACGCCCTACGTTCTGGTGACATTTGGGTGCAGGGATCACGTCAGTTCAAGGACTTCGAAGAATACCTACTTCCAGTCAAGAAGTTTGCCACGCTAAAGTTATCCAATGAATTGAATCTGGCTGTGGTCAACGACTGTGACCAGTATATAAAAGATCGTTTGTTGTTACTGGAGAAGCAACTCAAAACGGTCAACCACATGGCCGCATCCAACGATCTGCCGGGTGCAATGATCACTGAATCCGGTTTGAAGATTACACCGCTAGATGCTGTGGAACCAGAAGCGGCAAAAATCTTGATCGACAGATCGTCCATATTGTTACCGCGCGTCAAGATCACTGAATTGTTGCTGGAAGTTGATGAATGGACGGGTTTTACTCAGCATTTTACGCACCTCAAGACCGGTGAGGGGGCTAAGGATAAGTCATTGCTTCTGACAACGATTCTGGCTGATGCGATTAACCTGGGCTTGACGAAAATGGCTGAATCTTGCCCTGGTACGACCTACACCAAATTGTCGTGGCTACAGGCATGGCACATCCGAGACGAAACCTACTCGGCAGCGTTAGCCGATCTGGTCAATACTCAATTCCGTCACCCATTCGCTAAGCATTGGGGCGATGGCACCACGTCGTCATCAGATGGTCAGCGGTTCAAAGTTGGCGGTAATGCTGAAAGTACAGGCCATATCAATCCGAAATATGGTGCAGAGCCTGGGAGATTGTTTTACACACACATCTCTGACCAATATGCTCCTTTCAGCACCAAGGTGATTAGTGTCGGCGTCCGTGACTCGACATACGTTCTCGATGGCCTGTTGTATCACGAGTCTGATTTACGCATCGAGGAACACTACACCGACACGGCAGGATTCACTGATCATGTCTTTTCCCTGATGCATCTGCTAGGATTTCGCTTCGCGCCACGCATCCGCGACCTGAAAGACACGAAGCTGTATATTCCGAAGGGGGGTGCTGAATATGAGGCCCTCAAGCCAATGATTGGGGGTATTCTGAACATCAAGCACATCTGTGCTCATTGGGATGAAATACTGAGGTTGGGCACATCAATCAAGCAGGGAACAGTAACAGCCTCTCTGATGTTGCGAAAACTCGGTAGCTACCCACGTCAAAATGGCCTGGCTATTGCTCTACGCGAGCTGGGGCGGATCGAACGCACGTTGTTTATTCTGGACTGGCTGCAAAGCGTCGAGCTGCGCCGCCGTGTTCACGCAGGGTTGAATAAGGGTGAAGCGCGCAATGCACTTGCTAGAGCAGTGTTCTTTTATCGACTTGGTGAAATCAGGGATCGCAGCTTTGAGCAGCAGCGTTACAGGGCTAGTGGACTCAATTTGGTAACAGCTGCCATCGTTCTATGGAACACGGTCTACCTAGAGCGAGCGATTAACGCTTTGCGCAGCCACAGGCAACCAGTAGACGATACTCTCCTGCAATACTTGTCACCACTCGGATGGGAACACATCAACCTGACTGGAAACTACGTATGGCGTAACAAAACCAAGGGCGGAACTGGAAAATTCAGGCCATTGAGACCATTGCCAACCGCTTAACGTACTTTATAATCCGTTTTCTGAGACGACCCC
>Ga0208826_1003727_pt1 | contig 10206 bp, 7 predicted proteins | sample AD_UKC115_MetaG_FD_184451 | JGI IMG/M metagenome (GOLD analysis project Ga0208826, IMG submission 184451) | Active sludge microbial communities of municipal wastewater-treating anaerobic digesters from Hong Kong - AD_UKC115_MetaG (SPAdes)... | ecosystem: Engineered > Bioreactor > Anaerobic >... | reverse complement strand
CTTGGCTTAATCTTCGCCGGCACTGCTTTAACGGCTGGCATTTTCGCCAGTATGGGGTTTTGATGCTGTCGTGAGCCAGCGCCCCCGTTATAAGAGGAGTTCCTTGGTTTTGGTGGGTCTCTGACCCACGCTACGGCATAGGATTATGCATAATCTTATGTTGATTTATAATACCTCCATTCAGCAAGATTCCATGAATTCTTATTCTAAGCTTGCTCCGCTTTGCCCTGAGGCTGTATCTGTCTTGCTCAGTGCTTTTCCCATATCATCCCTGCAAAGGATCGCTTCATGACCAGCGTGAAAATGATCAGTTGGGCCGAGGCCGAACAACGCGCGCGCGAACTTGTCGCCCGCATGAGTTTTGACGAGAAAATGGAATTCATTCGCGGCAATCGCTTTTCTACGCGCCCTATTCCGCAGCACAACCTGCCCGAAATCCGCATGCGCGATGCCTCAATGGGGCTGCGCTTGCTCAAAACCGACGTTGAGGAAGGCCACGACCTGACCACCGCCTTCCCCTCCTCAGTTGCACTGGCCGCCACTTGGAATCCCGAGCGCGCCGCCGCCACCGGACGAGCCATCGCCGAGGAATATCGCGCCTGCGGGGTTCCGGTTCTGCTCGGCCCCGGCATCAACATTTATCGCTTCCCTGCCTGCGGACGCAATTATGAGTATATGGGCGAGGACCCGTATCTGATTACGCAAATGGTCGTGCCCTACATTAAGGCCGTGCAGGAATTGGGCATCATGGCCACGATCAAGCACTTCGCCGCGAATAACTGCGAAAAGGATCGCAAGAACGTCAATTCTGTCGTGGATGAGCGCACCTTGCGCGAGATCTATCTGCCCGGCTTTGAGGCCGCCATCAAGGATGCGGATGTCGCGGCCGTGATGACTGCTTATAATCTGCTCAATGGCTATTATTGCGGCGAGAATGCATGGCTCATCAAGGACGTGCTGCGCAAAGAATGGGGATTTGAAGGCATTGTCATGTCGGACTGGACCTCGATCTGGAATGCCGACCTGTCGATTAACTCCGGTCTCGATCTGGAAATGCCCGTGGGCGAGACGCTCACCCCCGAGGCGGTGCGCTCGCTCATCGACTCCGGTCATTCCAGCGGGGCCGAGATTGACTCCAAGGTGATGCATTGCGCCAAGGCCTTTTATCGCATGGCCATTCTTGACGGCGAGCACGATCGCACCGGCTTCTCCTTTGGCGATGCGGAACATCGCCAGAAGGCGCTGGAAACCGCGCGCGAAGGCATCGTCCTGCTGAAGAATGATGCGCTGCTGCCGATCGCGCCCGGTGCGGGCAAGATCATCGTCATTGGCCCCAATGCCGATCCGACGCCCACCAGCGCTGGCGGTTCCGGTCATGTGCGGCCCATCGAGCCGATCAGCATTTACGCCGCCATGAAGTCGATTTATCCGGATGCGGAACACATGCAGGAACTTAATCAAGCCGCCGTTGCCGCCGCCGATGCCGTTGTGGTCTGCGTTGGATTTAATCACGAAACTGAGGCCGAAGCCAAAGATCGCACGTTCGAACTGCCCGAAGGACAGGATGAGTTGATTGAAAACTGTGCCGCGGCCAATGCCAACACTATCGTCATGATCGTGGCCGGCGGCGGCATCGCCATGCCGTGGGCTGAGCGCGCCAAGGCCATTTTGCACCTGTTTTATCCCGGCGCAAATGGCTGCCAGGCAGCCGCTGAGATCGTGGCCGGAATTGTCAATCCTTCCGGCAAACTGCCCATCTCCATTGAGCGGCGCATCGAGGATAATTCCGCCTTTGGCCGCTTCGTGGCCGCCGCTGATGCGCCGGTGAAGAAGGCTGGAGTGCGCGATTACAAGGACATTGAATACAGCGAGGGCATTTTCGTGGGCTATCGCCACCTTGATGCTAAGAAAATCGAGCCGCTGTTTGCCTTCGGTCACGGCCTGTCTTATACGACGTTTGAATTGAGCGACTTATCAATCACACCGGCCTCGGGGGATGGGAAGCAGGTTGTGGTGCGCTGCCGCGTGAAGAACACCGGCGAGCGGGAGGGTGCCGAAGTTGTCCAGCTTTACGTTGGCGATCCGCAGGCCAGCGTGCCGCGTCCGCCAAAGGAACTGAAAGGCTTCCAAAAGGTATTCTTGAAGGCCGGCGAAATCAAGGATGTGGAATTAACATTGGGTCGTCGCGCCTTTTCCTTTTGGGATCCCGCCACGAAGGATTGGAAAGCGGAGCCCGGCACGTTCGATATTCTGCTGGGCGTGTCCTCGCGCGACATCCGCCTGCAGGGGAAATACGAATTGCAGTAAAAATGAAAACCGCTAATGCCCGCTGATTGGCGCTGATATGATTAGCGTCAATCAGCGAAAATTAGCGGTTTCTCATTATCTGGCCTGCAATTGCTGCCAAATCTCGCGCGTGGCACGCGAACGATTCAGCGTATAAAAATGAATTCCGGCCACGCCTTCAGCCATCAATCCCTGGCATTGTTCCAACGCATGCTCCACGCCAATGCGCCGCACCTCCGCCTCATCCTCGCCTGCCACTTCAAGCCGCTCCAATAATGCGCATGGAATCGTGGCCCCACAAAGATTTGTAAAGCGCTTCGTTTGTGACGTGCTGAGAATCGGCATGATCCCGGCGATCAGCGGCACATTAATACCCATTGCATGCAAGCGGTCGCGAAAGCGTAAGAAGTCGGCATTATCAAAAAACAGCTGTGAAACGAGGAACTGCGCCCCGCTCTCGACCTTCTTCTTCAAATGCAACAGGTCCTCTTGCATGGAAGGCGCCTCGGGATGCTTTTCCGGATAGCAGGCCCCGCCAATGCAAAAGTCATAGCGCGAACGAATGAACTCCGCCAACTCACTGGCATGAGGAAATCCGCCGTCCACAGGCTTGAACTCCGTTTCGCCGCGCGGCGGATCGCCCCGCAGGGCCAGAATGTTCTCAACGCCAGCCGCCTGCAATTCATCCAGCACGCCAGCAATTTCCTCGCGCGTGGCGCCCACGCAGGTCAAGTGCGCCATTGTCTCCAGTCCAATGTCGTTCTTGATCATCTTCACCAGATCAACTGTTCGCCGGCGCGTGGAACCGCCTGCGCCATACGTCACCGAAACGTAGGATGGCGCAAGCGGGGACAATTCCTTGATTGTCTGCAAGAGCGCTTCTGCGCCGTTTTCATCCTTGGGGGGAAAGAATTCAAAAGAAAAGGTGGGAGTGGAGCGGTTAAGGATATCGATGATTTTCATTGTTGCAAATCCAATATCATTATATCAAAATCTATTGATCTAATCTGCAGCATTTTCTCCATTGGGTCAAGCACTTTTGTAATTTGGAGTTGGACTATGAGCGTTGCCGCGCCTGTGCTGCTCGGCACCGCGCGCTATTTTGTCATTTCGAGGGAGCGAAGCGACCGAGAAATCTTTACCCCCGCAATGGTTTAAGATTTCTCACTCGCTTCGCTCCCTCGAAATGACAAGCTGATAAGCCTAAATTCCAATCACTGCGCTGACTCGTGACAAGCTGATAAGCCTAAATTCCAATCACTGCGCTCCTTCGAAATGACAAGGTGATAAGCCTAAATTCCAATCACTGCGCTCATTCGAAATGACAACCATAGTCCCGCACTTGACTTGCCCTGCGCAGCTGGCAAAGAATCAGTCCTCCGGTGCGGGACGATGTTTTTCCGCCGCTTTCTCTGATCACAAGAAATCATATTCCAGGCGCACACGCACATGAATGTTCCCCTACTAGACCTGAAGGCGCAGTTGAAAAGCATTGAAGCGGAAATGAAGCAGGCCGTGAATGAAGTTATCGATTCCTGCGGCTATATCATGGGACCCAAAGTCGAGGCGCTGGAACGGCAAGTGGCGGAATACAGCGGCACTCGTTTCGCCGTGGGTGTTTCTTCGGGCACCGATGCGCTGCTGGTCTCATTGATGGCATTGGGCGTAGGGCCGGGCGATATCGTCCTGACAACCCCCTATTCCTTCTTTGCCACCGCCGGAGCCATCGCGCGAGTGCATGCCCAGGCGGCGTTTGTGGACATCGACCCGGTCACCTATAACATTGATCCGGCGCAGATTTTCGATTGGTTCGCCATCAACCCGCAGCATGTCTCGCGCGTGAAGGCCATCATTCCCGTTCACCTCTACGGCCAGTGCGCCGATATGGATCCGATCCTCGATGCCGCGGCCGTTTACAACATCCCGGTCATTGAAGATGCCGCGCAGGCCATTGGCGCCACCTATCCTTCGCGCGAGGGCGTGAAGAAAGCCGGCTCGATGGGCGCGACGGGATGCTTCTCCTTCTTCCCCAGCAAGAACCTCGGCGGCATCGGTGATGGCGGCATGGTCGTCACCAATAATGAGGCGCTTAATCATACCATCTTCATGATGCGCAATCATGGCGCCGACCCGAAAACGCGCTACTACCACGCGATGATCGGCGGCAATTTCAGGCTCGATGCGCTGCAGGCCGTGGCGCTATCGGTCAAGCTGCCGCTGTTGGAATCATGGCATGAGGCGCGCCGCAGCCATGCGGCGTATTATGACGAGCATATGCCCGAATACATTCAGACGCCCACGACCGCCTATGGGCGAGAGCATCACATCTACAATCAATACATTATTCGCGTTCCGGACCGGCGCGATGAGTTCTGCGCGTTCCTTTCCAAGAACAACATTGGGAACGCCATCTACTATCCCGTGCCGTTTCATTTGCAGGAATGCTTCAAGGATTTGGGATATAAAAAGGGCGACTTTCCAAACAGCGAAGCAGCCGCCGCGCAGACCGTGGCATTGCCGGTGTATCCCGAGTTGACGCAGGAAATGCAGGATTACGTGATTGCCAAGACCTGTGAGTTTTACGGTTAATCGGGATCACTGCTCAACACTAGATCGCAGATAACAAATAACAGATTTGCGACGCTAATCTTCCGAATGCTGGAGCATAATTGCAGCAACTGCTATAGCGCAAAGACCAGCTTAGAAAGCTCTTGCATGCCCTTTTATTTTTTCCTTTTTTGTGTGTTATCTGTTATTTGTTATCGCCTTGCATGAACAATGTTTCATGCATTAACCAGATACAGCGCATAAAACAGGATGAAAACTGTGAAGATCGCACAGGTCGGCTGCGGCTACTGGGGACGCAATTTGTTGCGCGTGTTTTCGGCCATGGAAGGCGCGCAGATGGTGGCCTGCTGCGATGAGGACGAACAGGCGCGCGAGGCGGCGCGTCGCATTTGTCCCGCCATTGATCTTCCGACCGATTATGCCTCACTGCTGTGGCGCGAAGATATCGATGCGATCATCCTGGCAACTCCCGCCAGTTTGCACTTCGAGCAGGCCCGCGCCGCGCTCGAAGCTGGAAAGCACGTCTTTGTCGAAAAGCCGCTGGCCACCACCACAGCCGATGCCGAGGCGCTGATTGCCTTGGCCGAAGCAAAACAGCGCACGCTGATGGTCGGGCACACCTTCCTCTATAATGATGCCGTTCGCTGGGTGAAGGATTTCATCGATAGCGGCGAGGCGGGCGAAATTTATTATCTCTATTTTCAACGGCTGAATTTGGGGCGCGTGCGACAGGATGTGGATGCGCTATGGAATCTCGCGCCGCACGATATTTCCATCGCTCTTTACTGGCTGAATGAACAACCCTCGCGTTCGCATTCGCATGGCATTTCCTACCTGCAGCCCGGCATCGATGATGTGGCTTTCCTGCACTTGGATTTTCCCAGCGGCCGCTATGCGCACATTCATGTCAGTTGGCTCGACCCATCCAAGACGCGCAAGGCCGTGGTCGTCGGCAGCAAAAAAATGATTGTCTATGATGACACCTCGGCCGACCAGCGCGTCGTGGTGTATGACAAGGGCATCGATCGCATGCACCTGGGCGCGCACCTCAATGGCTATGAGACTTTTGGCGAATTTGCGTTGGTGCAGCGCGCGGGCGATATGTATATCCCGCGCCTCACATTTCGCGAACCGCTCAAGGTCGAAGCGCGGCACTTCCTCGATTGCATCGAACGTGGCGAGCGGCCGCTGACTGACGGGCGCAATGGCGCTGATGTGGTGCGCATCCTCGAAGAGGCGCATCCGCTGCCGCCAGGAAAAGGCTGAGTTGATATGGCAGAGCCGCTGCTGGCGCGCATTTATCCCAATGTCACTTTCGGGGCCGATTGCACTCTGGGCGACTTCGTGGTCATCGGCGAGCCGCCGCGCGGAGGTGCGGCGGGCGAATTGCCCACATTCTTCGGCGATCATTGTATTATCCGCAGCCACAGCGTGATCTATGCGGGAAATCGCATCGGGCATCATTTTCAGGGTGGGCATGGTTTGTTCCTGCGGGAAGAGAATGAGATTGGCGATAACGTCAGCATCGGGACGCAGACCGTGATCGAGCATCACGTGCGCATCGGCAATAATGTGCGCATCCACTCCCATGCCTTTCTGCCCGAATATACGATTCTGGAAGATGATTGCTGGGTGGGGCCCAATGTCGTGCTGACCAATGCGCCCTATCCCAATTCACCCCGCGCCAAGCAATTTCTGCGCGGTCCAATCATCAGGCGCGGCGCGCGCGTCGGCGCCAATGTGACATTATTGCCGGGGGTGGAGATTGGCGAATATGCGCTGGTGGGCGCTGGGGCCGTGGTGACCAAGAGTGTGCCGCCACATGCCGTTGCCGCCGGCCATCCCGCGCGCATGATGAAGACGGTTGAGGATTTGCTATATCCTGATGGGACGAGGGCGTATGGCAAATCTAATGATTGAATGCAGTAGCCCGAACGTCAGTGAGGGATTGGCCGGGGCCGTCCCTTCAATCATGTTCAGGCGATTGTAATAATTCAGAAGTATTGTTCTCTTGAGAGCAAAGGCTAAGCGGCCCTGTAGCGGGGAATCCCTCACTGACGTTCGGGCTACTGCATTGAGATTATAGCTTCTTATTTCCTTTTATAAATACTCACATCCCCTGATCGCCCTGGCAGGACTTTAACTATAGTCAAGTATCGATCCACGATCTGCTGCACTTGGGCGGGGAGCGGGCCCCAGGAGACGTACCATACGTCAGGCGTGGTGCGGAGTTTCTCTTCCAATTCATTCAACTTGTATAAATGCATCACCACGCTCAGCCCAAGCGGGCGCGGATGCAGATAAAACAATAATGCCTGCTCGGTCCATGCCTGTCCGGTTATAACGGTATCGCCCGGATGGGCATGTTGCGCCAGATAGAGCGCTGCGCCGCGCCAGTCCTGTTTTTCCCGGCGCAAAATATCCCGCGTGTCATAAGCAAACCCACCCAGTACTACGATCAGCATGCAAGCTATGGCAGTATTGCGAATTTTCTCAATTGGCTGCTTCAGCGCATTCGATAATGCCGCCGCCACAGATTCAATAATAGTTAACGTCCCTACTGAGACTAAGATGAGATAAACTGGTTGATAATAGATGAGATATCGCTGCGGGAAAAAGAACCGCACATTCGAGAAGAAAAGAATCACCAGCGGAACCAAAAACCACAACAGGCAGAACAGAAAAAAACTGCGCCGCGTTTTCCAGACAGTTATCAATCCCACAATCGCCAGCACAAGCAGCGAATACGCGATAAGCCGAATGCTGCATCCCATTTGAATCACGAATTGATCGATATATTGAAGATTGAAATGCGTCAGGAAAGGGTTGAGCAGCGGCACTGCAGGCACCGCGGAAGCCTCCGGTGGTGGATTATACGACAAGACCAATCGCAGCACATTCCACAGCCACGGCAGATATACGAGTCCAGCAATCGTTAAGGCAAATAACAATCCGACACTCTTGAGTTGATTGCGAAAGTCGCCGGCATCCGCCCTTTTTACCCAGGCAATCGCGCGAGCAATGAGGACATACAAAACAATAATAAAAGAAGTCCAGAGCGCAAAATAAGAAAGATATGCGCCCAGCGCCATGCTGGCGCCCAGATAAGCCCACCACCGCCATCGACCGCTCTCCTGCGCGCGGAATAATGCATCAATTGAGAAAAGCACGCATGAAAGAAAGACCGAATACATGCGCGCATCCTGCGCATTGTCAATTTGCCATGGTGAAAACGCAAACAGCACAGCGGTAACAATTGCAATGCTCTTATTAAATAATCGGGCGGCAATAAAATATAATAAAACAATGCACGCCAGCGATGCTAATGCTGATGGGAGTCTCACCCAAGCCTCTGGCGGTTGTCCCTTCTGCAGAACATGTAACATATAATATCGAAGCGGGGGGGTGTTGCCATTGCGGCAATACGGCAGGATATCCTCATAGCGTCGCGAAATCTGGACAGATTTGGCCTCATCCACCCAAAGGCTTTTCTCGCCAAGAGCCCAAAACCGCGGCAAGGCAGCGAATATAAGCAAAAGCATCATCAAGTGGCGCGACGAAACAGACATATGAATTATTTCGCCTCTGTCACTTCCCTGGTGAATTGGCGGAACTTCCTGTTGTTGCGTTCGCCGGGAGAGCCTTGTTTAGCCAATGCATCCTGAATACTCTGCGCTTCGATCTTGCGCCCCAACTTCAAAAATGTCTTTCCCATATACATCATGGCTTGGAATTGCGTATCGCGCGAAACATTCGGCTGGCTCAACGCTTCCTCAAAATACTTCAACGCCTCTGGATATTGATCATTGCCATACGACGCCTGCCCTAACAAAAGGGCCGGAGTAGCTTTGTTCGTCGAATGCTCATAGGTTAACTTCGTATCGCGGAAGGATTGCAAGTAAGTAAGCACGGGATCGTCCGGCGCAAGATGCGAGGCTTCCTTATAGCGCTGTGCGGCGGTTTCATAATCGAACTGAACTTGTGCCTGCAATCCCTCGGCAATGACAGGCGCGGCCGTCTCCAATGATTCAATCCGTTGGGCGTGTTCTGGCGAGATCGAATCCGGCTTAATAATCTGCAGCACGCTTTGGCGATTGGAATACAGCCATTGCAGATTTCCCCATAACAATTCATCATTATAAGCCGACAATGGCGCTTCGAATTCTATAATTGGATTATTCTCGGTATTAATGCGCGAATTCTTCAGCAACTTCGCCAGCGGCTCCCCGCCTGTAACATAACAGCCCAGAATTTTATCTGGATCGTTCAGATTTAATATCTTCAAATCCTTGGCAATTGGCCCGCGCGCCAGCCGTTGTGCCAATTCATTATAATCCACCAAATGCTTCTGCTTGAATCCGGCCAGCAAGATATAATGCACGGTATCGGTGTTAAAGTACCACACGTGCATCTCAGGAAAGACGTCGTGAAATGTTCCCAGCGCGCAGGTGAAAATTTCGCGAGTCAATGCGCCCAGTGGCATCCAGACCACCACCATCCCATCATCCGTCAGCCGGTCGCGGCATAATTGAAAGTATTCCCGATCATATAAGTTCGCATTCGACTTATAACGCAGGTCCGTGCAGTCCGTGGCAATTGAATCATAGCGTTCGCGCGTGAAGCGCAGATAGCTGCGCGCATCAGCTTGAATGATATGATATTGTGGTAGCTCTTTCAGTCGATCGAGCAGGCCACCGTTGCTGGCCGTGAGCAGGCGCTGGATTTCTGGCCGCAAGACCGTGCTGGCGATTTCCACGCAATGCACATTCTTCAATTCGGGATAAAGCGTGTAGGAATACGATGCGCCGCCGCTGCCGAAACCAACCGTTAGCACCTTGGATGGCTTGTGCAGCAATAGCGCGGGCAAATGCGCCAGACTCTTCTGGTCGGTCAGCATGACGCGGCTTGTTCCCGCCACGCCAACATTGTCCACCGCAATTTCACGATAGCCCAGCGGGTCCTCGGTGACGGAGACCGTCGCCAGCGGCCCTTCCTCATACGCCAGCACGCGCGAGTGCAGCGGCAGCGCATTGCGGAAGGTCTCGTTGCGGGTCGGCAACCGCAGCGCAAAAATTACCAGCGCCGCCACGCCAGCCGTGGCCATGGCCATACGAAACATCGGCGTGATTTTTCGATCGGCTAATAACACACTTACCCCCAGCACCATCTCAACGCCGGTCAGCAAAAGGATCGTTCGCGACATGCCCAGCAACGGGATAAGGATGAATCCCGCCGCAAATGCGCCGAAAATGGAGCCAATGGTGTTCATGGCATACAGCCGCCCGACGCTGCCGCCCACGCGCCGCAGGTTGGGCACGCAGAGCTTCGCCGCAACCGGAAATAACATGCCCA
>Ga0208826_1003723_pt1 | contig 10209 bp, 7 predicted proteins | sample AD_UKC115_MetaG_FD_184451 | JGI IMG/M metagenome (GOLD analysis project Ga0208826, IMG submission 184451) | Active sludge microbial communities of municipal wastewater-treating anaerobic digesters from Hong Kong - AD_UKC115_MetaG (SPAdes)... | ecosystem: Engineered > Bioreactor > Anaerobic >... | reverse complement strand
GGCTGACCACCAGCTGTCTGGCATATTTCTCGACCAGGCGGTCAAGAGCCTGATTTTCCATCGTTTCATAATCAAGGCCAGCCGGCACCTCGTATTCGTCCACATAGGTAAAATTATCATCAGCAAAAAGTATCTGATCAGTCAAAAGATCAGTAAAAACGACACTGGTCACTACTGTTATTTTATATCGGCTGGCAGCCCCTTCCGAACTAAAGGCAATGGGCTGAACCTTAAAAGAGGTAATCTCCCCGACCAGCAGCCCCTGGGCTTTATCCTGATCCGGCTCGATGCTGACCCGAGCCCTGGTAATCAGTTCATTGATGACACTTCTGGTCAATTTGACATCCAGCTCAAATCTGCCAGAAGTGTTTCTAAAGACCGGGACACAGACACGTTTCATGTCAGGCGGCCAGACACTGCCCCGGCCACGCAGCTGATAACCACAGCTGGCGAGAGAAATTATAGCCAGCACTGTGCACAGGCAACTGGCAATATATTTCTTGAAAAACCGCATCTAACTTCAGAGGTCAGACCACCAGGCTGACCAGCTTATTTTTAACACAGATGATTTTTCTGGGCGGTCTGCCTCCCAGCAGTTCTTGAATTCGCGGCAGACTCAGGGCCTTTTCTTTCAGGATCTCCTCGTCTGTATCAATTTCAACTTCAAATTTATCGCGAAGTTTGCCATTAACCTGAACGACGATCGTAACCAGCTCCTCTCTGGCCAGTTCTGGATCATAAGCAGGCCAGCTGCTCTCCGCCACCAGTGTCGTTCTGCCCGTCTTCTGCCACAGTTCTTCTGCTAGATGAGGAGCAAAAGGTCCCAGGAGAAGAATCAAATCACTCAGAGCTTCCTTGAGAAGCTCCCTTCCTTTCTGGCTTGCTCTCAAAGCGTCCTTTTCCTTTTTCAGGCTGTTGGTAAGTTCCATCAGAGCAGAAATAGCTGTATTCAAATGAAAACGCTGTTCTATATCATCAGTGACTTTTTTTATGGTCTGGTGCAGCTTCTTATTGAGCCGTTGGTAGCTGGCCTGGTCAAATTGCCCGCCGACAGTCGCTTCCTCCTGGAAGAGGTCCAGATTTTCTTCCGCCAGATTCCAGATTCTAAGGATGAAGCGATAGCAGCCTTCCAGCCCTTCCTCTGACCAGGCAAATTCTTTTTCCGGCGGCGAGGCAAAGAGAATAAATATACGAAGTGCATCAGCCCCATAGGTTTTAATCATTTCGTCCGGATCAACCACATTGCCTCTGGATTTAGACATAGCTGAGCCATCCTTGGTGACCATGCCCTGAGCCAGGTAATGGGGGAAAGGCTCATCAATGCTGGTCAGACCAAGATCCCGGAGATATTTGGTGAAAAACCGGGAATAGATCAAATGGAGTATAGCGTGTTCAACACCGCCAATATAAAGATCAACTGGCAACCAGTAAGCAGCCTTTTCCGGATCAAAAGGTAGCCTGGTTTCCCGGGGTGAACAATAGCGGAAAAAATACCAGGAAGAATCAACAAAAGTATCCATGGTATCAGTCTCGCGCCGGGCCGGACCGCCACACCGAGGACAGGTCGTATTGACAAACTCAGGAATCTTCTCCAGCGGCGAGCCCTCCTCACCGGTAAACTCGGCTTTATATGGGATCTCCACCGGCAGCTGTTCATAGGGGACAGGCTGCAGTCCACATTTTTCACAATAAATAACCGGAATCGGTGTTCCCCAGTAGCGCTGACGGGAAATACCCCAATCACGGAGGCGGTAGGTAACGCTTTTACGGCCGAAGCCTTTAGCTTGGGCCAGGGCGGCCATTTTCTCCATGGCTTCGACTGAGCTCAGACCGCTGAATTCCCCCGAATTAATAAGGATTCCATACTCCTCGAAGGCACGACCTGACTCCGGCTCAAATTCAGGTGAAGCCGGCTTTATCACCGGTACAATGGGCAGATTGTATTTGGTAGCAAATTCATAATCTCTCTGATCATGAGCAGGAACCCCCATCACCGCCCCGGTGCCATAATCCATCAGGACGTAATTTGCCAGAAAAATTGGAACGGGCTGGCCGGTAAAGGGATTGATCGCCTTAAGACCCGTATCATAACCAACCTTTTCTTCTTCCTTTATTTCTTTTCTGGCTCTGGTCTCGGCGATGGTCTTTTTAATCCAGGTCTGAAGTTGTTCTTTTTCCGGATGGCCAGCAATAAGTTCAGCCGTCAGTGGATGTTCAACCGATAGAACAAGAAAAGTTGCTCCATAGATGGTGTCGATTCTGGTAGTAAAGACCTCAATATCTTTATTTATGGCCGGGACTTTAAAATTAACCAGCGCCCCTTCGCTCTTACCTATCCAGTTCTTTTGCATCTGGAGAACATGCTCAGGCCAGTTGGCAAGTTTTTCGTGGCCGCTCAGCAGTTCCTCGGCATAAGCCGTGATTCTCAGGGACCACTGTTCCATCTTCTTCTGACTGACCTCGCTGTCACAGCGCCAGCAGCGCCCGGCCACCACCTGTTCATTGGCCAGAACTGTCCGGCACTGAGGACACCAGTTAACCCAGCTCAGCCGGCGATAGGCCAGTCCCTGTTCCAGCATCTTGAGAAAAATCCATTGATTCCAGCGGTAATATTCTGGTAGGCACGAGTTAACCTCTCTCGACCAGGCATAGCTGAAGCCCAGTCTTTTCAGCTGAGACCGCATATAATTAATATTATCGAGTGTCCATTTCTGAGGATGAATGCCATGTTTAATGGCCGCATTTTCGGCCGGCAAGCCGAGAGCATCCCAGCCTATCGGATGGAGCACATTGAAACCCCTCATCTTTTTAAAGCGAGCTATGACATCACCTATGGAATAATTGCGGACATGCCCCATGTGAATCCGGCCAGAAGGATAAGGATACATTTCCAGGCAGTAAAACTTGGGCTTGGCTGGATCCTCAACTACCTCAAAGACCTGGCGTTCTTCCCAGACCTTCTGCCACCTGGTTTCAATTTCTTCAAAATTATAGGCTTCCTTCATGGTTGCTACCTCTGATCAGGGAATCAAGTCCCGATAATGCGAGCCAGATATCCAATCAGCTCAATCAGCTTAAAATGATAAATTTCTGGTGGCTAAAAGTCAACCGACCCGGCAGCCAGTTATAGCTTATTCGCCCGATTAAATTTATAATAAAATTTTCAGTCGGTGTTTAGTTTATAAAAAACGAATCGATTCGAATGAAAATTATTGAAGTAGAAAATCTGGAAGCAGGCTATAACCGTCAGCCCGTTCTGCACGGGCTTTCCTTTGAACTTGACCGTGGAGAATTTCTGGCTGTCTGCGGCCCCAATGGCTCGGGCAAGAGTACTCTGATTAAAGCCCTCCAGAGGTTAACCCCTTTGCTTCGCGGTACAGTCAGGCTCGATGGAAAAAGCCTTTTCCAGCTTAAACCCAGAGAGATAGCCTCCTCTCTGGCCTATGTTCCTCAGGTATCAGAAGCCGTTTTTGATTTCACTGTTGAAGAAACCGTGGCTATGGGCCGCTATGTCCATCAGAAAAATAGACTGGCCGGCGAATCTGTCAAAGACCGGCTGGCAATTGAGGAAGCCATGAAATTAACCGGGGTGACTGGTCTGAGAAATAAGAGCCTCAGCCAGTTAAGCGGCGGAGAAAGGCAGCGGGTGCTGCTGGCCAGAGCTTTAGCTCAGGAAACGCCTGTTCTCCTTCTGGACGAGCCCAGTTCCCACCTGGACATAAATTTTCAGCTTCAAATCTATCATCTTCTTCGAAAACTTCAGCTGGAAAAAAATAAAACTATTCTGGTCGCCGAGCATAACCTCAATCTTTGTCTGCCTTACTGTCAGCACCTGATTTTTTTAAAAGAAGGCAGGATAGTAGCAGCCGGCTCTCCCCTGGAAATAATTAACAAGGAAATAATCCGACAGGTTTTTGACCTCGAAGTGGAGCTGCGAGAAAATACCTCCTCCGGCCTCCCGGAGATATCTTTTATCCATTCTCTTGGCCAGAGAACAGTCCAGTCTGAACCTGAAATAACAGACAGGAGTTAAAAAATTACAAATAAGAGACTTCCAACTTCAGCTGAGCCACCAGTTGCTGGCCAGCCGACGGACAGCAGTCGATTTAATAATCAGCTGTCAGATAAAAGAAAACGGCAGGCAGACTTCGGTCTGATTTTTATATTTGCTTTTTTCCTGGCGGCCTCCAGCGCCTGGTCGCAGTCCAGAATTTTCAGTGACGATTTCGGCCACCGGCTGGAACTCGAGGCTTGTCCCCGGAGAATAATTTCTCTGGCCCCTAATCTGACCGAGATCATTTTTGCTCTGGGCCTCAGCCAGCAGCTGGTTGGAGTAACCAGCTTTTGCGACTACCCCGAGGAGGCCAGGCAAAAAGAGATTATTGGTGGCCTCGTTGATCCCAACCTGGAAAAGATCAAAGTTCTCCAGCCTGATTTGATCTTAGGTTTCAGAGGCAATCCACGCCGCTTTCTGGACAAACTGTATGAAGAAAAACTGCCGCTCCAGGCATTTGAAATCGGGACAACCTTTGAGGATCTTTTCTCACTTATCGACCGGATTTCAGGTTTAACCTGCACCGAGGCCAGGGGGCAGGAATTAATCTCCAGCTTAAGAGAAAGAATCAAATTCATCGAGGCCAGGATACCACGACCCGGGGTGGGGGCAAAAGTTTTTCTGACCCTTTATGGCCAGGGACAGGAGCTGTGGACCTGCGGGCAAAACAGTTATCTTAATTATCTACTAGGTCGGGCTGGTCTGCAGAATGTGGCAGCTGACTTTAAAGGTCACTGGCTGGCTTACAATCCCGAAAAACTCATTGCCGATAATCCTGATTTTATCCTGATTATGGCTCGTAACCGGCAGGCTTTCAGCCAGGCTACCAATTGGCTGGAAAGTCTGACTGCTCTTCGAGCTATCACGGCCATCAAAAATAAGAATTTCATTTTCCTTGATGAAAATCTGTTCAGCCGCTTCGGCCCAAGACTGGTTGAGGCCTACGAATGGCTGATTAAGGCTGTCTATTCTGCTTCTGATTCGGAGGCAAAATGAGTAGCCAGAGAAAACCCTGGCTCTTTCCAGCTATCCTGGCTCTTCTGACTGTGGCCGCCCTTCTTCTGTCAGTTAAAATTGGTGCAGTCAGGATGAGCTGGCAGGAAGTCCGGGCTGGACTTTTCTTTGGCGGTCAGTACAGGGACATAATCCTTCATCTTCGGCTGCCGAGAGCCATTTTAGCTTATCTGGTAGGAGCCTCTCTGGCTCTCTCTGGGGCGATTCTTCAGGGTTACTTTCGCAATTCTTTAGCCGATCCTTTTATTCTGGGTGTATCCTCCGGGGCCTCTCTCGGTGCGGTACTAAGCCTTGAGATTGGCCTGACCTGGACAGTCTTTGGCTTTTCCAGTCAGAGCTGGCTGGCTTTCCTGACCAGCCTGCTGCTCGTTGCTACCGTCTATCTAATCTCCGAGAGACGCCGCCTTCGCCAGGGCGAAAGCCTGCTGCTCACCGGCATCGCTGCCGGAGCGATGGCCTCAGCTTTAACTTCTTTTTTACTTTTCCGACGAGCCGATGCCTATGAGCAAGCGGTCTTCTGGCTATTGGGCAGTTTCTCTCTCTCGGGCTGGAAGGAAGTCTGGCTCATCTTTCCCTATTTTCTTCTGGCTTTAATTGTATCTGAATATTTTGCCACCGAGATGAATCTACTGGCTCTCGGCGATGAGGTTGCCCAGTCCCTGGGCTGTCCGGTCAGGGCGACGAGAAGACTTTTTCTTTTCCTGGCTACTCTCCTGGCTTCGTTTTCGGTAGCAGTGGCTGGCATCATTGGTTTTGTCGGGTTGATTGTTCCTCATTCAGTAAGGTTGATCGTTGGACCGGATCATCGCCCTCTTTTCTTCTATTCGGCTTTAACCGGCGGAGCGATGCTGGTTTGGTGTGATCTGGTAGCCAGAACAGCCTTTTCGCCATCTGAAATTCCCATCGGGGTCATCACGGCCGCGCTCGGAGCACCTTTTTTCATTTATCTTTTAAACTGGCCGGGAAAGAAACGCTCCTGAGAGCCGCTCTCTTTTCCCTGGTGAAACTGGCCCTGGTCAGACAGTTTCCTCCCTCAAGATTAACTCTGCTTGCCGTTAACCCTGACCTCTCATGCCACCGCTCACCGTCGGCCCGCACAGCTCATCGAAACCAAATCTGTTTATTCCTCCATTCACCCTGGATACTATCTCTTAACCAGATTGAGTAATATGATTGACAACCGGCCCTCTTTTGGCTTAATGTAATCTTATCATGCTGCTAACCTTTAACCAGACCCTTTTTCTGATTTTGACTGTGGCCGCCGTCGTTATAGCTGTTTTTCTGGTTCTCTTCCTGATTCAGCTCCGACGGACAGCCAGAGAGGCTGAAAAATCTTTTCAGGAATTGCAGGTCACACTTGATAAGCTCAAAAAAATTGAGGATAAACTCGACCATCGTCTCGATGAAACCGGAAAAGTAATTGAATCGGCCAAGAAGACAGTCTCGGGTCTATCGGAGCTTTCCCTTTTCTTAACGACCAGGGTTATCAGGCCGGCCTCCAGATACTGGCCAGTCCTTTTTCCTCTGGTACGTTTTGGCTGGCAAATGATAAAAAAAAGAAAGGAGAAAAAAAATGGCAGATAACGAAGGTTCCCATTTCACCGATTATCTATTCACATTTCTGGCGGGCGCAGCCGCGGGTTTTATTGTCGGCATATTATTTGCTCCTTCCAGCGGAAAGGAAACCAGAAAGAAAATTAAGGAACAGGCGAAAAAAGGTCAGGAACTGGCTGTTCAGGGTTATACCAAGGTAGCTAAAGAAGCAGAAAAAGGAGCCAAAGTAGTCAAGGAAAAAGCTGAGGAAGGAATCGAAGCCATAAAAGAATTTCTGGAAAAGAAAAAAAGCGAAGTAACAGAAGAGAATCCAGAATTTCCAGAGGACCTGGAAACAGAAAAATAACGAGTCAAATTTTTTACTTCTGGTCAAGCCGGCTATAATAAAGGGGATCTTTATAGACTTTACCTAAAGTGAGAATGGGCATGGGCAAGCATCTATCTAATTCTATTCTTATATCAGCAATCCTGATAGGACTTCTGACCGGCTCGGTTCAGCTGAAAGCTATCGATCTCAAAACTGCCGCTGCTATTGACCAGGAAATAGAAAAAAACCGGGCCGAGATAATAAAAATACGCCGTTTTCTGCACATGAATCCCGAACTCAGCAATCGCGAATATGAGACCAGCAAACTGGTGGCGAATAAGCTGACCGCTCTTGGACTGGAAGTAAAAACAGGCGTGGCCAAAACCGGCGTGGTTGGTCTTTTAACCGGAGCCTTGCCCGGCCCAACCGTGGCCATCAGAGCCGACATGGATGCCCTGCCGGTTGAGGAGCAGAATACCTTTCCCTATAAATCACTCAACCCCGGGGTCATGCATGCCTGCGGTCATGATGTCCATACCTCCATTGCTCTGGGAACAGCTATGGTTCTCAGCAACTTTAAAGATAAAATTCGGGGCAAGATAAAATTTATTTTCCAGCCGGCAGAAGAAGGCGCTCCAGCCGGAGAAGAAGGTGGGGCCAGTCTCATGATCAAGGAGGGCGTTTTAGCTGACCCGCCTGTCCGAGCTATTTTTGGTCTTCATGTCTGGCCAGATCTTAAGGTTGGTCAGGTTGGCTATGCTGAAGGTTATACCATGGCCAGCTCTGATAGCCTGACTCTTACCATTAAGGGCAAGAGTGCTCATGGAGCCAGACCACAGGAAGGAATAGACGCCATAGTTATTGCCGCCGAAGTCATCAGTAATCTCCAGAATATGAATAGTCGGCTGGTCGATCCAACTGAGCCTCTGGTCATCTCGATCGGAAAAATTCAGGGCGGAGTAAGGTCCAATATAATAGCCGATAAAGTGGTCATGGAAGGAACTGTCCGCACTCTAAGTGCCGAGCTCCGCGACCAGATACCTGAAATGATCGAAAAGATAGCAGCTGGAATCTGCCAGAGTTATGGTGCCAGTTATAACCTCGATTATGAACGCCAGCTACCTCCGGTTTACAATCATCCGGAATTTGTCAGGCTCGTTATTCCCTGGTTGTTTAAATCCATAGGAGAAGCCAATGTGGTTGAGGTCAGACCTCAACTGGTCGCTGAAGATTTCGCTTATTATGCGGAAAGAATCCCTGCTTTTTATTTTTTCCTGGGAGTAAAAGGTCCCACTCAAATGACCGCTGCTCCTCTTCATAGCCCCAATTTCAATCCTGACGAGAGGGCTATTTCAGTCGGCATCAAGGCTATGTGCCATCTGGTTCTTAATGCTCTTGAACAGCAGGCTTCTTTAAAAACATCTGGCGAGATAAAATCTGTTAATTAGTGGATAGCCGGCCGTCTATTTAATTGATGGCCTATCCACTTCTCCTCCCGGCAATAAGTTTTATCTCTGGCCTTACCCTGGCCGGGGTTCTCAGGCTCCCTTACCATATTGACCTGCTATCGTTCCTTTTAACCTTCTGGCTGGCTACCTGGCTGGTCTATGTTCTTAAAAAAAACCAGCTAACCTTTGCTTTTCTTATTTTGACCTTTGTCATGTGTGGCCTGGTTCTTGAGGCTTTTAGCAATAAAGTCTACGATGACCTTTCTCTTAAAGATTTACCGGCCGAAACCTATCTTAACTTCCGCGGGAAAGTTCTGCGATCGCCAGAAAGGGGAACTGACCGTGACCGCCTTCTGCTTGCGCTGAGCCAGGTAGAGGACGGAGGCTATGTAAAAAAAATTAAAGCCAGATTACAGCTGACTGTTCCCCATTCAACCACCAGAGACCAACCTTTAGAACTTCAAGCCGGCGATGAAGTGGAATTCTCTGCCAGTCTTAATGAGCTGAGTTCTTTCAGTAATTTTTTTCCCGACTTTATGCCCCGCTATCTTCAAAGCCAGAAGATCCAGGCTCGAGCCTATACTAAAAGCCCGTTACTTTTAAAAAAGCTCAATGACCACAATCATACTTTTTCAGGCTTTTTTTCGGGTCTCAGACGAAGACTTCAGAAGGAAATCGAAGCTGATTATCCCGGTGAGAAAAAATTCAATCTAAGCCGAGAAGGAGCTATCCTTGAGGCCCTTCTTCTGGGCGAGGACGGCCGGCTCGACCGGAAAACAGATCTCCAGTTTCAGAAAACCGGACTTTATCACTTGCTGGCTATTTCCGGGGCTCATGTCGGAGTGATTTCTGGTTTCCTCTTTTTCTTTCTTAGATTCTTATTCAGGCCAAGAAAGTTAATTTATACTATTCTTCTGGTCTCTCTGGTCTTTTATGGCTGCCTGGTCGAAGGACAGCCGTCAGTCTTCAGAGCAGTCATTATGGCTTCGCTCTTTTTTATCGGCAAAATTATTTTTGCCAGGGTTAATCTTTTGAACACCATTTCGCTTTCCGCCCTGATTCTCCTCTTTCTCAATCCGTTCAGTCTAAATGAGGCCGGTTTTCAATTGACCTTTCTGGCCACTACCGGACTTATCCTTTTTTATCAACCCATTTATCGTTTTCTACCACCTCTTCCTCTAAAGCTGACCGAGCTGGCAGCCATGTCAGCAGCAGCGGTGGTTGCGACCATGCCGATTATTGTTAGCAGTTTCAACCGGGTAACTTTTGCTTCTGCTCTTCTGACTATTCCCGCCACTCCTCTGGTTGGCTTCCTGATGGCGGCCGGCTACCTTTATTTATTAATCGGATTAATTTCACCCGGCCTCAGCCATTTAATATCTGTCTTTATGAAACTACCCATCAGGATTTTTATCTGGTTAACTGGCTGTCTTGAGCCGCTGTCTTCTCTTTCTTACCGGCTCCCCTCGCCGCCGCTGGTAGTTATCATTGGATTTTACCTTTTTCTTTTGCTCCTGCTGTTAAAGCCAAAATTTAAGGGACAGAAAGCAGCCACCTGGCTGGTGTTCTTTCTTTTCTTCACCATACTTATTACTTACCCTTTTAAAGCCGGGACCAATAGCCTGACTGTGACTGTCATGGACGTTGGCCAGGGTGAGTCACAGGTCATAGAGTTTCCTGGCGGTCAGGTAATGGTTGTTGACGGTGGTGGATTTCTAGCCAGTGCTTTTGATCCCGGTGAGAATATCGTTTCCCCTTTTCTCTGGTCTCGTGGTTATAAAAAAGTTGATTATTTGGTTTCCAGCCATCTTCATCCAGACCATGCTACTGGA
>Ga0208826_1003722_pt1 | contig 10211 bp, 8 predicted proteins | sample AD_UKC115_MetaG_FD_184451 | JGI IMG/M metagenome (GOLD analysis project Ga0208826, IMG submission 184451) | Active sludge microbial communities of municipal wastewater-treating anaerobic digesters from Hong Kong - AD_UKC115_MetaG (SPAdes)... | ecosystem: Engineered > Bioreactor > Anaerobic >... | reverse complement strand
GTAAGGTTAGATATATCAAGCTTTGCATATCCTTGTGCAAAGTCTGTTGATATGTATTCTATACCTTCCCTTTCGAGTAGTTTTTGCAAGTCTTGACCCAATTGCCCTGCTGCACCTGTTATCAGTATTTTCATTCCCCATTACCTTCTTTCATTCTATTTCAAAATACTCTTTGAACGTCGGTAATTTTTTATCCTTCTCTGATAATATCGGCTCAACGATTCCATATTCCTCGAATGGCCAGTTGATGTGTATATCTGCATCGTTCCATACGATTCCTGCTTCGTACTGTGGATAATAGTAATCCGTTGCCTTGTAGAGGAAATCCACCTCATCACTCAACACCAAAAATCCATGTGCAAACCCTTCGGGGATGTAAAACATGAGCTTGTTCTCTTCTGAAAGGATTGCACCGTAATACTTTCCAAACGTCGGTGAAACTTTTCTTAAATCAATCGCCACATCGTATACGCATCCTTTCACCACTCGCACGAGTTTTCCTTGCGGATGTTCGACTTGGAAATGTAGTCCTCTCAGAACACCTTTCTTCGACCTCGAATGGTTGTCTTGTACAAATTCCATTTCAAGGCCTATCTCTTCAAACTCTTTTTTATTCCAACTCTCCATGAAAAAGCCTCGATTATCTCCAAAGACAGTTGGTTTAACAACATACAACCCATCTATTCCTGTCTCTATCCGCTCAAACTTTGCCATTTCTTACACCTCAATTATACTTCATACTATCTGTATATTATCTTTCCTTCTGCAACTCGTTTCAGGTACTTTCCATATTCTGACTTTCCGTATTTCTCAGCTGCTTGGAGTAACTGCTCTTTGCTTATCCATCCGTTGTTGTATGCTATCTCTTCTGGAGAGGATATCACTATTCCTTGTCTCTTTTGCACAGTCTTGACGAACTCAGCTGCCTCCAAGAGTGAATCGAACGTACCTGTATCGAACCATGCAAAACCTCTACCCAATATCTCAACGTTCAGCTTTCCTTCAGAAAGATACATAGCATTCAAATCCGTTATCTCAAGTTCATTTCTCCAAGATGGTTTCAACTGCTTTGCATATTGCGATACTCCCCTTGGATAGAAATACAAACCCACAACTGCATAGTTTGATTTCGGTTCTTTTGGTTTTTCTTCTAGCGAGATCGCATGCCCGTTCTCATCGAATTCAACGACACCATACCTTTGTGGATCCTCAACGTAGTATGCAAACACACTCGCTGAATTCTCTTCTTCCACCTTTCTCACTGCATTTCTTAAGAGTGTTGTCAAGCCATGACCGTAGAAAATGTTGTCACCAAGCACCATCGCACAGTTATCATCACCGATGAATTCCTCACCAATGATGAATGCTTGAGCAAGACCATCCGGAGATGGTTGGATTGCGTATGAAAGATTTATCCCGAACTGACTACCGTTACCAAGAAGCTCTTCGAACTTTGGTGTATCGGTTGGAGTGGATATGATCAAAATATCCCTGATACCAGCAAGCATGAGTATGGAGAGAGGATAATACACCATCGGCTTGTCGTACACAGGAAGCAACTGCTTGCTCGTTACCCTCGTTATTGGATGAAGCCTTGTACCTGAACCACCGGCAAGAATAATTGCTTTCATACTATTTGCTCTCCTCACCGAACATTTTATTATAAGTAAGTTCATATCTTATTTTTCGCATTAAGGAGCGCGGTAGTTCTAACCACCAAAGAGGATCAATCATCCTACAATACCTTAACCTTTTATAAGTTTGTCTATCTACTCCGTACTTTAGCAGCCCGGTGTAAAGCTTAACTATACTGTATATGCTAATTACTTCGGCCGCTGAAAATCTATCTATATTAGGAAGAACGTATTCTCTGTAGACTCTAAGACTTTCTTGATAGAACCTTCTGTTTCCAGAATAGATGGCACTTGTGCTTGTAGAACGTGGATGTTTGCGAAAAAGCACTGTGTATTCATTTAGAACATAAAGCCTCTCACCATTTAAAAGAAATTTCAACCATTCATGCCAATCTTCAAATGTCTTGTATGATTCATCTGGGTAACCAAAATCTTCGAATACGCTCTTCCTAAAAAATGTTCCAGGAGCATCTAGAACGGATCTTCTTCCCAATATTCTGAACTGCTCTTCAACGTTTGCTGAAAGAAGTTTTCTAACAGTCCATTTGTCAAACGAATCATCTAAGAAAATACGGCTTCCTTGATCTTCGTAAAACGGCTTTACTCTTGATGTGCAGAACCTTGCTTCTTTGTTTTCCAGCAGAAAATTACACATTTTTTCAACTGCACCTGGAAGAAGTATGTCGTCGCCACCCAAGTACTTAACGAACTCACCACTTGCTAATTTCAGTCCAGCACTGTGGTTTCCAGAAATTCCCCTGTTTTGCTTGTTAAAATTCAGAACGACATTAACAAATCTGTCACCTTTTTGCTCGACCCAAGCTTTGATTATCTCAGGTGTTGAATCAGTTGAAGCATCGTCTGAAATCACTAATTCGATGGCTTTGTAGGTCTGACTATATATGCTCTCCAAAGTCTCCAAAACTAGATCTTTTTGATTATAAGTAACAACGACTATGCTAAAAACGCTATCCATCTTCATCAACTCCTAGTTGACACTATGTTTATATCAAAAATACACTATTCCTTTTAGTAAAAAGTGTGGAGCAATGCAGTCGCATTCATTCCTGTTGCTCGTCACTTCAATTTTAAACTTTTTTACCTAATATTAAACCAAAAGTACATTTCACACGTGTTTTATAGTCACCTGTACTATCGTAAAATCTCCAAAATTCCCTTTTAACGTGTACTCTAATCACTGTTTTGTGACTTAGATCAATGATATCGAGCACTAGTATGTCCTTATCTTTTCTCTTACTATCGTAAATCCTGTTTCCAGTCTCTATCAGCTGAACTTCTTTGTAGCTATCTATCGTTTTTTAATGCCTTATTACTATAGGTTATGCCGATACAAGTCGAAATCGAAATATTCACCACTGATCTCTGCTTTTGTACCTTTCCCCCTTTTCCAGGCTATGATACAATTCGACAAACCAAAATGTTGGGAGTAGTTTTGATCCCGTAAATATATTTTTCTCGAATTGTATTTCAGTCTTAGCGCTAGCAATTACGATAAGGCCCCCCTAAATTTGCTTGCCATCCCCACAAACAGTTCACTTTCTTGACGAAACATTATTTTCATCCATTGTGTTTGATATATCGAACTTTTTAGTCTTTCTCAGACATCTAGCCTTCTTGACGTTCCTCGAGAAGATTCATTAGAAGTTCGTTCATTTTGAGATAATAGTCCTCCCAACTATATCCTGAAGCAATCTCATACATGTCACTTATGTTAAAAGCATCTGTGTTTCCTTCAACAAGTTGCATCACATTCCATAATGCATCGCTTCCTTTGCTAATGTCGAAATAAACACCCCTCTTTTGCGTCGTTTCTATCAACACTGGTATATTACTCATGATAACCCCAACTTTCCTGATGGCAGCCTCCAAAGGTGGTATACCGAATCCGTCATATCTTGAAGGGTAAATCATATATTTTGCATTTCTTATTAAAAATTCTTTTTCATCATCCTTTGTAAAACCAAGGTAGAGAACTTTTCCCTGTTGATGAAGGGCTTCCAATTTTTGTTGAATTTCATTGTCGACACACTTACCAGAAAGAACTAGCTTATATTGCGGACTATACCTATCGTAGACGTCCAAAAGTATATCAGTTCCCTTAACGAAGCCAAGCCTCCCTATATATAGTGTATATTCCTTTGGTAAGATCACGTTGGGCTTATTTACAAGCTCTATTGGAGCAGGTATTCCATTGGGAATTATTAGGTACTTTTTTGGAATCCCGATATTTCTAATTAGCTCGTCGGCCGTGAATTTTGAAGGAGTTACGATAGCATCAGCATTTCTTATGGTTCGTTTTACGAAAAACTTAAACCCAATCCTGCGGATGAAATTTTTCCTACTTCCATCATAAAGTGGAAAAAGGTCGTGCAATGTAACAACAGAGATAGTTTTGTGAAAAGAATCAATCAGATAACTACCTATTTCCCAAAAGAAGTCTGGACCGTAAGTTTCAACTATCTGATGTTCCCAAGTAAAATATTTTGCTAACGTACCTTCTATTCCAGATATTCTTGAACCAAGGTTTATGACATCAGACACCTTATTCAATACATCTCTATTTTCCTCGCTATCATCGATGATGTCACTCAGAAGCACAATTTTGTATTCTTCAGCCATTAATGGAATTACGTTCCTTAGTATGGTACCGAAACTGTAAAATACCGTGTGGAAGAGCGGTCTTCCATCTATAAAAATTTCGTGCTTCATACAAAAATCACCTCATATTCAAAAATAAAATAACTTTCATCATTGCCAATTTAGGATTTAATTGAACAAAACTTTGTGAGCTTTGTCCCTTTCTTTAATAATTCTTTTCCTTTTCCATTCTGCTCTGCTTCTTCTCTTAGCGCTTATGAATCTGTTATCCTTTTCAAAGACAGAAAATATTACATCTGGCTACTCGTCGATTGGAACATCTTGAAAATTGTTGCTTGGCATTTCTGCAGATATCGTGATCTAATGTTAATGGACTTTCTGTATACAAACAAGGTATTGAAAAACCTTCTGTTCGGAGGTACATCAAAAAACATATCTCGATCACAAAAACGCTGTTGAATAAAGATATTCTCTTCTCAAAGGTTTCATACGAACCAAGTAAGGTTTGAAGAAATCCAGTAGCATACTGAAATACACCAATGGCTTATTCAAAGGCTCAGGGAGATGGCAAGTATTTTTATTATTCAATCCTTATACTCTTTTATCATGTAAAGTTAACAAAATCTCTATATTCTTCCAATAACATTGATCGCGTTTATAGCAAATGCATAACTAAGATTAATTACAAAGGCACTAGTCTTGTACCCCTTCACATATGCTAAGCAAAGGACAAGCATATCCAAAGTAAAGTAAAAAGCTAAGATCCTAGATGAGAGTTCATTGAGTGAGTTAAAAAAACTGAAAACAAACATCAGAATTATGAGAAACATTCTAAGGATTCTAAGTTGTGAAAAAATATATTCCTCTTTATTGATATTGCCTAGATAAAATTCACTAGCTAGGAAGGCAATCAAAACAAGAAGATATTTCACCAAAAAATCGACCCTACCGGAGGACATGTTTAGGTCCAAATATGTTGCATAACGAGTATAATTTACAACTATCGGTAAAGCTGCTATAGAAACTATGGAAAGTATAAGAAATAACGTTCTGACTAGATTTATTGAAAAAGTCAATTTTTCTTGTGAAAAATAGCGTTTCTCTGAAAAAGCTAGAATAATTACAGCTATTAAGTAGAAAAATACAGAGCTAAGATGAATAAAAGGAGTAAATAGAAAAACAAGAAATGAAAGGATCTTACGACCATTTAAGAATTCCCATATAGCTATAAATATTATCAAACTAGCCATGTATTGTCTTAGTGCATTGTTAACTCCAAGAGTAAACGCCACAGAGAAAAAAGCAAGGGCATAAGCTACTCCTCTCTCCCATATGCTTTCTGTACCTCCAACATAGGTTCTTACAGTCAAGTAAGTCAAAACGCCAATTAAGATTTGTATTACCAATATAACAGCTCGATTACTCAAAAAAGGTCTAAGTGCTAAAATAATAAGAGAAAAACCAGGTTCGAAGTATGGATAAGACACAGCATTAGTATAATTAATTATGTCATACGTATCTGGTTTCAGAAAATATATAAGCACGAAAAAGAAAAACGAGAAGCACAAAAAAGGTATACGTAAGTGCTTATCGTAGAATAAAATAGAAATAATATGTTGTAGTGAGTATAAAATCCCCAAAATCATGCAATCACCAAACCCACCAAAAGTATCGGTTCTTTTTATTCATCCAAATACAAGCAGTCTTGAAAACATTTTCATGACTGTAAATGAGATTCTTGGAAATAGTAGGAAGCTCTTTGCAGAAATATATGTTGAAAAATAATAGAGGTTAGTACCGAATTTTGTGCCTCTTAAGTATGTGAAATATCTTTGATTTTTCAGCATTACTACCATAATATCATCAAAACTAACTCCAGATCTTACAGACTTAAAAACCGCTCGCATTATTAGATAAGGAATCTTGTGATTGTTTATTATTGAGATAATGCTATCATAATTCTCAACCCGATTACTTAAATATTCTTTAATCCTTTCAAATGTATCAACTGCTTGAAAAAGTTCAAGTGTTTTTTTTGACAAAGAATCCTTTCTTATCACATAATTCACTAAACTTGCTTTAATTGAGAGAATTTTTGTTGAATTCGCCAGTACTTTTACAATGAATTCCTGATCTTCGCCAACAAAACAACCTTCAACAAAAGTAATTGAATTCTTCTGAACGATTTCTCTCTTGTAAATTGCATTCCCTATGCAAAACCAAATTTTGCCTTTTAGATAATCTTTCAATATTGTCTTGCTATCTCTTACTTCTTCCACATATTTATATAATCGACTGTACCGACTAATTATATTTGCGTTTTCGTCAACCCTATCAAATCCAAAATGAACAACGTCCAAATCTCTTTCCTTAGCAAGTTGGTAAGCTATTTCTAAGCCATTGCTTTTTGTAAGATAATCATCAGAATCTAGGAAATATACATATTCTCCACTTGCTGTATTCAAACCAATGTTTCTTGAATAACTAACTCCCAACTTCGGATTACTTATGATTTTATATGCCTTGTCACTTTTTGAAAGCAAAGATTCTGCCAATTCAGTCGTTCGATCATTGGAAATATTATCAACTATTATTATCTCAATTTCTCTCAATGTTTGCATAATCACAGATTGAAGACACTTCTCAACGTATTTCTCAGAATTGTATGTTGGAATTATTACTGAAACAGCTATTTGAGCGGGTTCAGGAACGTTCATCTTGCGCCTCGCATCCCTATCATAGTTTCGAGTGTTTTCAACATTATTTGAAAATCAAGAAAAATGCTTCTGTTCTTTATGTAGTATAAGTCGTACTCTGTCTTCTTTATGTAATCTTCAAGTGTGGATGTATGCTTGTAATTTATCTGTGCCCATCCTGTTATACCTGGATTAAGTTTCAGTCTGTAGTTGTAGAGAGGTATTTGGTTTGACATAAGCTGGTGGAATTCTACCATCTCTGGTCTTGGGCCAACTATTGACATCTCACCTTTCAGTATGTTAAACACTTGTGGAAGTTCGTCTATTCTAAATTTCCTTATCACTCTGCCGGTTTTTAGCACGCGTTTTTCTATATCTTCATTTGGATTGTTCGGATTTATCTCTGCTTGTCTTAATGACCTGAATTTGTTCATTATAAATATCTGACCGTTTTTGCCAACCCTTTTCTGTTTGAATACAACAGGTTTTCCATCTTCTATGAGTATGCACAGACCTATGATAAACATGAATGGAGAAGACACGATCAACAATATTGTAGCTGCAATTCCATCCAGAATCCTCTGTGATGGTGACGATTGAACGTCCTGGAATACGACATCGTAATACTCTTTGAATTTTCGTGCTACTTCTATCGGCACTCTCTTGAGGTATTTCTCTGCAACATTTGGTAAGTATTGTATTTCCAATCCTTCTGATTTGTATCGCTCTATCTGTGGCTTGACTATCTTTTCAAGTTCTGGGTCTGCAACAATGATGCCATGGATTTTGGCAGCCTGCTCTTTTGCCATTTTACCTTCTGAAACAGCCTTTTCAAGTGTCACGGGACTTGGGTTTATATACTGGACGAATCGCATTTTGTTCATGGACTTTTCTGATATTTCGTCCATTATATGACCAATTTCTTTTTGCCTTCCTATAACTATATAGTTCTTTGAAGGCAAATATTTCCCATATATACTGTATTCAATTTTGTGGATTAATGGAAATAGGATTGTTGTAAATAGAAGGTTGGTTACGAAAAAATGCCTGTTAAAGAAACTATTTAGGAAGAAATAAAGAACAAGTATACCTACAAAACCAATAGTCGTCCCTAGTACTGTTCTGATCAACGATTCCACATAGGTATTCATTGTTTCCTTATCATATACTCTAAACGAATAGGTCCCAAGGTATATTATCAATGACGCAATGACGGAGATCCACACTGGAAGCTTTAGAGCAAACATATTTACGGCTGATATAAGTGATATATCCAACAGATGAACTAGAATTTTATACATTTACAATCCGTTCCCCCTTAACGAGCCGTCTCTTTCATTCTCAACATATTAGAACAATAATTCATTGGTTTTGTTCAAAATAGAATCATTACAAAAACAATCTTAAAACATTTCTTATCAATCCTTACATGTCTCCAAAAGAATGTAGCATAAAAAACTATGCTACCTTTGGGGGAATAAACAGCATCTTATTAAATGTACGAGAAACACAAAAACCCAGAAAAAAATAGTTCTTTCAAACATCATTTACATCTGATCTTTTCTACCAATATTATACCAAATAAAGTAATTAAAGTCAATTTGTACAGAAAGTTTTATTTATTCGTAATGATAAATAAAACTAATACGAAGATTGCCACTATCTAAGATTTTCTCCTATTTGTTTATAGAGTAATATGTGAATTTGGATGCAAGAACAATTCGAACTCACAGGCATACATAGAGTCGCATCATTCGGTTATAGAGAGGGAATTCGTACAACCAAATGAGTCCGAATACATAGAAGACGGAGATAATGCATATAAAAAATACATATACTTTTATCACAAGATAAGGTCACATGGTACTCTCAGTTCTCGACAAACAAACTAGCTGTTTCCCTTCATCCACATCCCCAAGAATGGATCAACTAATTCATACCTCTTCTCACCTTTTTGGATGACATCCATCTTGAGTAACTTATCGAGTGCCGTCTTCACGCTTCCTGCACTCATATTTAGTTCATATGGTGAGATATCGTATGCTATGTTTTTCAACACCGCCTTCTGATTCGAGCTCAACGAATCCCACAACATCTCGTACATCGAACGTTCCGACTGCAATACCTTCTTCGCAGCCATTTCCACATCTTCCAATTCTAGTTTACCACTTTCCATTGCGATATTCCATATCATATGTGACATGTACTGAACGTAGTATGGATGACCATTGGACACTTCATATATATGCTCAAGTAAATCACTGCCAATTTCCACTTCTTCAATCGTTGAATTGAACTTGTGCCTTAGAAAGCCGATTGTCTCGCTCTTCCCAAGTGGTTCAAGATTGTAAACTTTCGAAAATCTATAGAATGGCTTTTCTGCATTTGAGAATATATCATTCATCACGTGTCTTCTGCTCCCTGCAAAGATGAACGTTGTATTCTTGAACATCTGCGCCTTCTTTCTAAACACAGAGAGCAAGTCTATCTCCTTTACATTCGTTATCTCTTGAAACTCATCGAATGCAACGACGACCCTTCCACCAAGCCTCTCTGGAATTGAGATGATTTCTTCTACATTCCTTATCGTTGGTGACACTTTTAAATCTACACCAACCGGTCCAAAATTCAATTCCATCTTCTCTATACCCGGAATAATCTTCTTTGCAAGTTCAAAAAACCTTTGCATTCCACCTATCTTCTCCAAAAACGCATGTGCATACACATCTAAGAAATCATTTATCGAAGTGATGCCCATTAAGTCAATGTATACACTCTCGATACCTTCCAACCTATCGAATAGATTCAAAATTAGAGACGTCTTTCCATACCTTCTCGGCGAGATAATCGTGATATTGATACCACTTGCAATATCTGATTCAATCTCAGCCATCTCCATCTGCCTATCGCAAAAATCAGCACCCTTAACAACCACACCGAACTTGAAAGGATTGTGCACTATATCACCTCGTTATCTACGAGCTCATGTTATACGAGTATATTTTACCACATTTATCATTAAAAACAAAATGGGGGAAATACCCCCACACAACAGTAAGTCATTGACCACCTAGTTGATTCACAAAACACTCTGTCACCTTGGTAGCTTTAACAATATTTGTTGATTTCATAATCCTCGTTGCTATTTTAATTATCATCACAATAATATCCGTACTCTGTAAACTGCCCCCTCTATAGAAGGTGGGAGACTGAAAATCCATAACTTACCAGTCCCAAAAAATTTTCTACAAACGTAAGGATA
>Ga0208826_1003721_pt1 | contig 10212 bp, 10 predicted proteins | sample AD_UKC115_MetaG_FD_184451 | JGI IMG/M metagenome (GOLD analysis project Ga0208826, IMG submission 184451) | Active sludge microbial communities of municipal wastewater-treating anaerobic digesters from Hong Kong - AD_UKC115_MetaG (SPAdes)... | ecosystem: Engineered > Bioreactor > Anaerobic >... | reverse complement strand
CTCGCTCAGTTGACCGGATAAAAGAGGCAGTAGACCGGATGAGTGAGGTGAAATGGTGAACCTTCCCCCTCATCTCTCCATCAAAAACCAGCACCTGATGATCGACGGGTGTGACACGGTTGAACTGGCATTCAAGTACGGAACTCCCCTGTATGTCACCGATGAAACAAGGATTCGGGATAACTACCGGGGATATGTATCTGCACTGTCAGATCATTACCCGCATATCCGGGTGCTCTATGCTGCAAAGGCAAATGGAAACCTCAATATTATAAAGATCCTAGCCCAGGAGGGTGCAGGAGCAGACGTCTTCTCATCCGGAGAACTGCACATGGCCCTTCTTGCCGGGATGAAACCGGAACACCTGCTCTTTAACGGTTCATCCAAGACCGAGGCAGATCACCGGCTGGCAGTCGAGAAGGGTGTCCGGGTATCCCTTGACTCACTGGATGAGCTGGCCCAGCTTGACCGGATCGCAGGTGAAGCAGGAAAGGTTGTTGAGGTATCCTTCAGGGTAAATCCGGCAATAGATGTCCCGACACACCCGAAGATAGCAACCGGCCTTGCAACATCGAAATTCGGCATTCCGGCAGCAGAGATTACCGATGCGTATGCAGCAGCCCTTGCCTGTAAGAACGTTGTCCCGGTCGGTATCCACTGTCATATCGGCTCACAGATCCTTGACGTTGAACCCTTTGCAAAGGAGGCACAGGTCATGATGGAGGTTGTCGAGGAACTCCACCGGATGGGTGTGAAGTTTAAATTCGTGGATCTCGGTGGTGGTCTTGGGGTTGCCTATGATCATCATGGAGCAGATGCACCAACCTTTGTCAGCTATGCCAATGCCGTTATGCCGGTCTGCACGTCAGTCCTTGGACGACTCGGTATTCAGCCTGAGATCTGGATTGAACCAGGCCGGTCCATGGTTTGTGACTCAACCGTTCTTCTAACAAAAGTGAACTCGGTTAAGAAGGCACACAAGACCTTTGTGAACGTGGATGCAGGGTTTAATCTTCTCATCCGTCCGGCCATGTATGACTCCTACCATGAGGTGCTCGTGGCAAACCGTGCTGATGAAGAGCCGGCAGGGACCTACACGGTCACCGGGCCTATCTGTGAGACCGGAGATATCCTTGCTCATGATCGGAAGCTTCCCGGTGTCGTTGCAGGTGACCTTATCGCCGTCCTTGACGCCGGAGCCTATGGGTACTCGATGGCATCCCAGTATAATGGGAGGGGCCGGTGTGCAGAGGTGCTGGTCAGGAAGGGACAGGCAGAACTGATGCGAAGGGCAGAGACCATTGATGATCTGATGGCAAACCTCGAGACCCCTTCATGGCTCAGATAATGCCGGAGTGAACCGGTGGTCAGGTATCACTATGCCCTGGTCGACGACCTGATCAGCAGGGAAGAGTTCGACCGTCTGATAGAGAAGAAGATAGCCGACTGTGGAAACCTCGCAGATGAGACCACGGCAGCCCTGCTGGTAGTAAAAGATCTTGGCCGGTCCCATGTCAAGATTCGAGGTCTGCGGGGGAAGTCCTCCCTCTTCTGTTTTTATGCAAAGATCATTGCCTTCTCTGGTGTCAGGGAGTTTGACCGCCCTGAGGGGGAGAAGGGTTTGGTTGCACGACTGACGGTGGCAGACGAGACCGGACAGGTTGAACTGGTCTTCTGGGATGAGCAGGCTGCAGCCCTTGAAGAGACCTTTGAGATAGGCGACGTGGTCGAGATCATCGGCCGGCATGGAAAATCCATCCGGGAGATTATGCCGCTTAATTTGCGGAAAACCTGTGTGGACATCGATTGTGTGATGGAGGTGAAAGAGCGGAAGGCCCCTGAGCGCACAGACCTGCACCTTCTCGTCATCAGTCTTGCCGAGCCCCGTCCCTTTACCCGCCGGGATGGTACCAGCGGCGAGATGGTGAGTGGTCTTGTCGGTGATACAAACGGGACTGCACGGTTTATCTGCTGGGAGCCTGCCCTGTTATCTGGAATATCTCCGGGGATGGCTGTATCGGTGACCGGTGCCCTGACGAAGGAGGGAGACTATGGAGGACGGGAGATTGTGTGTGATGAAGAGACCTTCATCGCCCAGGCAGATACATCCCCAGAGATCCCGGTAACAGCGCTTGATCATATCGCTCCTGAAACGAGCTGTACTGTCCGGGGCACAATAACAAAGATCCTGCCGGCAAAACCCTTTACCAAGCGGGATGGAACAACGTCCTTTGTCCGTAACCTCCGGTTTTCTGATGGAACTGCCGATGTCCCTCTGGTTCTTTGGGATGTTGAGGCAAAACGAACGCTCCTCCCCGGTGAGACGATCATACTCTATAATGCCTATACAAAAGTTGGAAGATCCGGTGAAATTGAGGTCTCTCTAGGGAGAGGGGGCGCTCTCACCGTTATTCCCGATAAGGAAGAGCCGGTCAGGATTGAAGGATGGATACTGCATGTACCGGAGGGGATAGTCATTACAAACCGGGAGGGATCATGGCTGGTGGAGACCCGTCTCCCCCATGGGTCACATGTCATTATGACCGGTCGGGCGAGTGGAAAAAGGGTCTTCTGCGAAAGTGAAGAGGAGGTAAAAGAAGACCTTGAAGGGCTGAAGAATGAGGTTTCCTCCTTCATACGGTCGTTTTCATAAATGCCATTTTCACTTTCACCCCGTTTATTTTAGACTTAAATACCCCTCGCTGCCACCTGTATGATGAGGAAACTACTATGGCAGCAGAAGCATACAAACTTGAGGACATTCCCGGCGTCGGACCAACCACTGCAGAAAAGCTCCGTGAAGCCGGGTATGAGTCAGTGGAAAAGATTGCACAGGCAACTGCAACCGAACTCTATGATACTGCAGAGATCGGGGAAGCAACCGCCCGTAAGATGATCAAGTGGTGTACATCCCAGATAAACCCTGGTGCAGAAGGATCCACTGATGCTTCGTCCGCACAGAAGGAAGATTCGACACATATGCAACAGCGGAGACTGGATATTGAGGATATTCCGGGTGTCGGCCCGGCAATTGCAGAAAAGCTACGGGATGCAGGATTTCTGACCGTTGAAAGCATTGCAACATCCCTTCCTGCAACCCTTGCAGAGGCGGCTGAACTGGGAGAGGCAACTGCAAAGAAGATGATCAAGTGGTGCCGGGACCAGGCAGATATCGGCGGATTTAAGACCGGAACTGATGTATTTGAGCAGCGTCTGAAGGTCAAGAAGCTGCGAACCCTTGTTCCGGAGGTAGACGAACTTCTTGGCGGAGGATTTGAGACACAGGCCATCACCGAGATGTACGGTGAGTTTGGTTCTGGTAAATCCCAGATTGTTCACCAGATGGCAGTGAACGTCCAGCTCCCGGAGGAACTTGGCGGTCTTGATGGTTCGGTCATCTACGTGGATACGGAAAATACCTTCAGACCTGAACGTATTGAGCAGATGGTAAAGGGTCTTGAGATAGAGGGTGCGGATCCACAGGAATTCTTAAAGAATATCCATGTTGCCCGTGCCCAGACATCTGATCACCAGATGCTCCTTATTGAGACATCCCGTGAGCTTGCAGAGGAACTGAAAGCTGCAGGAAAGCCGGTCAAACTCGTGATCGTGGACTCACTCACCGGTCTTTTCAGATCAGAATATGCAGGCCGGGGCACCCTTGCAGAACGCCAGCAGAAACTGAACCGTCACATGCATGATATCTTCAAGCTCTGTGACGAGTACAATGCCATCGGTCTTGTGACCAACCAGGTCCAGTCCAATCCGGCAGTTTTCTTTGGTGACCCGACAAAACCTATCGGGGGAAATATCGTCGGGCATACCGCCACCTTCAGGGTATACCTGCGCAAAAGCAAGGGCGGAAAGCGTATCTTCCGGCTTGTTGACAGTCCGAACCTGCCGGAAGGGGAAGCAACGTTCCTGGTGGAAGAGGGCGGTCTTCGGTCCTGCTAGGTCCACAATTATAGGAGTATAATAGGAGTGTATCTGTGTTACGGGGAGTGATAACCGATATCGATGGAACACTGACTGATGAAAAGCGCAGACTTTCGACTGCTGCCATAGAGACAATACGAAAGCTCCAGGAGAGTGGTATAGAGGTGGTGCTCTCATCAGGCAACACCTCCTGTCTTCTCAAGGGGCTCTGCAAGCTCATTGGCACCGGCGGAACCTTCATCGGGGAGAATGGCGGTGTGTACCGGATCGGGTTTCAGGGTTCCATGCAGGTTATGGCAGACCGGGATATTGCAGTTAAGGCGCTGAACCTGCTGGAAGAATATTATGCGAAAAAAGGCATCCGTCTTGAGCTCTACTCCCACCAGGAGCGGTATTCTGATATCGCGTTTGCCCGTGAGGTACCGGTTGAAGAGGTCAGATCCCTTCTTTCAGGCTGGCCGGTGGATATCATGGACACTAACTTTGCTATCCACATTCACGAGGCCGGTATTGATAAAGGAAGAACATTTCAGATCGTTGCAGAGCAGCTGGGTATAAAACCTGATGAGTTCCTTGGCATTGGAGACTCTGAGAATGATATCGGGATGATTAAGGCTGCAGGAACCGGCTGCTGCGTTGCAAATGCTCAGGAAGATGTACGGAATATCTCTGATTATTGCTCATCAGTTCCGTACGGCGAAGGTTTTGTTGAGATAATGAGGATGTACTTTCCTCACATTCTGGCAAGGTAACGATCTACCACAATAAAGTCTTTTATGTCCCTGACGGCTTCGAAGGGGATAAGCATCCGGTCTCCGTCCAGGGTATATCCGGTTGTATCAAAGGACTGATCAGGCTCCAGCACCAGGTCTGTGATCAGGCCTGTATCAAAATCTACCATCAGATTGCGAAGTGATCCGATTGCTTTCCCGTCATTGGTCACGATCTGTTTCCGTGAGAGTGTGCGGGCAAGTATGGACTTCATATATCAGATTTCGGTTGTATCCAATAATAAATCTCCTGATCAGATTCCGATGTCTCCGGTTTTCGTCCGGGTTTTATACCGGTCTGTTTAAGGGCTTTTTCTATCGACCAGTACCCCCGGTCAAATTCCTCTTGTAATTGCTGGTTTACTTCTTTCTGTGAAAGACTGGTCTGGTTCAGTTCATTATACCTTTTCCTGAGCTGCTCTGTCTCTTCCGGACTCCAGGTTTTCCGGGTTCGTTTCCTGCCGGGTTCTTTCGGGGTCTGTGCGGTATCAAGAAGAAATCCGGGGACTACCGCCATCATCTCATCAATCTTCGCATCAAACATGACCGATGAGATCTCAAACCCGGTTGCTCTCCGCAGGAGTCCGATTGCAGTCTTTGCGGTTGAGAACCCCCCAAGAAAGAGGTCACACACGAGATCACCCTCATTACTGCTATACTGGATGATCTTACTTAGTAGAGCGGTCGGGAGTTCGTTTTTATTCTTCACTTTCCCTGGTTTATACTCCCGGTTGATGATCCAGACATCCTCCCGATCCTGGTAATTGAGCGATCCCCCGTTCTCATCCTTTTCAGCAAGCGATATCCTGCACTCGGTGTTGAAGGTCCGCTTTCCCCCTGGTTTTGCATAAAAGAGGATATGGTAATGTGATGAGACATACTTCAGGCTGGTAAATACCCCGAAATTATACCGCCAGATGATATGGTTTACCTCTTCAAGGCTGGTTTCGTAGAGTGCATTGAGAATATGACGAAGGTGGGTATATCCGGAGACGATATAAAGAGAACCACCCGGCCGGAGGATTCGTTCGGCCTGTAAAATCCAGGCCCTGGTGAATGATTCGTACTCCTCCGCCGGAATCTCTACATATCCGTCGGTGACGAATGATTCGTTCCGGTTATAGTGCCGGTGGAGTTTGTCTCCTTCAATCCCATAGGGAGGATCAGTAATGATCAGATCAACAGTGTTGTCAGGAATGAGCGCTGCTCCCTCTATGCAGTCGCCGTTGTAAAAAATGCCATGCGATGTCGTAAATGAACGCATAAATCCACCGGTTAGTTGGTCGGTAGTGTCCGGAAGATGTCAGACTGTGTCAGAATGCCTACCGGCCGGTTCTCTTCAAAAACCACGAGCCGCCCGATTGAACGTTCCTTGAACTTTCTGATGACTTCATACAGCTGGACCGATGCATCGGCATAGACCACGTCTTCGGTCATGACTTCACAGACCTGGGTGTCCAGGGGCAGGTCCTGCTCAATAGCATGAAGGATGTCTGACATGGTCACAATGCCACGGAGAAATCCCCCGTCCATGACCGGGGCACCATGGATATGATGGGTATTAAAGAGTCTGATCGCTTCTTTCAGGGTATTTTTGGTAGAAAGCATCTTGATGGGAGTTGTCATGTAGTCCCGGATGGGTTTTTTCGGTAACGACACCATCTCAAGGATGGAGACGATAAGTGCCGGTTCGTTCTCATCCTTCCCGAAGACCTCGCCCTTGATGAGAAGTTTATTGACCGGGGTTGGTCCGATGGTGATGATATCGCCGTTATTGAAGAGTTTCACGCTGCCGATGATCCGAATCTGGGCATGACAGATGTCAGCATGGGAGAGGGTGGTAAAGATGATCTCCCCGACCTTTACCCCTGGAACAATCTCGCCATCACGGGAGATCTTGACCTCATAGGCCTCGCCATCATGTTTCAGATGTAACTCCTTGTAGGCAAGTGATGTCGGGTGGTACCCGCCCTTCGGCCCAGGGATACCATCAACAAGTCCGATGGCTTTGAGTGCCTGCATCTGGTTTCTGACTGTTCCCGGATTGCGTAAGATGATGTCGGCTATCTCCTCTCCTTTAATCGGGAGAGATTTCTTTTCATACAGGCTGATAAGCGTAATCAGGATGTCGTTTTGAATTGGAGAGAGATCCATAGTTATGAACTCATGTAGGCCTTCATCTTGTCACATTCCCGTTGGAGAGCGTCAGAGATACCTTCCCAAAAAGGATATGTCCCAAGACCGGCTGATCAGGTCTATCAGATTTTATTGCGTCTATCTACATGATAAATCATGATGGTTCTGTTCAGGTGTTACGAACAAATAAAGAATTATTAAGAACTTTTCAGAGTTATTTCTACTACAAAAATGGGATCGCGTCCATGCTGTTTATTTTATATTCATCGTATTTCTCATGCTGAAAGTTGTTTCTCTGCTGATTCACCGGTGTGGTCCTTTGTGCACAATTTGTATTGGAAACTCGGATAAACTGAGATCTTCTCTCCTTCGCACAAGGATTATTTATTTTGAGGAAAGAGAAGTGAGCATGGAACCAAAACGGTTGTACCGGTCCAGAAAAGATAAGATTCTCGCAGGAATATGTGGAGGTATCGGAAAATATCTTGACATCGACCCGATTATTATCAGACTAATCTTCATCGTCCTGTTACTCACGGTAGGGTCCGGGATCCTGATATACCTGATCGCCTGGATTCTCATTCCATTAGAACCGGAAGATGCTGAGTTTGTTGTAAAAGAGTAAAAAGTGAAAAAGGATTTTAGTCATCCGTGTTTGAGTTGGTATATGAATTCATGAGATGAAGGGTATGTCCTGATAACGGGATCTTCTCTTCATTTCTCCAGCGTTACAAAGGGTCAGATATTATATTCCGGGCAGTCAAGCCTGAATCCTGTGTCATATGCTTCGTTCATCTCATCTTTTCTCAGAAGCGCTTTGAGTGCATGACCTTTCTTTCTCCACAAATATCCTTTTCCAGGCCGCATCTGTATTGCCTTTTCGAAGGCTGAGAGAGCCTCTTCAAACCTGCCAAGTTCCATGAGTGTATCCCCCTGTTGTTCCCATATCCCGGGATCATCTGGATGTAAGCGGGCTCCCTCCTCATATGCCTCCAGTGCTTCCTGATATTTTCCTGATTCGAAGAGAGCAGAACCCTTTGATATCCAGGCTGCTGCATGATTCGGATTATTCCGGATAACCTGTTCAAATGTACTGATTGCCTCTTCGAAACGGGTCAGTTCGATAAGGGCACGCCCTCTGTTCATCAGTGCATCAGGATCAGCAGGGCACAGCCTGATCACCTGTTCATAATCAAGAGCTGCGTTCTGATATCGCTGAATCTTCATGTGAAACACTGCCCTCATCCTCCATGCCTCCGCATCATCGGGATGCAGCCGGATAAAATCGTCATATTTACGGACCGCTTCCTCGTACCGTCCTCGTGCATTAAGGTATACAGCCTGGTGCAATGATTTGTCTGTGCTCATTGGATTTCCTTGTCAATTCAGATGGAACAATTTGTCAGCCGGGGGGTGAGATCAGATGTAATTAATGATGGAATCCAGACTGATAAAATAAAAACTTTTTCTTCAGTCAGAACGATCATCAGAAATAATTTCCAGAGACAAAGAAGAAAAATGGTCGAGAATTAATCTCTATTGTGCGAGAATTTTATTGTATCGTTTATTTGTTGGAAGACTGTTAATTATTAGGTAGTATATGAAGAGGGGAGTTAGTATATACCTGTACGCGTATACATACGGGTGAAATATCGTGAGTTTTGAAAAAATCCCTACCGTTCCCACGGCAGATGAAGTGCTTGACCGGGCACTTCGTCGTGCTGCAAAGAAGATGCGGGAGAAACCAAATAAAAAGCGGGCAAGCGTAGAGTTTGTTGAAGCTGCCTACCTCTCGGTCCATGATAAACTGGTATCAGTCATTCAGTCTTTTCCTACCCTATCTGAAGAGCCCCAGTTTTACCAGGATATTGTTGAAATCCTCTGGACCACAGACCGGCTGAAAAAATCCTTAGGTGCTGTCGGCTGGGCTGCCCGATGGTCCAAGGATCACCGGGGCGGTCTTGCAAAGGATGTCAGGTACTCTTCAGAAGAGAACTCAATTGCAGCACGGAAAAAAGCAATCGCCCGTCTCTCATCCGTTGTCCACCAGATTGAAGATGATCTCCTGTTTTTGAATGATGTCCGGAATATTCTTCGGAAACTGCCTACCGTTGAGGATGTTTTCACCATCGTAGTTGCCGGATTTCCAAATGTCGGTAAATCCTCATTTATACGGAGGGTCTCTTCAGCTGAGCCTGAAGTTGCCTCCTATCCCTTTACCACGAAAGGAATCATCGTCGGTCATTATTACCACCGGCATGAGAAGATACAGCTCATTGATACGCCCGGTGTCCTGGATCGGCCTGGTATTGAGCGAAATGCCATCGAACGGCAGGCATTATCGGCAATTGTGAATATTGCGGATGCCCTCCTCTTTATCCTTGACCCGAGTGCCCATTGCGGCTATCCTCTGGAAGAACAATTAAGGCTCCTTGAGGAAGTAAAAGGCCTTGTACAGGTACCGATTGTGGTTGTCGCAAACAAGGCGGATCTCACAAGCATTCCTGAATACCCATCCATGTCCACCGGGAGTGGTGAAGGAGTCCAGGAGATTCTTGATGCCCTGCTCGTCCACAAGGATGAATGGAAACCGAAAAAATCAAAGGAACCTGAAGAACATCAGGTTTGAATCTATTTTTCTCGTTACTCATGTCTGAGTGCGTCAATCGGCCGCAGATCTGATGCTTTCCATGCCGGGTACAATCCTGACAGGATACTGGTTGCAACACCAAAAATCATGCCATAGGGTATCTGGATAAGGCTGGAGAATGCAAAAAGGTATGATGTCTCCTGGAGCATGATGGCTATTGCTGCATATCCACCAAGAAAACTCAGCACACCACCGATAATTGAGCCTGATACCCCGAGGATCAGGGACTCGTAGATGAACATGCTCCTGACCTCTGCCCGTTTTGTCCCGATTGACCTAAGGATTCCGATCTCCCGGTACCGCTCCATGACAGACATCATCATGACATTAAAGATGGACACTCCTGCAACGATGAGGGAGATCCCTCCGATTGCCATGGTAAAGGTGGATATCCTGCCAAATGTTTCCAAAATGGTCTCAAGGATCGCCTTGGTATCATAGACATTCACCTCGGTCTCCCGCCGGTTTAGTTGTGCATCTATTGAATCCTTGACCTGATCAATATCTTTCAGGTTCCTGACCTTTACGATGACCTGGTCATATCCGGTGACATCATAAAAGTCCTTGTACCACTGATCTGATGCGATGATTGCGTAATCAGGGCTGATATCAAATCCCATCCCCCGTTCTGCCAGTATCCCGACTACTCTGACTCCAGCCTCCTCATCACCGACCAGAATCCTGGAGCCGACGGCAAGGTTATTCTCTTTGGCTAATTTT
>Ga0208826_1003716_pt1 | contig 10219 bp, 7 predicted proteins | sample AD_UKC115_MetaG_FD_184451 | JGI IMG/M metagenome (GOLD analysis project Ga0208826, IMG submission 184451) | Active sludge microbial communities of municipal wastewater-treating anaerobic digesters from Hong Kong - AD_UKC115_MetaG (SPAdes)... | ecosystem: Engineered > Bioreactor > Anaerobic >... | reverse complement strand
TTTTGCAGCTCGGCGATCTGCTGCTGCAACTGCTCCTCCTGGCCTCGCGAGCGCGCCAGGTCGTCGCGCAGCGACTGGATTTGCTGCTGCAAGTCGAGCAGGCTGCGGCGCATCTGGGTGTTCTCGTCCACCAGGCGGTTTTGCGCGGTGACGGCCTGGTCGAAGCGCTGGCGCAAGTCCAGGATGGCCTGGCGCGCCTGGTCGTCACCAAACAGCTGGGCGTGCGCCGGCCACGCAAGCAGCAGGGAGCCGGCCAGCACCAGGGCGCGCAGCAGGGGTCTGGGCGTAGCAATGATCATGTTCACTGGTAGCGAAACTCGACGCGGCGGTTCTTGGCGTAGGCCTCTTCGCTGGTGCCTTCAACGGCCGGCTTTTCCTTGCCGAAGCTCACGGCCTCGATCTGGCTGTCGCTGGCGCCCACCAGGGTCAGGGCGCGGCGCACGGCCTCGGCACGCTTCTGGCCCAAGGCCAGGTTGTACTCGCGGCTGCCGCGCTGGTCGGTGTTGCCCTCCAGCACCAGGCGGGCGTTGGGGCGCGATTGCAAAAAGCGCGCGTGCTGGTCGATCACCGACTGGTAGTCGGGCTTGACGGTGTAGCTGTCATAGTCAAAATAAATCACCTTGGCCACGCCCACCGGGCCGGCCTTGTCGGCGGCCGAGGCGCCAGCCTGCACTTGGGTGACCGAGCTTTGCCCCGTGCCCTGACCTTGCGCTCCACCCGTGCCCGCGCCGGCGGCCGTCGACGAACCCTCGGCGGGTTGATCCAGCTTCACGTCGGAGCCGCAGCCCGCCAGCACCAGGGACAAGGCCATGGCGGCAAGCATGAAATAACGTTTGAACATCCTGTTTTCTCCTGTGTGTCAACAAAACTTGTCAGTGGCCTGGGGCGTCAAACACCGCCCACAGAGCGCAAAACCCAAAGAACCCATCGGCCGCGGAGCAGGCCATGCCAGCGATCGCCGTGGCCGGGGTCTCCCCGGCTACTGGCGATGCCCCCTTGAAGGGGGGAGGCGAAACAACGCGAAGCGTGTGGAGACTGGGGGTGATTCATGGATTTCAGCGCGAATACGGGCCCCAGGTGGGCTCGCGCAGGTCACCGGCCTGACCAGCCAGGCGCGCCTTGATCTTGCCGTCCACCGTGGTGGTCATGAGCGCCTCGCGCCCGCCCTGGCGGGTGGCGTAGACGATCAGCTTGCTGTTGGGGGCGAAACTGGGGCTTTCGTCATCGCCGGTGTCGGTGATGGCCGTCGAATTGCCGCTGGCCAGATCCATCACGTTCAGCTTGAACGCGCCGCCCGTGCGGGCGACGTAGGCCATCCAGCGGCCGTCGGCGCTGAGGTTGGGCGAAACGTTGTAGCTGCCGCCGAACGTGACGCGCTGCGCTGCACCGCCGCCCGCGGGCATGCGGTAGATCTGCGGCGCGCCGCCACGGTCGCTGACGAAATACAAACTCTTGCCATCGGGCGAAAAGGCCGGCTCGGTATCGATGCTTTGCGACTGCGTCAGGCGCCGCGGCTCGCCACCGCTGGCGCTGATCTGGTAGAGCTGCGAGCCACCGTCGCGCGAGAGCGTGATCACCAGCGAGCGCCCGTCCGGCGACCAGGCCGGTGCGCTGTTGGATCCCTTGAAGTTGGCCAGCAGGCGCCGGCGGCCGCTGGCGACGTCATGCACGTAAATGACCGGCTTGCGCGCCTCGAAGGATACGTAGGCCAACTGGCGCCCGTCGGGCGACCAGCGCGGCGAGATGATGGACTCGGGGCTGGACAGCGCCGGCTGCGCGTTCTCACCGTCGGCATCGGCCACCCACAGGGTGTAGCGCTTGCCGTTTTGCGTGACGTAGGCGATACGGGTGGAGAACACGCCCTTGTCGCCGGTCAGCTTCTCGTAGATGTAGTCGGCGCTCTTGTGGGCGGCCAGGCGCAGGTCGGCCTTTGGCACCACGTAGCCCTGCCCGCCCAGGTCCGCATCGCGCACCACGTCCCACAGGCGAAAGCGCACGTCCCAGCGGCCATCGGCCAAGGGTGACACGCTGCCGCCGGCCAGCGAATCGGCCCCGCGCTGGCGCCAGCTCGACATGTCCGGGCGCGTGGTCTCGTCCATCGCGGCGCCCGCGGCGTCCACGGCGCGAAACTGGCCGCTGCGCTCCAGGTCGGCGCGAATGATGGCACTGATGGGCTGGGGCGAAGCCGGCTCGCCACGAAACGGCACCAGGGCAATAGGCATCTGCGTCAGGCCCACGCCGGAAACCTCGACGCGAAACTGCGCCAGCGCCGGCAACGCGGGAGTCAACAGCAATGCGCCCAACAGGCTGCGCCGGTAGCCGTCTGGCACTCGGCGGAAGGAGGAGTCAATGTTCATGCAATGCGATCAGAAAACGGCCCGCAGCAGATAGCGCATGAGGGCCGATGTTACACATGTGAAGCGGCGCCAGGTCACAAACTGTAGCGCCGCCTTGAAAACCGTTGAGAGGGATCGCGCGGCCAATGGTTCCCGCGACCGCGCAGGGGCGTGCGACGGGACGCACAGTGCCGCCCCCTAGAATCGACGCTCTCCCGCCACCGCCCGCATGTCCGCCGAACCCACCCCAGACCCCGCCGTCGTCGCCTCGCTGTGGCAACGCCTGCGCCGCCTGTGGCCGTATTTCGGGCAGTATCGGACGGGGTGGTTTTTGGCCATCGGCGCCACTTTCATGAGCGCCCTGACCGAGCCCGCCATACCGGCGTTGCTCAAGCCCCTGCTGGACAAGGGCTTCACCGAGGGCGAGTTGCAGTTGTGGATGGTGCCCACCGCCATCATCGGCCTGTTCGTGCTGCGCGGACTGGCGCAGTTCGCCAGCAAATACGCGCTCTCGCGCATCGCCGCCGACGGCATGGTGGTGCTGCGCCAGCAGCTGTTCGAGCGCCTGCTGCACGCCGACCTGAGCCTGTTCTCGCGCCAGTCGGCCAGCCAGCTGGCCAACACCATCGTCTACGAGGTGCAGACCGGCTCCACCCTGCTGGTGCAGGCCCTGCTCAACCTGGGGCGCGACGGCTTCACGGTGGTGGCGCTGATGGCCTACCTGATCTACCTGAACTGGAAGCTGACGCTGATCGTGCTGGTGCTGGTGCCGGCCGTGGCGCTGATCCTGAAGGTGCTCTCGCGCCAGTTGTACCGGGTCACGCGCGAGAGCCAGGACGCCACCGACGAGCTGGCCTACGTGGTGGAAGAGAACGTGCTCTCGCACCGCATGGTGCGCCTGCACCAGGCCCAGACGCTGCAAAGCCGGCGCTTTGCGCAGTTGAGCCGGCGCCTGCGCGATCTGGCGCTGAAGGCCACGCGCGCCTCGGCCGCCACCATGCCCTTGTCGCAACTGGTGGCCGCCATCGCGCTGTCCACCGTGATCGCCATTGCGCTGTCGCAGGGGCGCAGCGGCGGGGGCGGCGGTGCCATCACGGTGGGCGGTTTCGTGGCCTTCATCGGCGCCATGCTGATGCTGGTGTCGCCCACGCGGCGCCTCGCCGACGTGGTGCATCCGGTCACGCGCGGGCTGGCCGCGCTGGAGCGCGGGCTGGAGCTGCTGGACACGGTGCGCCCCGAGCCCGACCCGCCGCACGCCAGCGCGCCCGCAACACCCGCGCGCGGCGACATCGCGCTGCACGGCGTCAGCGTGCACTACCGCGACGACGCCGCGCCGGCGCTGGACGGCGTGGATCTGGCTGTACGCGCCGGCGAGACGGTGGCCCTCGTGGGGCCCTCGGGCTCGGGCAAGACCACGCTGGTCAACCTGCTGCCACGCTTCGTCGCGCCCGATGCCGGCCGCATCGAGCTGGACGGCATCGACATCACGCAGTGGCCGCTGGCCGCACTGCGCGCGCAGTTCGCGCTGGTCGGCCAGGACGTGACCATGCTCAACGACAGCATCGCCGCCAATGTGGCGCTGGGGGCCGAGCCGATCGACCGCGAGCGCGTGCAGCGCTGCCTGGCGCAGGCCAACCTGGCCGAGCACGTGGCCGCCCTGCCCCAGGGCATCGACACGCGGGTAGGCCACAACGCCACCGAGCTGTCGGGCGGGCAGCGCCAGCGCCTGGCCATTGCCCGCGCGCTGTACAAGAACGCCCCCGTGCTGCTGCTGGACGAAGCCACGTCCGCGCTGGACACGCACAGCGAGCGCCTGGTGCAGCAGGCACTGAACACCGCCATGACCGGGCGCACCACCCTGGTCATCGCGCACCGCCTGTCCACCATCGAACGCGCCGACCGCATCGTGGTGATGGAGCGCGGCCGCGTGGTCGAGCAAGGCACGCACGCCCAGTTGCTGGCCCTCGGCGGCCTGTACGCGCGGCTGCACGGGCAGTCGGCACCCGCCCGCGCCGACGCGCCCTGAGCGGCCCTGCGCAGGCGCCGGCCCAAGCCCCCGCCGGCGACAATTTTTTTGCGGCGGGTGCAGCATGGGGCCGCGCTCCGGTACGATCGCGCCTGCGCTACCGCGCAAACAAGACGGACGGAGCGCCACCACCCCCGGCGTGCCGCCCGAGACCCTGCAACGAGGCACGCAACACGATTGCGAGACCGGAGACAGACCATGACAGTGCACCCAGCGCTCACGCTGCACGTGCCCGAGCCCACGGGGCGGCCGGGCCACAAGACCGATTTTTCGTACCTCAGCACCTCGCCCGCCGGCAGCGTGCGCCGCCCCCCCACCGACACCCCAGCCGCCGACACGGCCGACCTGGCCACCAGCCTGGTGCGCGTGCTGGACGATGAGGGCAAGGCCGTCGGCCCCTGGGTGCCGGCGATGCACCCCGAGCGCCTGCGCCGCGGCCTGCGTGCCATGATGAAGACGCGCATTTTTGACGCCCGCATGCTGAACGCGCAGCGCCAGAAAAAGCTGTCGTTCTACATGCAGTGCCTGGGCGAAGAAGCCATTGCCGTGGCCCACGCGATGGCGCTGCAGGACGGCGACATGTGCTTTCCCACCTATCGCCAGCAGGGCCTGCTGCTCTCGCGCGACGACATCTCGCTGGTCGAGCTGATCTGCCAGCTGATGAGCAACGAGCGCGACCCGATCAAGGGCCGCCAGCTGCCGGTGATGTACTCGTACAAGCGCGCGGGTTTTTTCAGCATCTCGGGCAACCTGGCCACGCAGGTGCCGCAGGCCGTGGGCTGGGCGATGGCCTCGGCCATCAAGGGCGACACAAAAATCGCCTCGGCCTGGATCGGCGATGGCTCCACGGCCGAGAGTGACTTTCACACGGCGCTGACCTTCGCCCACGTGTATCACGCGCCGGTCATCATCAACGTGGTCAACAACCAGTGGGCCATCTCCACCTTCCAGTCCATCGCCGGCGGCGAAGGCACCACCTTTGCCCAGCGCGGCGTGGGTGTGGGCCTGGCCTCGCTGCGGGTGGACGGCAATGACTTTCTGGCGGTGTACGCCGCCTCGCAATGGGCGGCCGAGCGCGCGCGCACCAACCACGGCCCCACGTTGATCGAGTGGGAAACCTACCGCGCCGGGCCCCATTCCACGTCCGACGACCCGAGCAAGTACCGCCCCGCCGATGACTGGCAGCGCTTTCCGCTGGGCGACCCGATCGCGCGCCTGAAAAAGCACCTGATCGCCATCGGCGAATGGACCGAGGCCCGGCACGAGCACACGCACAAGGAGCTGGAGATCGAAATCATCGCCGCGCAAAAAGAGGCCGAGCGCCACGGCACCCTGCTGGATGGCCGCGTGCCCAGCGCCGCGACCATCTTTGACGACGTGTACCACGAGATGCCGGAGCACCTGCGCCGGCAGCGCCAGCAGATGGGGGTGTAAGCCATGGCGGACAAAAAACCGGAATCCAAGACCGTCCCCATGACCATGATCCAGGCCCTGCGCTCGGGCCTGGACGTGATGATGGGCCGCGACGACAACGTCATCGTCTACGGCGAGGACGTGGGTTACTTCGGCGGCGTGTTTCGCGTTACCGAAGGCCTGCAGGCCAAGTACGGCAAGACGCGCTGCTTCGACGCACCGATCAGTGAATCGGGCATCGTCGGCACCGCCATCGGCATGGCCGCCTATGGACTCAAACCCGTGGTCGAAATCCAGTTTGCCGATTACTTCTACCCCGCCACCGACCAGATCGTGTCCGAGGCGGCGCGCCTGCGCCACCGCTCGGCGGGCGACTTCACCGCCAGCATGACGATCCGCATGCCCTGCGGCGGCGGCATCTACGGCGGCCAGACGCACAGCCAGAGCCCCGAGGCGTTTTTTACCCACGTGTGCGGCCTGCGCACCGTGATGCCCAGCAACCCGTATGACGCCAAGGGCCTGCTCATCGCCTCCATCGAGTGCGACGACCCCGTCATCTTTCTGGAGCCCAAGCGCCTGTACAACGGCCCCTTCGACGGCCACCACGACAAGCCCGTCGTGCCCTGGTCCAAGCACGACATGGGCAAGGTGCCCGAGGGCTACTTCAAGGTGCCGCTGGACAAGGCGGCGGTGTTTCGCCCCGGCAAGGCGGTGACGGTGCTCACCTACGGCACCATGGTGTGGGTGGCCGAAGCCGCGGCGCGCGAGAGCGGCATCGACGCCGAGATCATCGATTTGCGCAGCATCTGGCCGCTCGATCTGGACACCATCGTCGATTCCGTCAAGAAAACCGGCTGCTGCGTCGTCGTCCACGAGGCCACACGCACCAGCGGCTTTGGCGCCGAGCTGGTGGCGCTGGTGCAGGAGCACTGCTTCTATCACCTGGAGGCGCCCATCGAGCGCGTGACGGGCTGGGACACGCCCTATCCGCATGCCCAGGAATGGGCCTACTTCCCCGGGCCTTCGCGCGTTGCCGAAGCCCTCAAACGCGCTGTGGAGGGTTGACGCCATGGGTATTTACGTGATTCGCGTGCCCGACATTGGCGAGGGCATTGCCGAAGTGGAACTGGTGGCCTGGCACGTCAAGCCGGGCGACGCCGTGGTGGAAGACCAGCACCTGGCCGACGTGATGACCGACAAGGCCACGGTCGAGGTGCCGGCGCACACCCACGGCAAAGTGCTGGCCTTGGGCGGCGCCGTGGGCCAGGTCTTGGCCGTTGGCGCCGAGCTGGTGCGGCTGGAAGTGGAGGGTGAGGGCAACCTGAAGGAGTCCTCACTCCTTCCCCCTCTGGGGGAAGGCGGGGATGGGGGCCTGCCTGCCATGGGCGCAGCGGCTGGGCGGCACGCCGCCGCTGGCCCCCACCCCAACCCTCCCCCAGCGGGGGAGGGAGCAAGCGCAACGGCAGGTCGAGAAAAAAAATCGGCGCCAGCCCCCGTGCAACCAGCGCCAGCAGCTACTGAACGCATAGCATCGCGAGCACAGCCAGCCGCCGTCGCGCGCAAGGAAGGTGATCGCCCCCTGGCCTCGCCCGCCGTGCGCCGCCGCGCGCTGGACATGGGGATCGACCTGCGGCGCGTGCACGGCAGCGGGCCGGCCGGGCGCATCGAGCACGCCGACCTGGACGCCTATGCCGCTGGCGGACAGACCGGGGCCGCGGGCGCATCGCCCTACGTGGAGCGCCATGGCGAGGAGCAGATTCCCGTCATCGGCCTGCGCCGCAAGATCGCGCAGAAGATGCAGGAGGCCAAGCGCCGCATCCCGCACTTCAGCTATGTCGAAGAGGTGGACGTGACCGAGCTGGAGGCCCTGCGCCAGCGCCTCAACGCCATCCACGGCGCCGCGCGCGGCAAGCTCACGCTGCTGCCCTTTCTGGCGCGCGCGCTGGTGCTGGCGCTGCGCGAGTTTCCGCAGGTCAACGCCCGCTACGACGACGAGGCCGGCGTGGTCACCCGCTTTGAGGCCGTTCACCTGGGCATTGCCACGCAGACCGACGGCGGCCTGATGGTGCCCGTGCTGCGCCACGCCGAAGCGCTGGATTTGTGGGCCTGCGCCGCCGGCGTGGCCCGCGTGGCCGAGGGCGCGCGCACCGGCAAGGCCGCGCGTGACGAACTGTCGGGCTCCACCATCACCATCACCAGCCTGGGCACGCTGGGCGGCATCGTCACCACCCCCGTCATCAACCACCCCGAGGTGGCCATCGTCGGCGTCAACCGCATCATCGAGCGGCCCATGCTGCGTGGCGGCCAGGTGGTGGCGCGCCAGTTGATGAACCTCTCGTCCTCGTTTGACCACCGCGTGGTCGACGGCATGGACGCGGCGCGCTTCATCCAGGCCGTGCGCGCCTTGCTGGAAACCCCGGCCCTGCTGTTCGTGGAGTAAAACGATGAAAGAAATTTCCACCAAACTGCTGGTCATCGGCGGCGGCCCGGGCGGCTATGTGGCGGCCATCCGCGCCGGGCAACTGGGCGTGCCCACCGTACTGGCCGAAGGCGCGCAACCGGGCGGCACTTGCCTCAACATCGGCTGCATCCCATCCAAGGCGCTGATCCACGCCGCGCACGCGTTCGAGCAGGCGCGCCACCAGGCCAAGGGCTCGCCGCTGGGCATTCGCGTGGCCGACCCGGGCATCGACATCGCGCAAACCGTGCACTGGAAGGACGGCATCGTGCAGCGCCTGACCGGCGGAGTGGGCGCGCTGCTGCGCAAGGCCGGCGTGCAGGTCCTCAAGGGCTGGGCCCACATCGACGACGGCAAGACCGTCACCGTGAAGCCGAACGAGGGCGAGCCGGTGCGCGTGCGCTGCGAGCACCTGCTGCTGGCCACCGGCTCCGAGCCGGTCGAGCTGCCCAGCATGCCCTTCGGGGGCGCCATCTGGTCATCGACGCAGGCCCTGTCGCCCGACGCCATCCCCAAGCGCCTGGTCGTTGTCGGCGCCGGCTACATCGGGCTGGAGCTGGGCATGGCCTACCGCAAGCTGGGCGCCGACGTCACGGTGGTCGAGGCCATCGACCGCGTGCTGCCCACCTACGACCCGGAGCTGACGCAGCCCGTGCTGGAGGCGCTCAAGAAAAGCGGCATCACCCTGCACCTGGGCTGCAAGGTGCAAGGCTGGGACGCCAAACACGGCGTGCACGTGCGCAGCGATGTGAAAGCCGAGGACTTCACCCTGCCCGCCGACCGCGTGCTGGTGGCCGTGGGCCGGCGCCCGCGCACCGCCGGCTTCGGCCTTGAATCGCTGCAACTGGACATGGCGGGGCGCCACGTGGCCATCGACGCGCATTGCCGCACCTCGATGCGCAACGTGTGGGCCATTGGCGACGTGACCGGCGAGCCCATGCTGGCCCACCGCGCCATGGCGCAGGGCGAATGCGTGGCCGAGCAGGTGGCGGGCAAAAACCGTCGCTTCGAACCCATGGCCATTCCCGCCGTGTGCTTCACCGATCCCGAGGTCGTCGTCGCCGGCCGCACCCCTGCCGAAGCCAAGGCCGCGGGCATCGACTGCATCGAAGCGCACTTCCCCTTCGCCGCCAACGGCCGCGCCATGACGCTCGAATCCACCACCGGCTTCGTGCGCGTGGTCGCCCGCAAGGACAACCACCTGATCCTCGGCTGGCAGGCCGTGGGCGGCGGCGTGTCCGAGCTGGCCGCCGCCTTCACCCAGTCCATCGAGATGGGCGCGCGGCTGGAGGACGTGGGCCACACCATCCACGCCCATCCCACGCTGGGCGAGGCGGTGCAGGAGGCAGCGCTGCGGGCGCTGGGGCAGGCCTTGCACGTTTGATCGCGCAGCACCGCCGGCCGTGCGCGATCGTCAGAATAAAAACACCTGCCAGCGCTTGCGGATCAAGCGCTGGCAGCTATTGCTTTTGCACGGCCTCGCAGCTCGCGGGTCGCGCACGCCCGATCGGCGCTTGCTGGATGTGCCTGCCTAGGGGTGCTTCGGCTGGATCGAAACCCGTCCGTTTCAAAGCCCGGCATGCACTCAAACTTTGCCCAGTGCCTGCTCCAGGTCGGCCAGCAAATCATCGATGTGCTCGATGCCCACCGACAGGCGCACCATGCCTTCGGACACGCCCGCCTTGGCCAGCTCTTCGGGGCTGAGCTGGCGGTGCGTGGTGCTGGCGGGGTGGCAGGCCAGCGATTTGGTGTCGCCGATGTTGACCAGGCGCAGGAACAGGCCCAGCGCATCCTGAAAGCGCCCGCCGGCGGCGCGGCCATCGGCGGCCTTGAGCGTGAAGCTGATGATGCCGGAGGCGCGCCCGCCCATCAGGCGCTGGACAACGGCGTGGTCGGGGTGCTCGGGCAGGCCGGCGTAGTTGACCGAGGCCACCTTGGGGTGCTTTTGCAGGTACTGGGCAATGGCCAGCGCGTTGGCACAGGTGC
>Ga0208826_1003711_pt1 | contig 10226 bp, 10 predicted proteins | sample AD_UKC115_MetaG_FD_184451 | JGI IMG/M metagenome (GOLD analysis project Ga0208826, IMG submission 184451) | Active sludge microbial communities of municipal wastewater-treating anaerobic digesters from Hong Kong - AD_UKC115_MetaG (SPAdes)... | ecosystem: Engineered > Bioreactor > Anaerobic >... | reverse complement strand
AATATTATGTATTAAAAACAAAAAAAACCGAAGATTATTCTCCATTTTTAGCAATGGGTCTTCTAATAGACTTCATTTTGAGCGATTGCAGAGGTTCTTTAGATGAATTTGATAGACGTTTTGATGAAAAGTTTAAATTGCTGAGTGTAAAAAAAGGTAGTGGTCAAATGTTTTTATTAGTAGATGAACTTTTTAAACTTACGATTAGAGATATGGATGAAGAAGGAAATATAACTTCTTCATTTTCAACTCGTTTTGAAGAAGCGTTTGATAAAATTCAATCTCAAGATAAATTTAAAGGTAAAAAAGTAGAATGGGCTTTAGAACAATTTAGAAATTCAGATGAAGAAATTTATTTTCAAGAATGTTTAGAATCTATAGGTAAATATGTAGTTGACCAATCAATGCTAGAAAAAGCTAAATCTGTAGTAGAGATGGTTATTCAAGATGAAAATGTTAATTGGTTATTTAATGGTGCTCAAGAGTTAGATAATTTAGGTAAAACTGTCATAGAATTTGAATATCTAGGAATGGATTGTAAATGTGAAATAGATGATTTATCTATTGACCATTTAAATAAAAAAATAATTATTACTGAAATTAAGACATCCTATGACATTGAAGATAGTTTTGAATACACTTATCTGAAAAGAAGATATGATTTAGCTGCTAGTTTTTATTGGATTGCTGTAAATCAAGAATTTAGGGAAAATCAAGGCTTAAATGATTATGATATAGAATTTCAATTTTTAGCAGTAGATACATCTAAAGAAAGATTAAGACCTTTAATTTACAAAGTATCTAAAAATGATTTAAATAATTCTGTAAATGGTTTTAGATTGAAAACAGGACATTATTATAAGGGATTAGTTGAATTAATGGAAGAAATTGAATGGTGTAATGACAATCAAATATGGGATATATCTAGTAAAGCATTTAATAATAATGGAATTTTAAATTTAGAAATTAATTATGGTACTACAGAAGAATGAAATACAAGATATTATAAATAAAAAATCAAATTCTAAAAATGACCTTTACATTAGTGAAGAAGAATGTTTAAATTTAATAGAAACTTATATCTTTTATAAGAAAGGTATAAAAATAAATGATATTATTCCTCCTACTGTCTATCTTAAACAAGGAGCATTAGGTAAATTATTAGGACAAGAACATTTAAAATTAATGCATTTAGCAACAGATATTGCTTGGTCATACTTTGTAAAAGAACTTAACGAAAGTTTTACAGAAGAAAAACATTAAAATTAGTATATTTGCACTATGGGACAATTACAGAATACACAAAAAATAAAAGGGTTAAAGTCGCAAGTTGAGAAATTAAAAGCTGAAAGACAGCTAATAATTCAAGAAGTTGCTGTAAAGCAACAACAAACTAACATGATGAAGAGACAAATTTCTGAAATTGAATCTAAGATTAAACAACTTGAAAATGTTACAGAAAGTGAACCAAGATGTTCGGAGCATGCAATTTTAAGACTTTTAGAACGTAAACAAAATATAAATTTAGATTATATTAATGGTTACATCTTGTCTCCAAAAATAAAACAAATGTTAGAAGTTTTAGGAGGAAATGGTAAATATCCTCATGAAGATGGATTTACAGTAGTTTTTAAAGATTATACAGCAACAACAATTATTTAAATATGGCAAAGAAAACAAACGAAAATTCCTCTTTTGAGGACAAGATTAAGGTACTTGAAGAGAAATATGGGAAAGGTTCTATAATAACAGCTAATGAGTATGATAAAGTAGTGGGAGTAACTAAAACTGGTTCAATTACATTAGATAAAGCTATTGGAATTGGTGGTATACCTAAAGGAGGTAAAGTTACGCAGATTGTAGGTTTAGAACAGGCTAGTAAAACTACTTTAAGCCTTCATATTATTAGTGAGGAACAAAAAACTGGAGGGAAATGTGCGTTTTTAGATGTTGAAGGTACATTAGATAAAAAATATGCGTCTAATATTGGCGTAGACTTATCAGCACTATATCTTATAAATCCTGAAAGATTAAAAGTTGATGAAATTTCAGGAGAACAATGGTTAAATATTTGTGCAGATTTAGTAGAATCCAACGCTTTTGACATTATTGTATTAGATTCAGTGGCTGCATTAACACCAAGAAGTGAATTTGAAGGAGCAGATACAGCAGGGATAGGTAAACTAAGTAGGATGTTATCTCAAGGATTTAGATTAATTACTGCAAAATTATTAAAAAGTAAATGTGGATTAGTTCTTTTAAATCAATATAGAATCAATATTGGTTGTTTTTCTAAAAATACAAAAATAGAATGGACTAATTAAATTCTTTTTTTGGTTTATTAAAATATATTTCGTATATTGCACATATGAAGCATATATGTAAACAATGTAAAAAAGAATTTAATCATCCGTCTAAAAAAAGAATATTTTGTTCAAATCCTTGTTATCATGAAAGTAGAATAGGAGTAAAATTACCGCATTATGGTAAAAAAGTATCTGATGGTTTAAAATTATATTACACAACAGAAAAATATAAAACTGAAGATAGAGAAAAAAGGAATAAAAAAATAGCTGAAAGTAATATAGTAAAGCTCGATGAAAAAGAAATTATTCTTTTATGGGAATTTTTAAGAAAAAAATACGTTAGAAACTTAACTATTTTAATAAAACATATTTCAAATAGAAATATTTCTCATAAAGCTATTCTAAATTATTTTAAAAATTACCCAGACGCTAAAATTTTGTGGGAACAAAGTATAAAATATTTAGAAAAACATGTGCAAAAACTATCTATAGATGAATGGGAAGATTTAAAAAAACTTATAAAAGAAAGAGAATTTGATTTAGTAGGTGTAAAATATAAAGTTTTTTATAAAACAATAGAAAGAATAAAAAAATTTTTTCCTGAATCAAAACCTATAAATAGAAGAGGAAAATTTTCAGGTAAAGAAACAAGTATTGAACAATTTATAAGATTAATATTAGAAGATAATAAAATTCCTTTTATCAGAGAATACTATATAAATAATAATAAATGGATAGTTGATTTTTTTATAAAAGACAAACTTATGATAGAAATACAAGGAGATTATTGGCACGGAAATCCTTTAGTTTTTAAAGAAGAAAAATTAAATAAAATTCAATTAAAAAATAAACTAAATGACATTAATAAAAAAAATTGGATTATTGAGAATGGATATTTATTTGAAGAAATATGGGAAAAAGATATTAACGAAACACCAAAAAAAGTAAAAGAAAAATTATTAAATTTATGCGAACAGATAACTTAGAACATTTTGTAAAAAAAGCTTTTAATATCAATTTGATAGACATTAAAGAAAATACATCAATAGATGTAAAAAATTTTAATATTAAAGTTAAAAGCTTTAATCACGAAAATAAAACAGTAGAATACAAAAGAGTAAATTATTTAATTAGAAAAAAAGATGCAATAAAATATATTGTAAACGGATTAGAGTGCTCGAAAGACCATAAATTTTATTCTAAAATGTCAGAAGATAAAGAACCATCTTATTTTACTGTTGAAAATTTACTTAAAATGAAAAATTTTTCAATATTAAATAATGAAAATGTTTTTATAAAAGGTGTTATCACAAAAACAAATGAAAAAATACCTATTTATGACTTAGAAATAGAAGATAATCATAATTTATTTACAGATGGTCTTTTATCCCATAATAGCTATGGAAATCCTTATGTCCCTGCTGGAGGAGAAAGTATTAAATATTATACTGCTCTAAAAATAGAATTGTCTAAATCATTAGACAAAACTACTGATGGTATACAAGGAATTGTAGTAAAAGCAAAAGTTACTAAAAATAAATTTGCTCCGCCTTATGAGACTGGTGAGTATTATGTAGAGTTTGGTAAAGGTATAGTAAAAGAATATGAAGTAATAACAGCAGCTATAGAACAAGAAGTTATTACTAAAACTGGAAATACTTATTTTTATAATGGAAATAAATTAGGGGTTGGACAAAAACAGCTAGAAGATTTTTTAGCAACTAATCCTGAATTATTGGAAGAAATTAAACAAAAAATTTTAGAAAAATGAAAATAATTGCTAAGTTTATAGGAAAAGACAATTCTTTAGGTTATAGAAAGCATAGATACTATTATTTAAATTTAAACACAAATGAAAATAAAATATGTATAATGAAAAAAGATGAATTAGAAAATAAAACTTGTGAATATTCTTCATTTATTAAATTTTTAGAGAATTGGACAAACATAGATACACAACATGATTAGAGCAAACAGAACTACACAATTATTATTACCTTTTTATAGCAATTTTGGAAATGAATTTATAAATAATTTTGTAAATATTATAGGTACTAAAGCTGAAAATATAAGATTATATTTAGGGGATTCTAAATATAGTACCTCTTATAAAAATAAGAGCATATTTATTGATGAACCTATTATATTTGTACAATTATTAGAAAAACCAATTAATTTTGAAAAATATCTTTTATATATTCAATCTCATCAAAATTATATTACTGATTATGACCAAGATAACAGTAAAATTATAATTTTTAAGTTAGATGAACCTTATATTACAGCTTTAAAATATTTAAAACAATCTAAATACTCTTTAATGTATGATGATACATCATTAAATAAATTCTTTTCAGGAACAAAAGATTGGTATCTTATGTATGTAGATAATTATAGGTCAGTTATTTTTAATGATATTAAAAATTTTTCAGAAACTAAAATGAGGGAAAAATGGGAAGCATTAAACGCAAAAGATTTTTATCAAAATCTTATTCTTAGTCCTTACCATGTATTTAAAAAATCAGAAAATCTCAGAATTTTATTAGAAATAATTTATAATACTATAATACCATTTGAGAATGAATTAGCTTCTAAAATTAAATTAAAACAAGAAATATTGAATTATGAAATTAAAAATTAAAAAATTAAATGAAAATGTTAAAATTCCTTCATATGCTCATGAAGGGGATGCTGGATTAGACTTAGTTGCTACATCTTTAATATTAGATGAAAACAACAACCTTGTTTATGGAACAGGATTAGCAATCGAAATTCCTACAGGGTATGTAGGGTTAATTTTTCCTAGAAGTAGTAACTCTAAAAAGGATTTAATATTGACTAATCATGTCGGCGTAATAGATTCTAGTTATAGGGGAGAAATTATTTTTAAATATAAAAGTACTTTGTGTTCATCAGGTCAATACATCACAGGAAAGAATTATGAAGTTGGAGATAAAGTAGGACAACTTATTTTATTTCCATACCCTCAAGTAACAATTGAAGAAGTAAAAGAGTTGACAGAAACAGAAAGAGGAACAAACGGTTTTGGAAGTACAGGTAAATAAATATAAAATGACAGAATCACAAAAATTATTATCAGATTTTAAATTTTACTCATCTTATTCAAAATATTTAAAAGATGATGAAAGAATGGAGACTTGGGAGGAATCTGTAGACAGAGTTATGAAAATGCATTATGAAAAATATGCAGATAAGATTACCCCAGAATTACAGTCCTATTTAGATTTTGCAACTGAAATATATAAAAAGAAAAGAGTACTTGGTTCTCAAAGAGCTTTACAGTTCGGAGGAGTATCTATTCTCAAACATGAAATGAAAATGTTTAATTGTTTAGTTTCTTATGCAGACCGAATAGAATTTTTTAAAGAGACAATGTACTTACTTCTTTGTGGATGTGGAGTTGGGTTTTCTGTTCAACATAAACATATAGAAACTTTGCCTAAAGTAGGTAAGAGGTTACAAGGAGTTAAAACTTTCGTAATAGAAGATTCAATTGAAGGATGGTCAGATGCAATAGGTGTGTTAATGTCGTCATACAGTTTACAAGATTCTAAATTTCAAGAGTATTATGGTTATAGAATAGATTTTGATTATTCTCGAATAAGACCAAAAGGTTCTTATATTAGTGGAGGATTTAAAGCTCCTGGACATGAAGGTTTAAAAAATTCTTTAACTAAAATTCAAGAATTGTTAGATAAAGAAATTAATGGTAAAGAAGAAATTCCATTAAGGTCAATTATTGTTTATGACATCATTATGCATATGGCAGACGCAGTATTATCTGGAGGAGTAAGAAGGAGTGCAACTATTTGTCTATTTTCTAATGATGATAATGAAATGCTCAATGCTAAAACAGGTGATTGGTATATTAAAAATCCACAAAGAGGTAGAAGTAATAATTCTGTAATTTTGATACGAAATAAAACTTCAAGGGAACAATTTTCTTCAATTATGCAATCTGTAAAATCTTGGGGAGAGCCAGGGTTTGTATGGTCAGAAGATGAAGATATAATTTTCAATCCATGTGTTTCTAAGGATAGTGTTATAAATACAGATGAAGGTTTATATAATGTTGAAAATCTAATAGATAAGTCTTATAATCCTTTAATTGATGGAAAAGTTTATAAATCACTTAGAGGATTTTGGAAAACAGGTACTAAAGATTTATTTGAATTAACTTTTAAATCTGGAAGAACTCTAAAATGTACAGATAACCATAAGATAATGACAAATAGAGGTTGGGTAGAGGCAAAAAATTTAGAAAAAACAGATAAAATCAGAATCAGTAATAATTCTGGATTTAATCTAAATTTAGACCATGATTCTAAAGAAGCTAAAATTGGTTATTTGTTAGGCTGCTTTTTAGGAGATGGAAATATTTCAAGAAACTCAATAGAATTAAAATGGTGGCAAAATAATAAAGAAATTTATAGAAAACAAGCATTTGATATTTTGAAAGAGTTAAATATGTTATATAAACCTTCTTCTAAAGAAGTTAGTGACTCTAAATCTATTTATGAATCCATTCAATCTTCTAAATTATTTAAAGAGGCTGTCAAAAGAAAAATAATAGTAAATAATAGTAAGAATTTAAATACGAGTGTTATAAATGGTTCTCACGAATATTTATTAGGAATAGTTGCTGGTTATTTTGATGCTGATGGGACAGTTTTAGTTAATAAAGAAAAAGGAAACTCATTAAGAATTACATCAATAGATATTGAAAATCTTAAAAGTATTCAGATTATTTTAAATTCTGTAGGGATTTATTCTAAAATTTATAAAAACAGAAGAAAAGGAGAATTTAAAAGTTTGCCAAATGGGAAGGGTGATAAAAATCTTTATTTATGTAAACCTATACACGAACTCTCAATATCTAATGAAAATATTAAACTATTTAAAGATTTAGTAAAAATTAAAAATATTGATAAAATTAAAAGTATAGATGAAATTTTAAAATCTTATGTTAGAAATTTTAATAAAACTAATTTCTTTGAAACTTTAGAAAGTATTACATATTTAGGAAAAGAAGATGTATTTGATTGCACAGTTGAAGATTTACATGCATTTGAATGTAATGGGGTTTACGTTCACAATTGTGTAGAAATAGGAATGACTCCTTATTTAGAATCTCCAAATGGAAATCATCATTCAGGATGGCAAGGTTGTAATTTAACAGAAATCAATGGTTCTTTGTGTAATACAGAGGAAGAATTTTATGATGCTTGTAAAGCATCTGCTATTATAGGGACTCTTCAAGCAGGTTATACTAACTTTAAATATGTAACTAATATCACCAAAGATATATTTGAAAGGGAATCTCTTTTAGGATGTTCTATTACAGGTTTTATGAATAATCCTAAAATATTGTTTAATCCCGAAATACAAAAAAATGGAGCAAAAGTCATAAAAGAAACTAATAAAATAATTAGTGGGTTATTAGGAATTAATCAAGCTGCAAGGACTACATGTGTAAAGCCATCAGGTAATGCTTCTGTTTTATTAGGTACAGGGTCAGGTATTCATGGGGAACATTCTAAAAAATATTTTAGAAATGTACAAGTCAATAAAGAAGAAGATTTAGGCAAATACATAAAATCTATTAACCCCAAAATGGTTGAGAATTCTTTATGGTCTAATAACAATTCTGATTGGGTAATTTCCTTTCCTATAGATGCAAAGGAAGGTTCGATCTTCAAAAAAGATTTACATGGAGTAAAACAGCTAGAATTTGTTAAGCTCACCCAACAAAACTGGGTAGAAGAAGGAACTAATATAGATTTATGTGTAAATAAACATACTCGACATAATGTATCAAATACAATCGTTGTAGATGATTGGGATGAAGTTGAAAATTTTATTTATGAAAATAAGCAATGGTTTGCAGGAATATCATTATTAGGAATGTCTGGCGATAAAGATTACGCTCAAGCACCTTTTACTGAAGTAATTGAAACAGAAGATATTGTAAGAAAATACGGAAAAGCTGCATTATTTGCATCAGGTTTAATAGTTGATGGGTTGCATGCATTTGGTCATTTATGGACTGCTTGCAATGCTTTATTATTTAATTCTGTAATTGAAGAAAGTGAATTTAATAGTCTCTTAAAAAAAGATTGGCTTAGAAGAGCCAAACAATATGCTGATAGATATTTTAATTCAGATATAAATAAAATGACTAATTGTTTAAAAGATGTTTCTTTATATCACAGATGGATTGAAATCAATAGAGATTTTAAATCAATTGATTTTCAAACTATTGAAATAAAACCTTCATATACAGAAGTTGATAAATTAGGAGCGATTGCATGCTCTGGAGATCAATGTACAATTCAGCTTTAAATAACAAACATTTAATACAAGCCTACCATGAATAGTTTTATATTTGTGGTAATAAAAAAAAATAATTTATTATGTTAAAAGGAAGAAAATATAGAATTTATCCAGATAAAAGTCAAAAAGATTTACTTAATAAACATATAAATAATTGTAGATTTATTTATAATTTATCACTTGAAACAAAAATATCAGCTTATTTGGGAAATAAATTTATATACTCTTCCTTTGACCTAATAAAACAATTACCAGAATTAAAAAAAGAATTTATATGGTTAAAAGAAACAAATAGTCAATCCCTGCAACAATCTATAATAAATATGGATATTGCGTATAAAAGATTCTATTCAGGTAGCGGATTTCCTAAATTTAAGTCTAAGAAACATAAACAATCCTTTCAAATACCTCAAAGAATTAAAATACAAGATAACAAACTAATTATTCCTAATTTTAAAGAAGGAATAAAAATTATATTGCATAGACCTATTAATGGAATAATTAAAAATGTTACAATTACTTTAACATCTTCTGGTAAATATTATGCTTCTATCCTAATAGAAGATAATAAAATTTTACCAAATAAAAGCAAGATAGATAAAAATAACACAATAGGTATAGATTTAGGACTAAAAAGTTTTGTTGTCACTTCTAAAAGTGACATATATTTATATAATGAATTTTTAAGAAAAGCCCAATTAAAACTTAAATTTTTGCAATCAAAATATTCTAAATATAAAGGAAAAAATACAAAACAAAAAATAGCAATTTTACATGAAAAAGTAATGAATCAACGTAAAGACTTTTTACATAAATTATCAACTAAACTAATTAGTGAGAATCAAACAATTTGCTTAGAAAATTTAGGTATAAAAAACATGATAAAAAATCATAATCTTGCCTTATCAATTACAGATGTAAGTTGGGGTACATTCATTAATATGTTAGAGTATAAAGCTAATTGGTATGGAAAAAATATAATTAAAATAGATAAATTTGCTCCATCTTCTAAAACTTGCTCCAATTGTGGTATAATAAATAATAATTTAACATTAAATGATAGAAAATGGAGATGTAATTGTGGTAGTTTACATGAACGAGATATAAATGCAGCAATAAATATTAAAAATTTTGGATTAAATATTAAATTGTCTACGGAACATAGACAAAAAATCAAAAAGAGCTGTTTACAGTAGTAAAAGCAATGACTTTTGAAGCTTTAATTGACAATTAAAGCAGTTCACATTTGTGGTAGGTTTTTAATTTTAAAACAATGATAAAAGTAATAGGATTACTTATTTTATTAGGTGTATTTTGTATCTATAAAATAATAAAAGAATTGAGAAAAAGTATTGTAATTGATTTAACACAAGATGATTATGAGCAGGAGTATTAAAAAGAATGCTATTGTAAAAGATGTTACTAAAAATAAGAAACAATCAGCTAACAGGAAATTTAGAAGAGTTAATAAGATTCTTTTAAAAGAAGAAAAAGATTTAAAGAAATCTGAAGAATTAACTAATCAATATGATGTTTGTGATTGGAAATCCATAGCTAATAAAAATG
>Ga0208826_1003710_pt1 | contig 10226 bp, 5 predicted proteins | sample AD_UKC115_MetaG_FD_184451 | JGI IMG/M metagenome (GOLD analysis project Ga0208826, IMG submission 184451) | Active sludge microbial communities of municipal wastewater-treating anaerobic digesters from Hong Kong - AD_UKC115_MetaG (SPAdes)... | ecosystem: Engineered > Bioreactor > Anaerobic >... | reverse complement strand
TTGTCCAAATATTTTTGCGGGTGGGATGAACTTTCATGGACGTTTCGAGTACATTCCCATTCCTTCGATGGAAAAAGCTATGATGGTCATTGTAAAAATTGCCGAGTTGGCAGCGAAAAGATATGAAAATTCTTCAGAAAACGATGAATAAGGCACTTAAAAACTTGTTTATGAAATTTTTTCGCTGCTCTTTTGCTTTCTTTTACCGTTTCGGCACGAAGTTGGTTTTTTGAACACGTACTTTCTCTGAATTAAAATTTTGATGAAATTTTTTTTGTGTCTCTCTTCATTGAATAGTGGGATGAATCAACTTTATTAAAAATTGATTAAGTCTTTAAAAATGCTTAAATTTGTATTTTATTGATATTTTTTCGGCAACGCATTACAGCTAATCGTATGAGCCAATATTTCATCACCAACGACGGTGAAACAACACTTGCAAATGTTATCAAACGCATTTTACCAGGCAAGACCGAAAGCCTCGATTTTTTAGTAGGCTATTTTTATTTTTCGGGAATCGAAGAACTCTACGAAAGTATCGGCGACAAAAAGATGCGGATTCTGGTCGGGCTGGAGATGGAAGAGGAATTGCAGCACAAAACGGCAAATTTGGATTCGTTTGTAAACCATCACACTTCTTCCAAACAGGAAATTCGCCGACAGAACTACGAATCGCTGGTATCGCTTTTTACAACAACCGATTTTTTCGAGACAAAAAAGCAGCAGGAAGCATTCAAAATCTATTACGAAAAAATAAAAGACGGCACGCTCGAAATTCGCAAAACCAAAGAACCGACCCATGCCAAAATGTATATCTTCACCTACTCGGAAAAGGAATCCGAAGGGGGCAATTTGCCGGGAACAGTGATTACCGGATCGAGCAACCTTACTTACAGAGGACTAACCGCCCAAAACGAAATCAACGTTCGATTTCACAGCAAACCCGAATACGAAGAAGCCGAAAACATCTTCAACCGATTGTGGAGCAATGCAACCATGATTGCGGACAGCGAACATATCGCCGATTTCGACGAAGGAGTAATCCGGCATATCTGGTTCGAAAAGATTTATTCTCCCTACTTGTTTTATCTTCGGGCCCTTCACGAATATTTTTATATCGACCGAAGCAAAAGCATCCGCACGCCACACGAGATAACGAAAGGAAAATTTCTGAATCTGAAATATCAGGAAGATGCTGTGCGAATGGCTTTGTCGAGCATCGAAAAGCACAACGGCGTGATGGTAGCCGATGTGGTGGGATTGGGCAAAAGCATCATTGCTTCGGCTGTTGCCAACAATTTGGGATTGCGGACCATCGTCATTGCACCGCCCCACCTGGTACCACAATGGGAAGACTACTGCGAAGAATTTCGAATCACGGCTCGGGTATTCAGCAGAGGCATCATTCAAAAAGCGCTCGAACATTATCGCTCCAAATCAACGGAAAACGAACAATGGCTCATCATTGTGGACGAAGCACACAACTATCGCAACGAATATACACTCGATTACGCCATGCTCCACGAATTGTGTCTGGGCAACAAAGTGATGCTGCTGACGGCAACCCCGTTCAACAATCAACCTTCCGATATTTATTCGCTGATCAAACTGTTTCAGATTCCGACCAAATCCACGTTGCAAACCGTCGATAATCTTGGCGAAGAATTTCGGAAATTGATCAACAGCTACAAAACACTGAAAAAGAAGCAAAAGAACGATCAGATTACCGACATGGAATTGGCAAGCGAAGTCGATCGCATCTCTTCTCACATACGCAACATTATTTCCCCGCTGATTGTACGTCGTTCGCGGCTCGATTTGCAGGGCATTCCCGATTACAGTCACGATTTGGAAAATCAGAAAATTCGTTTCCCCGTCGTGAAAGATCCCATTTTGTTGGATTATGATCTCGAATCGGTACGCGACCTGTATCTGTCCACTTTGCAACGTATCTGGCAGGAAAACGAGACTCCTTCGTTCGCCGAAATGGAAGATTCCGATTTAGAGGAAGCTGCAGACGATCTGACTGAAAACATGGAAAACAAAACCGGCACAGTAGCCCTCAAGACGGCACGCTACCAACCCATCATTTACGTGAAACACGATTTCGAAAACGAGGTGAAAAAGACAGTGGAAGAAGCCGGATTCGAATACAATCTGTTCAAGGGAACGCAACGAAATTTGGCAAAATTCATGCGTTCGATGCTTGTTCACCGCTTCGAAAGCTCGCAACATGCTTTCAAAATTTCGCTCGACAACATGCTGCGCAACAATCAGAATATTGCTGCATGGGCCGAAAAGCGTCACACCATCCCCATTTTCAAAAAAGGGGAACTGCCCGATATCAATCAGCTATATGACAGCACGAGCGACGACATGGCAGAAGATATTGACAACGAACTCGAAGAAGCCATCGAAAAGTTCAAGTCAAGAGGATTGTTTGAAATAAAAACCGAATATCTTGGCGAATCGTTTTTTACCGATTTAAGTGCCGATATCGAATTGCTCAAGAACTTGCGGCAGGAATGGAGTGGAATACATGTCGATCCCAAGCTCGATCAATTTATCAAAATATTACGCAACATGACAAAGGATGACCCCAAACGAAAGATTGTCGTGTTCAGTCAGTTTGCCGACACGGTCGATTACCTCGAAGAAAAACTCGTGGAAGCAGGACTGCCCGTTTTTGCCTACACTTCGGCAAAAGCTTCTCCGACAAACAAGGAAATCATCAAAGCCAATTTCGATGCCGGAAACGAACGTCAGGTCGACGATTATAAAATACTGGTTGCTACCGATGCCATTTCCGAAGGATACAACCTCAGTCGCGCAGGAGCCATCTTTAACTACGACATTCCCTACAACCCCACGCGCGTCATCCAGCGGGTAGGACGTATCAATCGCGTCAACCGTAAAATGTTCGACGAACTCTACATCTACAATTATTTCCCCACCGACATTGGCGAAGCCGAAACGCGAACACGTCAAATTTCGACGTTGAAAATGGCTATGATTCATGCTATTATGGGTGAAGATACCAAAATACTCACCAGCGACGAGGAATTGAAATCCTATTTCGTCGAGCAATACAAAAAATTGAGTCTGGCCGACGAACAACAGTCGTGGGATACTCCCTACCGGGCCAAATTGGACCAATTGATCCACTCCGATGCAATGAAAGAAGCGCTGGCGCTTCCGCTTCGTGCAAAAACTTGCCGCAAAACGGGAGACGAGGGCAACAAAGGGATTCTTGTCTTTGCCCGCAAAGGCAGCGACTGCGTTTTCAAGTTTGCTCCGAGCAACGACCAACCTATCGATTTAACGCCACAGGAAGCATTCGACCGGCTTCGATGCGGGATGGACGAAAAAGGGTATGCGGTAACCGATGATTTTGAAGAACGATACAATGAAATAAAGAAAAAATTGTTTGAAACGGAGCAGGAAGGCACTACGGAACAAAACAAACGGGATGCACTCGACAAAATAAGACTTATCCTGCAAAGCAAGGCGTGCGACAGCGACTATCTCGAAGATTTGAGCACCGCCATTCAATATGATGCCGTCTCAGGTTATGACATGCGATGGATCAATCGGATGAAACCTGCCGAATACAAACAACTGCCCACGGTCATCAGTCCCGAATATATTAGCAAGATACTTCAACTCTACGACCACATCGGCAATGCACCCCAAACACTTATTTTAGCCGAAGAAATAACTCCTTTACTCTAAATATACACCCTACGAATGAATCTATTTGAGTTCGACAAACCTTACGACAGAGACAAATTTCTCGATTTCATGATCGACTTTCTCCCCGACGACTTCACGCCCCGGATAGAACCCCTTGCACTGACCGATTTCACTCCGAAATGTGCCCTGCAAGCCACCCGATTGGGTGTATCTAAGACTTTGCAGCTCGAAGTGTTGGAAATCGTGCATTCATCATCGAGCGATGCCCGTGTGGCTATTGCGCAGGATGCTTTCAAACTGTTGCTTCACAAGAGCTACAAGAACAGGGCACTGGTAATTTTCCGGCAGGAAAACAGTGCACAATACCGTCTGTCGCTGTTGCAAATCGAGGCTGTTCAAGACGATCATTCTTCACGCATTCGGCGCAGCTATTCCAATCCTCGCCGCTATTCGTTTCTGCTGGGCGAAGGGGCTCATGTGAAAACGCCTTATCAGTTTCTCTTCCGCAACGGCAGATTGAAACCGGTGGACGGCGATTATTTCAAGGACTTGCAAAGTCGTTTTTCGGTAGAAACACTCACCAAACTTTTCTACAAGGAACTCTCCGACTGGTATTTCTGGGCAATGGATCAGGTAGAATTTCCGGACGATGAAGATCAGGACCGAAAGAGCCGGAATGCCAAAAGCCTCATCCGCTTGATTACCCGCATCATCTTCATCTGGTTTATGAAAGAGAAACGGCTCATTCCGGCCAGCCTCTTCGACAAATCGTATGTCGATACACTGCTGAACTACGGCGATGCGACCGGCAGCACCTACTATAAAGCCATCCTGCAAAACCTTTTCTTCGCTACGCTCAACACCCCGATGCGAAAAGATAATCCGCAAAGCCGAATTTTCATTGAAGATGCCAAAAAGTCCGGTTTCGTCAACGACGGGTATCTGCAACAGGGTTATTATCGTTACAGCCGTTTTATCAAGGATAAGGAGGCTTTTCTGAAGGAATTCGACAACATCCCGTTTCTGAACGGTGGATTGTTCGAATCGCTCGACAAGAAAGTCGACGACAGGGTAATCCGCATCGATTGCTTTTCGGATCATCCAAATAACGAAACTCGCCTCAAGGTGCCAGACGATCTGTTTTTTTCGAAAGAAGAACAGGAGACCGACCTTTCGTCATACCTCGAAAACGGCAATCATAAAAAAGTGCGTGGACTGATCGCCATCCTCGAAAGTTACAATTTCACCGTCGAAGAAAATACGCCGCTCGACGAGGAAGTTGCCCTCGACCCCGAGCTGCTCGGCAACGCATTCGAAAATTTGCTGGCAAGCTATAATCCCGAGACGGCTACAACTGCTCGGAAATCGACCGGCAGCTACTACACGCCGCGCGAAATTGTGGACTACATGGTTACGGAATCGCTCATTGAGCATTTTTCCACCCTGCTGAGCGACGACGAGGGTCATCGCCAAAAGCTCCGCAGTCTTTTTTCGTACATCGACGATGCCAATCCGTTCGACGACGAGGCAGATACCCGCAAAATGCTCGACGGCATCGAAAAGATACAGATACTCGATCCTGCCTGCGGAAGCGGCGCTTTCCCCATGAGCATCCTGCACCATCTGGTGCTTGCCCTGCATAAGCTCGATCCCGAAAACCAAAAATGGAAAGCCAATTTGCTGGCAAAAGTCCCCGTCGAATTAAAAGCGGAAGTAGAAAAATCGCTCCAAAACAAGTCGCTCGACTATATCCGCAAACTCGGACTCATCGAAAACTGCATCTTCGGAGTGGATATTCAGGAAATAGCCATCCAGATAAGCAAACTGCGTTTTTTCATCTCGTTGCTCATCGAGCAGGAAGTGGATGACAGCAAGGAAAATCGCGATATCCGGGCGTTGCCCAACCTCGAAACCAAATTTGTGGCTGCCAATACGTTGATAAGTCTCGAAGCAGATTCGGACAAAAAAGAAGCCGTGTTCAAAAGTGCTGAAGTGGAAGCGCTGGAGGAAAATTTGTTTGCCATCCGTGAAAAGATATTCTATACCAACAGTCGAAGCGAAAAAATCAGATTGGAAAAACAGCTCACCGAACTTCGATTTAGGTTGAAAGACGAATTTACCAATCTGGGTTTTCCCAACGATAAATCGGACAAAATTACGTCATGGAATCCGTTCGACCAAAACACCCATGCCAACTGGTTCGACCCCGAATGGATGTTCGGCATCAAAGATGGGTTCGACATCGTGATTGGCAATCCACCGTACGGAATCAAATTTTCGGAAAATGAAAAAGAGTATTTTAAAAAGCATTATTTAAGTACCAAAACTATTTCAGGGAAACAAAAAGGTTCTTTAGATTCGTTTTCATTATTTATCGAAAAAGGATTCAATATTATGAAGAGGAATGGAAACTTAATTTATATTGTTCCTATCTCCATCACTTCAAGCGATTCAATGACAGCTCTTCATAACCTCATGGAAAAGAACTGTAAATTAATCAAAATTTCTTCTTATGCGGTAAGGCCACAACCAATTTTCCAAAATGCCGTTATAAATACTTCTATCCTTTTTTTTATTAAAACACTTACGCCAGTTGAACAAATTTTATGTACGAAAATGTATCGAAAAGGTAGGGGTTTTGATTTAAAAACTTTACTTGAAAATTTACAGTTTATCGACGTAAAAAACTACAAATTATATGGAAGGTATCCTAAAATTAGTCTCCCCATCGAAACAAGAATTCTAGATAAATTACTTTCAATAAAAACAAAAATCAAAGATTTAATTAGAAAAAATGGAAAACCAATTTATTATCGATTTGCTGGTGGAAGATATTTTAAGGTTATAACTCCTTATGAAACAGGTTCTTCAGCAGAAAAAATTATTTATTTAGACAAATATATTGCAAATAATGTTGGTGCTATTTTAAGTAGTAATTTGTTCTTTTGGTATTATCAAATTTTTTCAGATAACTTAAATTTAAAATCTTACGAAATAGAATCTTTCCCAATACCTATAAATGAATTATCAGAAGAAAGAATTAAAGTTTTGGAAGCATTGTATGACGATTATTTAAAAGATATTGAAAAAAACGCCAAAACAAGAATAACAACGAAATACGCTCATATTGACACTTTCAAAGAATATAAAATTGGAAAATCAAAAAAATACATTGATGCGATAGATGATTTTATTGGACCTCTTTATGGCTTAAATAAAGAAGAAATCGAATTTATAAAAAACTATGAGATTGATTTTCGATTAACAGAAAATGAAGAAGATTAAAATTACAAAATGAAACTTCTTGTTCATCAGATCGAATCACTGGTCGATGCCATTCTTATTGCCAAAAAGGATAATCCCGCTGCCGATACCTCTGCCCTTGAGCAGCAAATCGACCACCTTGTCTATCGCCTCTACGACCTGACGGAAGAAGAAATTAGGATTGTGGAAAAAAACGGATAAACATTCAATGACCTGACAGCGTCACAAAAACCTATCGAGCTCTTTCAAATTAAATTAGTTGCTATTTATAAATCTGAATAAAACAATTGAGCAAAAATATAAAAGTGAATAAACCTTTGCCTATTTATTTAATCCATTCGTAAGGAAAAAGTGCATTAGAAGGTTTCTCTTAGTTCCCGGAACATTTCCATTACCCTTAAATAACGGATATTAAAAGCATCACAGGGTTCCGGAATTTTTATTTTGCTTTTCATTTCAGGTCTACTCACTTCTTGGGTAACAATTGTTCTGTTGGTTTTATCTTTTAGTGCATAGGCAACAATAAAAGCATCTGCTTCGTCGGCATCTAAAAATTCATTCAAAGCTTTTTCTAAATAATGAGAACTTTTAGAATAAGCCCAACGTATTACTTCTCTATATTCGTTGTCAACAACTTCGGATGTGTCTATGAAAAAATTATCAGGCAAATTATTCTTGCACCACAATTCTAAAGCATCATTCTTACCGTAAATCTCATTTTTCACTTTATCGATGCTGATTATTTTACCATCCAGTGCCAGTTGTTTCACTTTATTCCAAAAGCTATATGCAATATCTAATGGATAGGTATCTCGATGTGCTTGAATGAAAAAATTGCTATCGACAATATAAACCCACATATCTACCTTACATTAATTTAGTAAAATAAGTTTGAAAGGTGTCTCCTTTTAACCCGGTGAGTTTATAAGCGTCACGATATAATAACTTACCGGATTTAACGGCATTAATAATATGAGTAGAAAATGCCAATCCTAATCTTTTTCTTGTTGTCTTATAGAAATCACCTCCAGAACTTAGAGAGTCTTTCTTAATGAATTGTTTATGAATATAATCGTCGTAAAATTCATAAAATTGAGGTTTGGTTATCTTGCCTAAATCCAAAGCCCTCCGCGCAATAACGATTTCACTGACTTTGAAAAATCTTGCAGTTTTATTTATATTTTGAAAAGAACTCCAGACTTTATTAAATGTAGTTTCAGGGACTAAAAATTCTGCGGCAATTTTATCACAAAGTATCTCAATTGGATTATTCGCTGGTTCGAGTTTTCTAAAATCGAAACCAGCACTGTGCCCTGTCCAAATATGGGCTAGCTCATGAACAATTGTAAACATCTGAGCAGCCTTTCCATCGGAATTATTGATAAACATGAATGGTGCTATTTCATCCACAAGAACAAAGCCACGGCATTCGTCAACACTGATTGGTCGATGAGTATTATTATCAACTACCCCATTGAATACTGTAAAAATGCCAATGTCTTCAATATGATGTATTAAGGATTCTAAAGCTTCCTGCCAGTTATTGTATTGATTTGCCCAATCTTCCGTCAAATTCAAACTTCCTCGTATATCAGCAACTATTTCCTGAACATTATTGCTATTCCTATATTTGGCAACAAAACTTAATGGCTCAAAATCACTATCAGTAAGGTAATCTCTTAACCAATCCTGTCGTTGTTCCAACAACAGAATGGTATCATAGACATTTATACTAACTTGAGTAGCTTGCGTATTATTGGTCCTAAAAAAAGGAATTGGTAATTTTTCTTTAGGTGGCTCCGGCAAGAAAAAATAACCGAAAGGCAAATAAACCTTTTTGGAAAACTCCTCTAATTGTTTTACTGTCGGTTTTTTTTCTCCCTTAATCCATTCAAAAACATCAGGAACTTTATTTGCAAAATCGTGCAAATTATAACCTGCACGAGCAATCGCCCATGTAAGCATATCTGCATTAATATTTACGTCTGTTCTCATTTGCTAAAATAAAAAAAGCACATCGACTTACGATAAGAAAGTATCTCAAATGGTTAAATTATTTGCCAATCAACATACACTTGCTATTAAGATGCAAATATATGAATAAGTTTTTTAATTCGATAATATACATAATATACAAATATAATAGCAGAGAATATTATTAAAATTTCCTTCGAATTAACAGGAATGCAAGAATATCCGATTAAAAAGCCTTTTATTGGAAGATATCGAAAAATATCCAAACTCGTCAATTGAAGAAATTCATAATAGAATCGGAAAAGAAATACCGAAAAGAAAATTGAGAACATGTTTGTACCGTGCTGTGAAGAATGATGAATTACAAACAATCGGCGGAAAAAAATATCGGAAATATTTTATTGACAAAAATAGGGGGTAAAAAATGATTGATTATTATTGACAATGCAAATAAAAAAACATTACCATATTGACAATCAATGTAATTTATTGACATAAATAAGGGGTAATATTAATTTATATTGTCAAAAAAATGAAATAAAGGGTCAAATCCGAAATTCCGAAGCCATGTTGGACAACAACAACCACCGCTACCAATATGGAATTATTTCAAAACCGCTATCGCGTCAAGTCCGTACGTTTGAAAGGATATGATTACAACCAAAGGTGTCTATTTAAATCACTCTCCTTGCGTACGATTACGCATGTTTGTTTGCCATATCGTCCGATGCACAAATAGTATTGAAGCCATTCGGTGAAATGGCAAAAACTGAATGGAAGCGTACTACAGATATTGGTTTGACCACGAAAAATTCTTGTGGCAGCAGAGAAAATTAAACAACAAAAAAGCCGACGCAACACTGCACCGGCTTTTGTCGGGATGACTGGATTCGAACCAGCGACCACACGCCCCCCAGACGCGTACTCTAAACCGGACTGAGCTACATCCCGAATAGTTGAAAATGGAATACAAAATTAAGCAATTTTCCCTGTATTTGAAAAATGTTTTTTTGCTTATTTTAATACGGTTATTTCCCCGTCTTTCTAATTACTTGATAATGAAAATATTTTAACGATATTCGTCCCAACTTTTTATTTTTATATCATCCATTGTCAGGTTACAGAAGGCAAAAATAAAAGCACTTGCCAGTCGTGCATTGGTCAGCAGAGGAATGTTGAAATCGATGGCGCTTCGCCGAATCGTGTAATCATTGGCCAATTCCCTGCGCGTAACATTTTTTGGAATATTGATCACCAAATCGAATTTTTTGGCTGTAATCATGTCTTTTACGTTA